>Ga0075431_100000522_pt1 | contig 32229 bp, 30 predicted proteins | sample RhiMetdeltSRZDD5_FD_75297 | JGI IMG/M metagenome (GOLD analysis project Ga0075431, IMG submission 75297) | Populus rhizosphere microbial communities from Tennessee, USA - Rhizosphere MetaG P. deltoides SRZDD5 | ecosystem: Host-associated > Plants > Roots > Rhizosphere > Soil | place: USA... | reverse complement strand
GACGTATTGCCATGCCGGTCCACGGTTGCCACGACCTTTTCGGGGGCGATCCCGAGCTTTTGGGCGGAACCGTCAATAATCCGTTTATTGGCCTGGTGGGGGACGAACCAGTCGATGTCGTCGGCCGTGTAGCCGGTGGCCTTGAAGGCGTCCTCGATCACATCCGTGATCATCGCCACCGCGTGGCGGAAGACCTCCCGGCCCTCCATGCGGACGACACCGGCCGTTCCGGTGCTCGAGGGACCCCCGTCGACATAGAGCTTGTCGCGGTGGCGGCCATCGGTGTGGAGCTTCGATGCGAGTATGCCGTGATCGGCGATGGTGCCCGAGCCTTCCACCGCTTCGAGCACGAAGGCGCCGGCGCCATCGCCGAACAGAACGCAGGTCGAGCGGTCCTTCCAGTCGAGAATGCGCGAGAACACCTCCGCACCGATCACCAGAGCGTTTGATCCCTGGCCTGTCCTGATGAGACTGTCAGCGGTGGTCAGAGCGTATAAGAATCCCGAACAGACAGCCTGCAGGTCGAAGGCCGAACCCTTGGTCACGCCGAGGTTCGCTTGAACGGTGGCGGCGGTGGCGGGAAAGGTCTGATCAGGCGTGGCGGTGGCGAGAACGATCAGGTCCACAGCACGCGCCTCCATGCCGGCGTGAGCCAGCGCTGCCCTTGCTGCGGCGGTGGCGAGATCGGAGGTCAGCTCACCTTTGGCGGCGATGCGGCGCTCCCTGATGCCGGTGCGCTCCATGATCCACTCATCGCTCGTGTCGACCATGCGGGACAGGTCGTCGTTGGTCAGAATTCTTGCGGGCAGGTATGAACCCACGCCCTTGATCCGTGAGCGGCGCATCGAGTCGTTCGTCCTTCAGGTCTGCTCTTCGGCGGGCTCCGGGGGGAGCGCCGGGGCGGCTGCATCGAGCGCCGCAAGATCGGCCACGATCTTATCGATCACGGAATTGCGCGCCATTTCCACGGCAAGGTCGGCTGCGGCGGCGAAGCCAAAGGCATCGGTGCCGCCATGGCTCTTCACGACGATGCCGTTCAGCCCGAGGAAGACGCCGCCGTTGTGGCGCCGGGGATCCATCTTGTCGCGCAACGCCTGGAAAGCGCCCCTGGCGAGCACTGCACCGAGCCGCGACAGGAAAGTGCGCTTCATGGCCGAACGCAAATAGGTCATGAGCTGCTTTGCCGTGCCTTCGGCCGTCTTCAGCGCGATATTGCCGGTGAAGCCCTCGGTGACCACCACGTCGACCGTGCCCTTTCCCATGTCGTCGCCTTCGACGAAGCCGTAATATTCGATGGGCAGCTTGGCATTGCGGAGGATACGGCCGGCGTCGCGAACGACCTCGTTGCCCTTCACCTCCTCGACGCCGATGTTGAGAAGGCCGACGGTCGGGCGATCGATGAGGAAGACGCATCGCGCCATAGCCTCGCCCATGATGGCGAAGTTGACGAGCTGCTCGGCGTCGACACCGATGGTGGCGCCGACGTCGAGCACGACGCTTTCGCCCTTGAGGGTCGGCCAAATGGCGGCAATGGCCGGCCGCTTGACGCCCGGCATGGTGCGCAGGATCACCGTCGACATCGCCATCAGAGCGCCGGTATTGCCCGCGGAGAGAGCGACCTGCGCCTGACCGTCCCTGACCGATTCGATTGCCATCCACATGCTGCTCTTGCCGCGACCGCGGCGAAGCGCCTGGCTCGGCTTGTCGTTCATGCCGATGGCGATCTCGGCGTGCCGCAGTTCGGCGGCCTCGCGGGCCAGCCGCAAACGCGGCACCAGTGGATCGAGCCGGGCTCGGTCTCCGAATATCAGGAGCTTCCAATCGGGATGGCGGGCGGCGATGAGTTCCAAAGCGGGAACGACCATCTCCGGCCCGATATCTCCGCCCATCGCGTCGATGGCCATGGTTCGAACGGCGCTCATGGTCGATGAATGCCCCAGTGACCGCACCCCTCCCGGAAGGCAGCGACAATAGCCAGCACCTTCGACAACACAAGGGAAATCCCCGCGCGCAGAAAATCGATGCCCATCAGCGCTTGCTCTCCAGATCGGTCTTGAGGGACTGCAAGGCGGCAAAAGGATTTCTGGCAGCGTCCTCCCGGTCTTCGGCGGATGCGGCCGAGAACTCGACGCCCGGCTTGCGCGGATACGGATCGAGAGCGAGGCCCAATGATTCAGCGACGAGCTCTCCCAGATCGATGGCATTTCCGGAAATCACATCGGGCTCGTCCTCGCCCAGGGATTCGACGGAATGAACGACGGGTGTCGGTCCCGGGGCGTTCTGGCCGGCGAAATAGCGGGTGAGGTCCTCGGCAATCCGCGACTCGAAAGGGTCGAGGGTGACGACACAGGTCTGCTCGATCCGCGAATCAAAACGGCCCGTGACCTTGATGCCGCCACGCCGCCATGGCGCAAGTTGAAGAATTGCGGTGAGCTCGCGAATGGCGAGGAGGCCGAAGCGTCGCGCCAATTTCCCCCTTTCGTCTTCATTTGCCTCGATTCGCTCGGTGAGCCCTTCCGAGGGAACACGATCGACGGCGATGAGGCGGCTGAACTCGGGGATCATGGCGTTGCAAAGCTTTCTGGCTCGGGGAAGCTCAACTCGCCGGCGACGATTTCCTTGTCGGTGCGCTCAGCAAGCAAGCGAGCCGCTGCGTTCACGTAAGCTGCCAGGGCGCTGACGCTCGCGGCCTCGAACCCATCAGGAAAGATGTTTCTCGCGAGTGCCCGTTCAAGGGCCGCCATGTCATTGCGAGAGATCGCCTCGCCATAGGCTTTGGCTCGGCCGTAGAATACCTCCGCCATGGTGCGCACCTTCTTGCCGACGGAAAGATCGCCCACCCCCATTTCACGCAGGGATCGATCCATGTCTGCGAACATCGCGTCGAACAGCCTCTGCGAAAGGCCCCTTGCCGGCGCGCCTGCCTTGGCCAGTCTGCCGATCACCAGGATGGCATGGAGGGCGATCATGTCGAATCGTCCATCGACCGTGTCCGGAACGCCGAGCTTCGCATAGAAAAAAGGCTGCCGCGCCTTGGCCACAATCAATGAATAGACCTCGCGCGCAACTTTAGCTTCGGGCGCACTCGCGAAAAAACGTCTGAAGAACATCATCGTAGCGGGGACACAGGGTCGATCTCAAGCACTGAGTATGCTAGTCAGAAACGGGAATTGCCACAGGCTCTTGATGTCCATCGCACAACGCCCGGCCTGGCGCCGGTCCTTTCTTCTCGCCGCCATTCTCATCGGAGCTGCGGCCTGCCAGCCCACGGTCGATTTCCGTGGCTACCAGGCGCGCAGCGGTGATTTGGAAAAGATACAGATGGGAATGCCGAAGGCGGAAGTCGAGGCGCTTCTCGGCTCGCCTTCGACGACGGCGAGCGTCGCTCTTCAGGGCGACAGCTACTATTACATCTCGAGCCGCGTCGAGCAGACGGCCTTTCTCAATCCCAAGGAAACGGACCGGCAAGTCTTTGCAGTCAGGTTCGATGCCAACGACCAGGTCGTCTCCTTCGCCAGCTACGGAATTGAAGACGGTCAGGTCGTCGACATCAACTCGCGGCGCACACCGACCAAGGGCCGGGAACTGACGATCGTGCAGCAGCTGCTCGGCAACGTCGGCCGCTTCAAGGGGCCGGGCCGCACAGACAAATCGCAAGGCTCTCCCATTCCCCCGGCGCGGTAGACCTTCACGCGCGAGAGCCCTTGCGCGGGCGGGGCCCGCACACAGAATCATGAGACGTCGTCCTCCCATCATCCGGAGTGGGCGAGTATGGCCAAGAGCAGCAGCGCCACGATGTTGGTGATCTTGATCATGGGATTGACCGCAGGCCCCGCGGTATCCTTGTAAGGGTCGCCAACGGTGTCGCCAGTGACCGCCGCCTTGTGCGACTCCGAGCCCTTGCCGTGCTTCACGCCGTGCCGATCGGTATAGCCGTCCTCGATGAGCTTCTTGGCATTGTCCCAGGCGCCGCCTCCCGCTGTCATCGAGATGGCGACGAAGAGGCCCGTGACGATGACGCCCAGGAGCATGGCGCCCAAGGCTGCGAAGGCTGATGCCTTTCCGGCGATCATCCAGACGACGAGGAAGCAGACAACCGGGGAAAGCACGGGAAGCAAGGAGGGAACGATCATCTCCTTGATGGCGGCGCGGGTGAGCATGTCGACCGCGCGGCCATAGTCGGGCTTGTCCTTGCCCTGCATGATGCCGGGGCGCTCCTTGAACTGGCGGCGCACCTCGATGACGACGGCCTGCGCCGCACGCCCGACTGCGGTCATGGAGATGCCGCTGAAGAGATAGGGCAGCAGCCCGCCGAACAGCAGGCCCACGACGACGTAAGGATCGGCGAGCGAGAAACTGACATCGCCCAGTCCATAGAAGTAGGAGCCTTCGCCGGCCGTCGCGGTGAAGTGCTTGAGATCCTGCGTGTAGGCGGCGAAGAGCACGAGGGCGCCCAAGCCCGCCGAACCGATGGCGTAGCCCTTGGTGATGGCCTTGGTCGTATTGCCGACGGCGTCGAGCGCATCGGTGTTCTTGCGCACCTCCTTGGGCAGTCCCGACATTTCGGCGATGCCGCCGGCATTGTCGGTCACGGGCCCGAAGGCGTCGAGGGCCACGACCATGCCGGCGAGCGCCAGCATTGTCGTCACGGCAACGGCGATGCCATAGAGGCCGGCAAGGTTATAGGAGATGAGGATGCCGGCGATGATGACGAGAGCCGGCAAGGCCGTCGCTTCCAAAGATACGGCGAGACCCTGAATGACGTTGGTGCCATGGCCGGTAATGGAGGCCTCCGAGATCGAGCGCACCGGACGAAAGGCCGTGCCCGTGTAGAACTCGGTGATCCAGATAATGAGTCCGGTCACGCAAAGACCTACGAGACCGCACCAGAAAAGGTGCCAGGGCGTGAAGCCGCCGAGATCAGCGCTCATCGATCCGAAGATGAGCCAGGTCACGGGAAGGAGAGCCGCGAACGAGAGAACGGCCGTCACGATAAATCCCTTGTAGAGCGCGCCCATGATGGAGTTGCTCGGCCCGAGCTTGACGAAAAACGTGCCGATGATGGAGGTGACGACGCAGGCGCCGCCGATCGCCAGCGGATAGAGCATGGCATCGATCTTGAGGCCGGGCATGGCGAAAACGATTGCGCCCAGAACCATGGTGGCGACCACGGTGACGGCATAGGTCTCGAAAAGATCGGCTGCCATGCCGGCGCAGTCGCCGACGTTATCACCGACATTGTCGGCAATGGTGGCGGGGTTGCGAGGATCGTCCTCGGGGATGCCCGCCTCGATCTTGCCGACCATATCGCCGCCGACGTCGGCGCCCTTGGTGAATATGCCGCCGCCGAGACGGGCGAAGATCGAAATGAGCGAGGCGCCGAAACCCAGGGAGACGAGCGCGTCGATGACGGTGCGGCTCGTCGGGTCGAGGCCAAGGGTTCCGACGAGGAAGCCGAAGTAAAGGGTCACACCCAGAAGGGCCAGGCCGGCGACAAGGAGGCCGGTGACGGCCCCTGCCCTATAGGCCGTCTCCAGGCCTGCGGCGAGCGAACGGGTGGCGGCCTGGGCGGTGCGGACATTGGCCCTGACCGAGACGTTCATGCCGATGAAACCCGCCGCGCCTGAAAGGATGGCGCCGATGGCGAAGCCGATGGCGGAAAAGCGGCCGAGAAGGATGAAAGCCAGGACGAATATGGCAAGGCCGACCACGGCTATGGTCGTGTACTGGCGCTTCAAATAGGCTTGGGCACCCTCGCGGATTGCCGCAGCGATCTCCTGCATGCGCGCGGTGCCGGCATCGGTCGCCAGAAGGGCGCGGGTGGTAAAGACGGCATAGACGATGGAGAGCGCGCCGCACAAAACGACAAGCCAGAGCGTTGAACTCATGGGATTTCCTCTGAGGTGAGACGGAACGATAGGATCGGTTCCCAGGGTGGAGTTCCCGGCAATCCGTGGCCAGAGCCCCCAACAGCCCTGCTTCTAGCCCGCCGCGATTCCCCTCTTGCCCGGGAAAATCGGGCGGAACATGCCAAAACTGTGACGTCAAGGCAAACAATTTAACGTTGAGGCCATGACAGCTCGTCGCCACGCGCCGTTTAAGGCGTGCCCTGTGGTTAAGCTCCTTTACGCCGGTGAAGATGGCCGGTTTGCACAATCCTTGCTGAAGAGTGAGCAGTGGCTCCAGTTCTGTGTCAGAACGGCACGAGCGGCGCCACGGGACGGTTAGCGACAAGGACAAAGCAGATGGCGCATGTACTGGTGACTGGAGCCAATGGCTATGTGGGCAGCCATCTCGTCAGCTTCCTGCTGGAGAGAGGCCATATGGTTACCGCCGCCGACTGGATGATCTACGGCCGGCATCCGCTGGCGGCGCACAGCGACAATCCCCTGTTCCGGCTGGTGCGCGCGGACGTGCGCTCGCTCAAGCCCGACATCGTGGGGACCGTGGATGCGGTTTGCGATCTCGCCACCGTGGCGAACGAGCCTTCGGCCGATCTCGAACCGGAAATCACGCGCTCGATCAACTACCGGGGGCGGCGGCGCATCGGCCTCCTTGCCAAGGCGCTCGGCGTCAAGCGTTATGTCCTCGCGAGCTCGGCCTCGGTCTATGGGCCAGGGGCGGGAAAGGAATTCAACGAGACGAGCCCCCTCAACCCTGTCTCGACGCATGCCCAGTGCAACAAGCTCATCGAGGATGCCCTCTTCGCGCTCAACGACGATGAGTTCAGCGTGACGTCGCTGCGCAGCGGCACCATGTTCGGCCTGGCGCGGCGCATGAGGTTCGACGTCGTGCTCAACTCGATGACGCTCAACGCCTTCAAAGCAAAGAAGATCACCCTTCACGGCGACGGGAAGCAGCAGCGCCCGCTCATCCACGTGCAGGATGTGGCGCGCGCCTTTGTCGACGTCATCGAAGCGCCGGTCGAAAGCGTGCGCGGCCAGGCCTTCAATCTCGTACTCGACAATTTCAGCGTCAGGGAAGTCGCCCAGCGGGTGCAGAGCACCCTTCCCTTCCAGGTCGACATCGCGCACGAGGCAGGAAACCCCGATAAGCGGGATTACCGGGTGAGCGGCAAGAAGGCGAAGAAGACCTTCGGGTTCTCGCCCGAGATCACCCTCGAGCAGGGCATCATGGAGGTCTTCATCGCGCTGGCGACGACACGCACCTACCCGAGTTCGACCACCAAGACCGTCGACGTCTACCGAAATCTCATCGCCGAGCACCGGTTGACGCCGGAGAATTTCATCGAAACGACGCCGAGCCGGCGGCGAATGGGCTAGAGAGAGATCGCCGCACATCGTCATTCCGGCGAAAGCCGGGGTGACGAGTGGCGTGCGGTGACGAAGATGGCAGGGTGTTCGCCCGGCCATGATGATACTTGGAGTCGTCATGCGCGGACTTGATCCGCGCATCTGCAACCAGGCGCACACTTCAACACATCGTCATTCCGGCGAAAGCCGGGGTGACGAGTGGCGTGCGGTGAAGGAGATGGCCGGGTCTTCGCCCGGCCATGATGATACTTGGAGTCGTCATGCGCGGACTTGATCCGCGCATCTGCAACCTTGCGCACACCTCAACACATCGTCATTCCGGCGAAAGCCGGGGTGACGAGTGGCGTGCGGTGAAGGAGATGGCCGGGTCTTCGCCCGGCCATGACGATACTTGGAGTCGTCATGCGCGGACTTGATCCGCGCATCTGCAACCAGGCGCACACTTTGTAGGAGGCTTGGGCACCGTTCAGGCGAGCCTGCGCTTCGCACGGGCGGGAATGAGACGCCAGAACAACAACAGCATGGCGATGCCCGCCATGGGGAAGACAGCGTAGTTCACGGCATCCCACCCCCATAAATCGAGGAGCCGTCCGGAACTCAGCGAGGCGAGCGCAACGGTGAGGAAGATGCAGAAATCGTTGACCGCCTGGATCTTGTTGCGTTCGGAGGTTTGATAGCAGTCGGTCACCATGGTGGTGGCGCCGATGAAGGCAAAGTTCCAGCCTAGCCCCAACAAAATCAGGCCGACAGCAAAATTCATAAAGGTGAGACCCAGGAGGGCGGCAAAGCCGGCACCGCAGAGGATCATCAGACCTAACAACGTGATGCGATCGACGCCGAATCGCGCGATCAGCGAACCGGTGAAGAAGCTCGGAACGAACATGGCCAGCACGTGCCATTGGATGACCCAGCTCGACTCGGCGATGCCGAAGCCGCAATCGACCATGGCGATGGGCGTCGCCGTCATCACGAGATTCATGACGCCGTAAGACATTGTGCCGCAGGCGATCGCGATGATGAGACGCGGCTGGCGCAGGATCTCGATGAGGGGCCGCGCCGGCCCAAGCTCCTCGCTGCGAGCCTTGGGAAGATCGAGGAAAAGCAGGGTGATGATCGCGACCAGCGCCAGCGCCGTGGTGGCGACATAGCAACCGGCGAACGTGACTGGGGCCAAAAGATCCGTCGTCCCTACGACGAGGAGCGTGCCGAGGAGTGCTGCGGCGACGCCGCCGCTCAGCACCCAGGATATGGCCTTGGGCCGGAAGGCGGGGCTCGCCGTGTCGGCCGCAGCAAATCTCAAATAGCCGCTCGAGGCCTGATAGGCGCCGTGGAGGGCGGTCGAGATGCTGAAGAGGGCAAAATCGGCGCGATAGATCGCGTAAACGGAGAGGAGACCTGACAGGATCCCGAGTGCGGCGCCCAGAATGAAGCCCGGCTTCCGGCCGAAGCGGCGCATGATGAGGGAAACCGGAACGGTCGTCACCATGGTGCCGATGACGAAGGTCGAAACGGGCAGAGTGGCCCAGGCTTTCGAGGGCGCAAGCTGCGTGCCCACGAGGCCCGCCGTGGCGATCAGGGCTACGCTGCCCGACGAGTAAAGAGCCTGCGCGATCGCCAGCACGGCGGCATTACGCTTGGCCCTGGTATCGTCGAACTCGGTGGCGACGACGGCGGTCACTGCAGCCTCGGTATCGACAGCGAACGGGCAAGCTTGTCCAAAACGCCGTTGACGAAGCCGGGCTCGTCCCCCTCATAGAAGGCGTGGGCGACATCCACATATTCCGAGATCACGGCGCGGGCGGGAATGTCGTCGCGAAACATGAGTTCATAGGCCCCTGCCCGCAAGATCGCCCGCATGAGCGACTCAAGGCGTTCGAGCGACCATCCGGCGGCAACGCTTTCGCTGATCTTGGGGTCGATGACGCGCTGTTCGCGAACCACACCTTCGACGACGTTACGGAGATGGGAGAAATCGGCGCCCTTGACGTCCCCATCCTCGAAGCTTTGGCCTAAGGTGCGTGTGGAGAATTGCGCCAGCACCTCGCCTAAGTCGGTCTGCGCCAGGTCCATCTGATAAAGCGCCTGGACAGCGGCAAGCCGCGCTGCCGAACGGCGCACGGGTCGGTGCCGGTGGCGGGCGGGATCGTTGGCCACCTAGACCTTCTCTTCCGGCTTCATCATCAATCGATCGATGGCGATCATCTGAAGTGCTGCCCGCGCGGCTTCTCCGCCTTTGTCCATTTCGCCCACCCTCGCCCTGGCCCAGGCCTGCTCAGGAGTTTCGCAAGTGAGAATGCCATTGCCGATCGATAATCCCTGCAAGGTGAGATCCATGAGCGCGCGAGCACTTTCACCGGCGACGATGTCATAATGGGTGGTTTCTCCGCGCAACACCACACCCAGAGCGACATAGCCGTCATACCGCGCGGTGCGATGAGCCTTGACGATGACGCCGGGCACTTCGAGCGCGCCCGGCACCGCCAAACGTTCAAAAGTGCTGCCGGCCGCCTCGATTGCGGCAATGGCTCCCTTCACGAGCTCGTCGCTGAGGTCCTCATAGTAACGTGCCTCGACGATCAGCATATGCGCCGTGAGTTTGACAGTGTCGCTGTCTGGGCGCTTCACCTTTTCCATTGGGACTCCTGAAGCCGCGCCAGGTAGCGGGCCAGCATGTCGATCTCCAAATTGACGGCGTCGCCTTTACGGGCGAGGCTCCATGTCGTCACTTTGAGCGTGTGCGGGATGATGTTCACGCCGAAGGTCTGCTTGCCAACCTCGTTGACCGTGAGCGAGGTTCCATCGAGGCAGATCGAACCTTTGGGCGCAATGAAAGGAGCAAGGTCGAGACCCATGCGAAATGTGAAGCGCTTCGAGGCGCCTTCGGGTTCGACCGCCACAATCTCGACAATGCCGTCGACGTGACCCGAGACGATGTGGCCGCCAAGTTCATCGCCAATTTTCAGGGCGCGTTCGAGATTGATGCGCGTGCCCAGCTGCCAGCGGCCAATCGTCGTCTTCTCCAGCGTCTCGGCGGAGGCATCGACAGCAAATCCCGTGCGTCCGTCCGCTAGCGGGCGTTGATCGACGACAGTGAGGCAGATGCCGGCGCAGGAAATGGAAGCTCCGAGGTGGATCGCGTGCGCAGGATTTCGGCACGCGATGAGGAGGCGGGCGCCCGCGTCGTTCCGCTGAAGATCGATGACCTCGCCGATGTCAGTCACTATGCCGGTAAACATCACAGCTTCTCATAGTGCCTGAGCACGTCCTTCCCAAGAGTTTCCTCGGCGGACATGCGAAAGGAGTTAAGATCGAGGTCGGCCCTCAGGCCTTGGCCGCCAAGAGTCCTGGGCGAGACAAAAAGGGCAAGCTCGTCCAGGAGTCCCTCGCCCGCAAGCTGGCGCGCAAGGTCGGCGCCTCCCTCGACGAGCAGGCGGTTGATGCCGCGTCGGGCGAGTTCGTCGAGCCCGCTGCGAAGATCGATCCGACCGGGCTCCCATTCCCGGCAAGGGATCAATTCGGCGCCGGCTCTTGCGAGTTCCTTGCCGCCTTCGGCGTCTGCCACGATCAGGATGATGAGCGAGCGACTGCGAGCCGATGCGACAAGCCTGGCTGCGAGAGGAGTCGACAGGCTGCCGTCGACGATGACGGGACGGGGTGAGCGATGCTCGAGACCCGGGAGGCGGCAGGTGAGGGACGGATCGTCCGTCTTTACAGTATTGGCGCCGACCATGATGGCGTCGGCCTGAGCACGCATGAGGTGCGTGCGCGCATTGGCCTCCTCACCGGTGATGGCGGTGCGCAGGCCCGGAGCCGAGGCGATCATGCCGTCCGCCGAGAGCGCGAGCTTCAACAGCACATGAGGTCTTTGCCGCGTGATGCGGCTCATGAATCCCGCAAGATCGCGCCTCGCTTCCTGTGCGAGAAGGCCGGTTTCGACCGCCACGCCCGCGTCCCTCAGTCGTGCGTGGCCCTTGCCCCGCACGCGCGGGTCGGGATCCTCGATTGCGGTCACGACACGGGCGATGCCCGCCCTGATGAGGGCATCGGTGCAAGGGGCCGTGCGGCCATGATGGCAGCAGGGTTCGAGCGACACATAGGCCGTCGCACCACGCGCGGCGGCACCTGCCATTTCGAGCGCGCGAACCTCGGCGTGGGGGACGCCGCCTTCCGCCGTCCAGCCCGCGGCGAGGATGCGCCCGTCCTTAACGAGAACGCAGCCGACAGCCGGATTCTTGCCGGTCGCACCCATCGTCCGGCGCCCGAGGCGCAGGGCGTGATGCATATGGTCGAAGTCTTCCATCAGGGGTGCAATGGCATGGAAAAAATGGGCGGGGTCAAGATCACGCGGCTATTGCTTTCATTGCCGCCATCGGCCATTCGCGACAATCAGCCTTCGCTTTTCTCCTCGCCGGAGAGCTCGCCCAAAAGCTCCTCGAAATCCTTGGCTTCCCTGAAATTCTTGTAGACGGAGGCAAAGCGCACATAGGCGACGTCGTCGAGGGCGCGCAGCGCTTCCATCACGAGCTTGCCGATGGTTTCGGACTTCACTTCATTCTCGCCCAGACCCTCGAGCCGGCGGACGATGCCTGAAACCATGCGCTCGACACGCTCGGGATCGGCTGACCGCTTGCGCAGAGCCACCTGAACGGAGCGCATGAGCTTGTCGCGATCGAAGGGCACGCGCTTGCCCGAACGCTTCAACACCTGCAGCTCGCGCAACTGAACGCGCTCGAACGTTGTGAAGCGGCCGCCGCAATCCGGACAGAAACGCCGGCGCCTGATGGCGGCACCATCCTCGCTGGGCCTGCTGTCCTTCACCTGGGTGTCACCACTTCCACAGTATGGACAGCGCATTAGGGCTCCTAGCTGCTAGCTGTAAATGGGAAAACGGTCGGTCAGCCTAAGCACGCGCCGCTTGACTGCCTGCTCCACGCGAGCATTGCTCTCTTCACCGTTGCGCGCAAGACCGTCGAGGACCTCGATGATGAGCTCGCCCACCTCGGCGAACTCCGCCGCAGCGAAACCACGCGTGGTGCAAGCAGGCGTGCCCAGCCTGATGCCCGAGGTGACCGTCGGTTTCTCCGGATCGAAGGGAATGCCGTTCTTGTTGCACGTGATGCTGGCGCGCCCGAGCGCCTGCTCGGCGAGCCTGCCGGTGAGCTTTTTCCTGCGCACATCGACAAGCATGAGATGGGTGTCGGTGCCGCCCGAGGTGATATCGAGCCCGCCCGACACCATGGTCTCGGCCAGCACCCTGGCATTGGACACAACAGTCTTCGCGTAAGTCTTGAAGGCGGGCTTCAGCGCTTCGCCCAGCGCCACCGCCTTGGCCGCGACCGCATGCATGAGAGGTCCGCCCTGAAGGCCCGGGAAGACCGCGGAGTTGATTTTCTTGCCCAGATCCTCGTCATTAGAGAGGATCAGCCCCCCGCGCGGCCCGCGCAAGGTCTTGTGAGTGGTGGTCGTCACAACATGCGCATGTGGCAAGGGACTGGGATGAACCCCGCCCGCAACGAGGCCGGCGAAATGCGCCATGTCGACCATGAAGCAGGCGCCAACGCTGTCGGCGATCTGGCGAAAGCGTGCAAAGTCGATGATCCGCGGATATGCGGAGCCGCCCGCCAGAATGAGCTTGGGACGCTCAGCCTCGGCGATGCGCTGCACCTCGTCATAGTCGATCAGCTGGGTGTCGGGGCGAACGCCATAGGGAACGACGCGAAACCATTTTCCGGACTGATTGACGGGCGAGCCATGGGTGAGGTGCCCGCCGGCCGCCAGGTTCAAGCCCATGAAGGTGTCGCCAGGCTTCAGCACAGCAAAGAAGACGGCCTGGTTGGCCTGGGCGCCCGAGTGCGGCTGAACATTCGCAAACGTACAGCCGAACAGCTGCTTTGCCCGGTGCATGGCAAGCTCCTCGGCCTCGTCGACGTATTGGCAACCGCCGTAGTAGCGCCGGCCCGGATAACCTTCGGCATATTTGTTGGTGAGGACGGAGCCTTGCGCCTCCAGCACCGCCTTCGAAACGATGTTCTCGGAGGCGATGAGCTCGATCTCATGCTGCTGGCGGCCAAGCTCCCTGCGTATGGCAGCGGCAACGGCCCTGTCAGCCGTCGCCAGACCATCCTTGAAATATCCGGGGAAGAGCGGCCTCGCCTTGACGGGCTTCGCCTTGACCGGTCGTGTCCGAGCCGCGTTGAGCTTCGGCTTGTCCGTCGTACGTTTCAGCATGTGCAACCCTCAAATCCCCAATCATCAGCCGCGTCGAAACCGATCTCGCTTGCAAGCGGCATGTCCTTTTCTATTGGCGGCCTCTTCCCGTCAAGCGGCCCGCGGAAGGGAAAGCCGGAACCAAAGATTTTCAAGCGCATCGGCCAGGCGAGCGATTTCGTCTGGACCATGGAACGGCCCGGGCGTCAGCCTGATCCGCTCGGCGCCACGCGGGACGGTGGGATAGTTGATCGGCTGGACGTAGATGGAGAACTCATCGAGCAGGGCATCGGTGAGCGCCTTGCAGCGAACGGGATCACCGATGACGACGGGGACGATGTGAGTGGGGCCGAGCACCACGGGCAGGCCGCGCCGGGCAAGCTCCTGCTTGAGCAGGCTTGCATGTCTCTGCTGCAGTCGCCGCTCTTCGTGGCTCACCTTCAAATGCTGCACGCTGGCGATGGCGCCGGCGGCGATCGCAGGGGCAAGCGAGGTCGTGAAGATGAAGCCCGAGGCCATGGACCTTATGGCATCGACGATCAACCGGTCCGAGGCAATGTAGCCGCCGATCAGGCCGAAGGCCTTGGCTAGCGTGCCCTCGAAGATGTCGATCTCGTGCAAGAGCCCGTCTCGCTCTGCGATGCCGCCCCCGCGCGGACCGTACATGCCCACGGCATGGACCTCGTCGAGATAGGTGAGCGCGCCAAAGCGGCGAGCCAGCGCGCAAATCTCCTGGATGGGTGCAATGTCGCCGTCCATCGAGTAGACGGACTCGAAGGCAACGACCTTTGGGCACGCCGAGGGAATGGCACGCAGCTTCGCCTCGAGATCGCCCAGATCGTTGTGCGCGAAAATCACCTTCTCACAACGGCCATGGCGTATGCCCTCGATCATGGAGGCATGGTTAAGCTGGTCGGACAGGATGACGAGACCCGGCATGATACGCGCAAGGGTCGACAATGCCGCTTCGTTCGCCATGTAGCCGGAGTTGAAGAGAAGGGCTGCTTCCTTGCCATGCAAGTCGGCCAGTTCGCGTTCGAGCACGACATGGTAATGCGTGGTACCGGAGATGTTGCGGGTGCCGCCCGAGCCCGCGCCTACGGTGTCGAGCGCTTCCTTCATGGCGCTTATGACGATGGGGTGCTGAGCCATGGCGAGGTAGTCGTTCGAACACCAAACCGTCACCTCGCGGGTGGTTGAGCCCTCATGAAGCCTGGCCTTGGGATAAGCGCCGCGCTCGCGGCTTAATTCGGCGAAGACGCGGTAGCGGCCTTCCGACTTGATCTTGGCCAGCGCATCCGAGAAAAACTTGCGGTAATCAATCATTCCAACTATCCCGGATCCAAGCCACTCCACCACGTGCGCATGGCTTATCAGGGGGGCGTTGCAGCCGCCACTGGCTCATTGCCGCACCAAGCCGCGAAGTTTTGATATTCGCATGGAAAATCAACCACCCGGCATGCGGAGATCCGAATTCGTCGCCCTCGTGGCGGTGACGATTTCGCTCGTCGCGCTCGCGATCGACAGCATGCTGCCGGCGATCGGACAAATCGCCAGCGACCTCGGTGTCCGCGATCCAAACGACCGCCAACTGGTGATCACCATGCTGTTCCTCGGACTGGCGGCGGCCCAGATGATCTATGGGCCCCTCTCGGACAGCTTGGGACGGAAGGCGCCCATGTATGCGGGCTTCGGCATTTTTCTCCTCGGCTCGCTCGTGTCGATCTTCGCCGTAAATTTCACCATGATGCTTGTCGGCCGGCTGCTCCAGGGCATCGGGGCGGCGGGCCCACGGATTCTGGCCGTGGCCATGGTGCGGGATCTCTATCAGGGCAATGCGATGGCCAGCATCATGTCGATGGCCATGGCCGTGTTCATCCTGGTGCCAATCATCGCTCCTGCGCTCGGGCAGCTCATTTTGCTCTTCGCGCCGTGGCAGGCGATTTTCGTGCTTCTGCTTGTCATCGGCGCGGCAGCGCTCGCCTGGCACGTGCAGCGGCAGCAGGAAACCCTGCCACCGGAGCGCAGGCTGCCCTTCTCCGCCACCCGCATCTGGCAGGCGATCGCAGAGACCTGCCGCAATCGTATTGCGCTCGGCTACACGATCGTTGCCGGCTTCATCTTCGGGGCGTTCGTCGGCTATCTGACCTCCTCCCAGCAGATCTTTCAGGAGATCTATGGCGTGGGCCGGCTGTTCGCCGTCTATTTCGGGGCGCTGGCGGTTGCCATCGGCATCGCCGCTATCACCAATTCGAAGCTGGTAATGAAATATGGGATGCGGCGCATGTGCCGATGGGCACTCGGGATCGGCTGCGGCCTGTCGATTGCCTTCTGGCTCTATGTCGCGGCCGTCGATTCGCAGCCTCCCCTGCATCTGCTGATGGCTTACCTGCTCCCCGTGTTTTTCGCTTTCGGCGTGCTTTTCGGAAACTTCAATGCGCTTGCCATGGAGCCCTTGGGTCACATCGCCGGCGTGGCGGCAGCGGTCGTCGGGTCCTTCACCACTTTCATCTCGCTCGCCATCGGCACCCTCATCGGACAGGCCTATGATGGAAGCGTGATGCCGCTCGTCAGTGGATTTGCGGGACTCTCCGCCCTATCGCTGCTCCTGATGGGCTGGGTCGAAAGGGGCCGGAAGCCTGCCTAGTTGGCTGGAACCGACTCTTCCGTCGCGGCGGCCTGCGGCTGCCGATTAAAGTTGGTCTTCTTGATGATCTGAATGGGTCCCGACTGCTTGCGCTGTCCCAGAGGCTTGACCGCCGGCTCCTCAAGGGAGGCCGCCGACACCGGGCCATTGTCCTCATAGCTATAGGGCAGCGGCTTGGTCACCCAGCGCTGAGCCCCAACCCCCTGCCCCACAGGCAAAGGCTGGCCGATGACGAAGCCGGTGCCGTCGAGCTCATAAATATCGGGGCGGAAATTGACGCTTCCATCGTCGGTGACCCAGGCCGTCAGATAGACCCAGCGAACCTGCGGCCCGTCCTTGACTTCGACGTCGATTTGTTCGGCGCTGTCGGCAACTTCCTCGATGCGATCCATGTCCCAGCCATCCTGGCCACGCAGGATCCAGTTCACCAGCGTGTGGATATCCTCGACGCGGACGCAGCCGGAACTGAAATATCTTTGTCCCTCACCGAAGAGCTCCTTGGTCGGCGTGTCGTGCATGTAGACACCGAAGGGCGAGGGGAAGTTGATTTTCACCGAAGCCATGGCGTTGTCTTCGCCGGGTTCCTGGCGAAAATGGTAGCGGTCCCCAGGCGTGTTGGTCCAATCGACGGTGGCGGGGTCGATCTCCGGTCCGCCCACGCCGTCGAAAACGCGAATGTTCAGCTTCTCGAGGTGCGTGGGATCCTTCAGGAGCGCCGGGATGATGTCCCTCTCAACGATGCTCGCCGGCGCATTCCAATAAGGATTGAATTTCAGGTCGCTGACGGTGGCGATGACGACGGGCGAGGGACGATCGGGCTTGCCGACGATGATGTTGTGCCTCGAGTAGACGCTGCCGCCCGACACCGCCTCGAGCTGAGCGGCCGGAATATTGACGACAAGGTAGCGGTCGGCGAGGTCCCTCGAATATTCCTGCACACGGGGAAGGTTGGCATAGAGCGCCGCCAAGCGAGCGCGGGCCGAAACATTGAGGGCGGCGACGGTCTGTTTTCCAACCTGGCCGGTCGGTTCGAGCCCATGATTCTTCTGGAATCGAATCACGGCTCGCTCCGTGATGCCGTCATATGTATCGTCAAACGCACCTTCGTCGAGCAGATAGCCTTCCATGGCCAGGCGCTTCTTGAGCAAGATCACGCTTTCACCGTGGCCGCCCTTGAGGAACGCTTTCGAAGGCTCGATGCTTTGCCAGTCACCCATGCTGGCGATCCGCTCATAGCGATAGATGGCCCGTTGCATTTGCTCAGGGCTCAGGGGCGCAAGCATGGGTGCCGCTTCGCGCTCATCCTGCAGAACCTCCGTGACCGTCGTGGCCTTGGATTTGGACTTGGACTTGTTGCCAGAGTAGGTGTTGGCGACAGCCTTCTCCCTGCGCTTGAACAAGGCGGACGCTGGGTCAGTTGCGAGAGCGCAGGTGACTGCTGCCGTCGCCATCAACAGAAACGCCCGTCTCGTAAAGTTTTCGCCCATTCCCTGCCTCTGCTTATCCCCGCGCGCTCCTGTGGCGAGCGTTTCGGCCGAAGTCGATTTATCCTTAGCAAGACTCGCGCTTCGGCGTCAAAATCGGCGGGTTCCAGGCCACGATAAGCCGTAAGGTCGCACAGGAGTGTGACATTGCCGTCACAGTCCGATCGACTCATCAATGGTTTGGACCCAAGGGGACCATGCCTGCCGATTCAGGCAGGATTTTGCCAATCAAGACTTGGTGAGTTTGTGGCAAAAAGGAGGCCCGCGGGACGCTGTAGCCCCGCGGGCATCATCTCAACCCCAAGGGTTAGAGACGGTAGAGGATCTGGTCGGTCCAGAAACGCTCGAGGCGACCGAGCGCCTTGTTGAGACGGTCGAACTCCTCCGCCGGAAGGCCAGCGACATCGGCGATGGACAAAACCTGCCGGTTGTAAAGTGCGTCCACCTTCTTGCGGATCTCCTGCCCTCTCGGTGTCAAGCGGACACGCACGGACCGCTTGTCCGAATTCGAGCGTTCATGATTGACGTAGCCGGCTTCAACCAGCTTCTTCAGATTGTAAGAGACGTTGGAGCCCTGGTAATGGCCCCGTGTCTTCAGCTCACCGGCGGTGAGCTCGGCATCGCCGATATTGAACAGCAGAAGAGCCTGCACCGGGTTGACCTCGGGCTCGCCCTGCCGCTCGAACTCATCCTTGATGACGTCGAGCAGACGGCGATGGAGCCGCTCGATCAAAGTCAACGCCTCAACATAGCGATGCTTGATCTCTTGCCTGTTGTTGACCGGCGCGTCGAGGACGGCCGTACTGAGTTGATTACGCATTGAACACCTGCCCTGTAATTCCCCGAGGAGGGCTTTGTAATCTCCTCCCCTTATGCGCGGGGACGATAGGGCGGGCGCGATTAAAAACGCCTCAAGTCTTTCAGTAAATTTCTCGCTATTTTCCGCGTAATTGCAGTGAATTCCGAGTAACGTTGATCAGGCGTTAGCGCCTAAGGTAAGCGGAGTCCTTTGCAGGACTCCGTTTAGGTTAATGCTTTCGTCAGTTCTGCTCCACCGCCGTCGAGGCCATCATGGCGCGGCGGGCGGCCACCAATGTGGAGAGGACCTCCTGCCTGGTGATGGAGGAGCATGGCGCTACCTCGCCCGAGGACCTGCCCCTTTCCAGTGCCATTTCGGCGAGGGGTGCGCCTGCGATCTCGGCTGCCGCGCGTTTTGCGTGCAGGAAATAACCGGCAAGTTCGCGCTCATCGTTGGAAGGCAGAAAACTGCAACGCGCCGAAGCAATGTAGGTTTTGGTGAGAAGCTCGGTGATTGCCAGGGGCGTCGATTGCGCCGCATGGGCGGGCGCGGCAATGAGAATTAGAATCGTTGAGACATAAGCACTTACTCTGCGCATGGGTGACCCTTTACCTAAAAGAACATGGAGGGTTTTCAGGATAGGGGCGCTGCCTTAATGTGGTTTCAATTTTAGGCGTTTGTACAATTGTTGGTTAATTCGGATCCGAGCAGGGGCTAAAAGCGGGTCCGTTTCTGGAGGATTGTTGAATCGGGGATCCACCATAGGGCTGGCATTCGGTTTGTCCGGTTTCATCGCCGGGGTAGCCGTGACTGGCATGATGGTGGTCAACGCGCCACCGGCGAAGGAAGGCTTCATCATCGCCGAGCCTGCCGCTGAGAGCTTGAGTCCCCGGTCGATCCCCACTGCAACGCTGATCAGCCTTGAAGGCGAGCCGACACGCAAAGCGTCCTTCGACCGGCTGGCACTGGCCTCCCTAACCTCGCTCTTCGACTATGAGGGTCCAGATCCGGTCGAGGATGGCACGGAGGCACCCGAAGGTGCGGAGGAAATCGATATTGCGGCACGCAACGATGTGCCTCTGCCGCGCAGGAGGCCGACGGCGGATGATCTCAAGCTTGCCTCAGCCGAAGCAGCGCTTGCCGATCCCGTGGCGCGCATGCCCACCGTCGGCAAGACCGGAAATTGGTCATCGGAGGCCGTCAACGAGGCGCGCGTCAAATGCGAGCAGCTGCTCGGAGGCCTCGACGTCGAGTTCAAGGTCAAGGATTCGATCGGACGACCCAGTGGCTGCGGGATCGCCTATCCCATATCGGTCTCGAAGATCGCCGGCGTCGCCATCACGCCTCCGGCGACCTTGAACTGCAAAATGGCGGCGGCACTCCACCGTTGGATCACGCAGGTCGTGCAGCCAACGGCAAAGCAGGAGTTCAACACCCGCCTCACGGGCCTGCAGAACGCTTCCGCCTACGCCTGCAGGCTCAGAAACAACGCCTCGACGGGCAAACTCAGCGAACATGCTCTCGGCAACGCACTCGACATTGCCGATTTCCGCTTCTCGAACCGCATGGAAGCTTCCGTGGGCAGCGGCTGGAGCGGCTCGATCAAGGGGCTGTCGCTTGCTAGCCGCGGCGACTTCATGAAACGCACCCGCTCAGGCGCATGCAAGTACTTCAATACGGTTCTGGGACCCGGCTCGGACGCCCATCACAAGGACCACTATCATCTGGACCTCATGAAACTGAGGCCAGGACGGGGCAAGTATTGCCATTGACCTCCACTGCCCGACCGGCTTGATCCCAAGCCCAAAATGCGGCAGGTGACCAGGATGAACCGTATCGGCGATAAACCCACGGCCTGGCGAGACGCGCTGGGGCTCGGTGAACGACGGACGAGCGAGCCGGGCTACCCTGGCACGCGCCTGCGCCGGCTGAGACAGGCCGACTGGTCGCGGAGGCTCGTTCAGGAACAGAGCTTGAGCGTCAGCGATCTCCTGTGGCCGATCTTTATCTGCGAAGGTGCTGATCGTTGCGAGCCCGTCGCATCGATGCCCGGAGTCGAGCGGTTCTCCGTCGACCGGGCGGTGAAGGCCGCGGCAGAGGCAGCGGAGCTCGGCATTCCGGTCATCGCTCTGTTCCCCTATACGGACCCGGCGCTGCGCACGCCCGAGGGCGGAGAGGCGCTCAATCCGGACAATCTCGTGTGCCGCGCGGTGCGAGCGATCAAGCGCGAGGTCCCCGAGATCGGCATCCTCTGCGATGTCGCTCTCGATCCCTACACCAGCCACGGCCATGACGGACTGGTAGAGGACGGGCGCATTCTCAACGATGCGACCGTGGATGTGCTGACCCGCCAGGCGCTCGTCCAGGCGGAGGCCGGCTGCGACATCATCGCGCCCTCCGACATGATGGACGGGCGTGTGGCGGCTATCCGGCAGGCGCTCGAAGGCAATGGCTTCGAAGACGTGATGATCATGTCTTATGCTGCGAAATATGCCTCGGGCTTTTATGGTCCGTTCCGCGACGCCGTGGGTTCCTCGACAACACTCAAGGGCGACAAAAAGACCTATCAGATGAACCCCGCCAATGGCGATGAAGCCGTGCGAGAGGCCCAATTCGACATTGGCGAAGGTGCTGACATGATCATGGTCAAGCCCGGCCTTCCCTATCTCGACGTGCTCTACCGGCTCAAGACCAGCTTCGGCGTGCCCACCTTCGCTTATCAGGTGTCGGGCGAATATGCGATGGTCATGGCCGCGATCACCAACGGCTGGCTCGGCCAGGGCGTGATCGAGGAAAGTCTCATGTGCTTCAAGCGCGCCGGCGCCGATGGGATTCTCACCTATTTCGCCCGCGACGTGGCGCGACGTCTGAAACAGGGCTAGCGCTCGAGCCTGGCGATCAGGCTCGAGGTGTCCCACCGCCTGCCACCCATCTTCTGCACCTCCGAATAAAACTGATCGACGAGGGCCGTCACCGGCAGATGGGCGCCGGTTCGCCGCGCCTCCGCCAGGCAGATGCCAAGATCCTTCCGCATCCAGTCGACGGCGAAACCAAAGTCGAACTTGCCGGCAATCATGGTCTTGAAGCGGTTCTCCATCTGCCATGAGCCGGCGGCTCCTTTGGAAATGACATCGATCGTCGCCTCCATGTCGAGACCCGCCTTCATGCCGAAATGAATGGCTTCGGCAAGACCCTCGACGAGGCCGGCGATGGCGATCTGATTCACCATCTTCGCCAGCTGGCCGGAACCTGAAGTTCCCAAGAGGCGACGCATGCGCGAATAGCATTCGATCAGTGGTTCGGCCGATTTGTAGGCGGGCGCGTCACCACCGCACATGACGGTCAAAACACCGTTCTCGGCACCGGCCTGGCCGCCCGAAACGGGCGCGTCGATGAAGCTCAAGCCACGGTCCCTGGCGGCGGCGTGAAGCTCGCGGGCCACGTCGGCAGAGGCCGTGGTGTGGTCGACGAAGATCGCGCCCCGCTTCATGCCTTGAAACGCGCCCTCGGGACCGATGGTGATCTCGCGCAGGTCATTGTCCGCGCCCACGCAGGAGAAGACAAAATCGGCATCCTTGGCGGCTTCGCGCGGTGTGCGGGTAGCTTCCCCGCCAAACTCCCCGGCCCATTTGGCGGCCTTTGAGGCGGTGCGATTGTGGACAGCCATGGCGTGGCCGCCTTTTTTTCTCAGGTGGCCCGCCATGGGATAGCCCATGACGCCCAAGCCGATCCACGCAACGCGATAAGCCATTCTCTTTCTCCTCTTAACTCTTTTTGACACCAACTCCCGCCTGTATTGGAAGTTGCCCCATGATAGAAATGCAGTTCAAGCCGGGAAGAAAGCACATGATCAGCCTCGAGGATATCAGGAAAGCGCAGGAACTGCTGGCGGACAACGCCGTGCGCACTCCGCTGCTCAAATCAGCAAAGTTGTCGGAGATCACGGGTGCCGAGATTCATGTCAAATTCGAAAACATGCAGGTGACGAATTCGTTCAAGGATCGCGGCGCCTTCATCAAGCTGTCGAGCCTCACCGGCAAAGAGAAGGAGCGAGGCGTCATCGCCATGTCGGCCGGCAACCATGCGCAGGCGGTCGCCTATCATGCCAAGCGGCTCAAGATCCCGGCGACGATCGTAATGCCGGAGACGACGCCCGCCACGAAGGTGGAGCGGACGCGGGCGCATGGCGCTCAGGTGATATTGTCGGGAGAAACGCTGGCGGACAGCCAGGTCACCGCCGAAGCGATCGTCAATGAGAAGGGGCTCGTACTCGTCCACCCCTATGACGATGACCGGATCATCTCAGGCCAGGGCACGATCGGCATCGAGATGCTCGAGGACGAGCCCGAGCTCGAGATCATCGTGGTGCCGATCGGCGGCGGTGGGATCATTTCCGGCACAGCCATCGCCGCCAAGTCGATCAAGCCAAAAGTAGAGGTGGTCGGCGTCGAGGTGAAGCTCTATCCCTCGATGTATGCGGCGTTGCGCGGGGAGCCCGCCCGGTGCGGGGGCTCGACATTGGCAGAGGGTATCGCCGTCAAGAACGTGACGGAGAGAACGGTCGAAATCTGCAGGAAATTCGTCGACGAGGTGCGGCTCGTAGACGAATCCCACATCGAACAAGCGGTCATGGCATTTCTCACCCATCAGAAGACGCTTGCCGAAGGCGCCGGCGCGGCGGGATTGGCCGCTGTTCTGGCGGAGCCTCAACGCTTCCGCGGGCGGAAGGTGGGCCTCGTGCTGTGCGGCGGGAATATCGATCCGCGGATTCTCTCTTCGGTCATCACGCGGGAATTGCAGCGCGAGATGCGCATCGTCAATCTGAGAATCACCATCGACGACAGGCCGGGCGTACTCGGCAGGATCTCAACCCTGCTCGGTCAGCATGGGGCGAACATACTCGAGGTCTCGCATCGGCGCATGTTCCTCGACATACCTGCGAAAGGCGCCGAGCTCGAGATCATGATCGAGACCCGCGATCAGCATCATGCCGAACAGATCGTGCGGCTGATCGAAGCGCAAGGTTTCATCACGCGGGTGCTCGATGCTCCGGGCGGGCGGGAACTGCGCTGATCGAGGCTGGTCAAGCGCAGGAGTCATGCTAGTATCGCACTCGAGGGAGAAAGAGGAGTTTGCAGTTTGAGCGTTGAACGACAAAATTTTCCGCAATTCTTCATCACGGCACCGGCGCCCTGCCCTTATCTTGCCGGAATGTTCGAGCGGAAAGTGTTCACACATCTCATCGGCCAGGAAGCTAGGCCTTTGAACGACACCCTCTCGCAAGGCGGATTTCGTCGAAGCCAGAACATCGCTTATCGACCCGCTTGCGATGGCTGTGGTGCCTGCGTGTCGGTGCGCGTCCCGGCCGCCCGTTTCAGGTGGTCGAAGAGTTTCCGCAGGACTTGCGCGGCGAACAGCGATCTTGAAATGAAGGTGGTGCCGGCGAAGGCGACGTCAGAACAGTATTCTCTGTTCCGTGCCTATATAGACGCGCGGCATGCGGAAGGCGGCATGGCCGACATGACCGTTCTCGATTTCGCCGCCATGGTGGATGAAAGCTTCGTCGACACTCGGATCGCCGAATATCGCCTGCCCAATCGGCAAAAGTCCGCAGAGGATGGCGCGCTCGTGGCGGCGGTGCTGTTCGACGTCCTGGAGGACGGGCTGTCGCTCATCTATTCGTTTTTCGAACCGGAGCTCGCGAGCAGAAGCCTGGGCAGCTTCGTCATATTGGACAGCATTCGCAGAGCCGAGCGGATGGGACTTTCCCATGTTTACCTTGGCTATTGGGTCAAAGGTTCGGGGAAAATGGCTTATAAGGCCCGCTTTCTGCCCCAGGAACGCCTCACGCGGGAAGGCTGGGCGAGATTTGAGCATTAAATTTCCTAAGTTGAGATTGCAATTTGCTCTCTATTAACGTTGCCACATATTAGATAGCTGATGGATCAGTTTTGATTCTCTCAATCTCGGGAAAGAGCTTTATTAAGCCGCATGAGTCACCGATCGTCTTGGGAGAGATATGACCGGCGTGGCCTCTCGATCACTGCCATCGGTGGACTGCTGTTCACGCTGGACATTCCGCTTCTAAGGCTTGCCGACGGCGATCAGTGGACGATGATCTTCGCGCGCGGCGTGCTCATGGCCCTGACCATCACATTGGCCTGGCTCGCCTACCGATGGATCAACGGCACGTCCGAACCCTTCATCAACGGCCGAGCCGGACTCATCGTGGCGGCGACGAACACGCTCGCCAACATCATGTTCATCTGCGCCGTCACCAAAACGACGGCGGCCAATCTGGTCTTCATCCTGGCGCTCAACCCCGTGTTCTGCATGTTGCTCGGGGCAGTATGGCTGAGGGAACGTCTGCCGCTCGCGGTATGGGGATCCGTCGCACTTTCAATGGCGGGCGTCGCCATCATAGGATGGGACGGTGTGTCGACCGGCACCTACATCGGCGACCTCCTGGCGCTCGGGGTGGCACTGTGCACGGCCATCGGTCTTACCGTGGTGCGGCGATCGGGCAGCAACGTCATTCCCAGCCTGGCCGTCGGCAGCTTTGTTTCGGCGGGTATCGGGTTCTTCCTCATCGGCAGCGATGTCGCGCGACTTTCCAGTGAAGGCTGGGTCTGGATCGCGCTCAACGGAATGCTCGTCGTCCCCCTGGCCTCGGCGCTTATCGCCCTTGGGCCTCGATATATTCCGGCGGCGGAAGTCGCCATGTTCTTCCTGCTCGACACGGTCTTTACGCCGCTTTGGATCTGGCTGATCTTCGGCGAAGTGCCTAGCGAGCGCGCCGTGATCGGCGGCTTAACCATCATATTAAGTCTTTTCTTCCTCGGCCTGTGGCGGATCAGGAGCCGCCGTATCGAAGCCGGCAGAGAAGCGGTGCCTGTTCACCCCGTTTAGCGAGGGCTATTCTCCGGCTCCTCTTCTCGTGGCATCAAGCCCACAGATCGCTTATTGGAACCGCGTCCTCAACAATGGCAGGCGTACTGACAGGATTGGCCAATCCCCTCGCCGCGGCGCGCGTCGCGAGCGCGCTGTTCGAGCAGGCCCGCGCGATGGGCATAAGGCTTGAGATCTCGTCGGATTTCAGCAGATTTGCCGCGCTTCGGCAGAGTCTGCGCGATGAGCCTGTCTCGCCGTTCTTCGACCCTTCCATCACGGAGCTTGCCAACGAGAAGGCCTTCTGGACCATCGGATTTGACGGGCAGAACCGCCCCGTGACTTTGCAGGCCTTCCGTATCGACCTCGTCGACACCTGTCTTGCCGACTGGGCTTTGGGGTTCGTCATCGGCATCTATATGAAGCGCGGCGAAGTCATCGTTCCATCCAAGGTCAGGCCGCCCAAGAATTCGATTACCGAACGCATCCGGGGAAAGCTCGTCTATCATGGAGAGTTCTGGGTCAGTAAAGACGTAAGGCAAAAGCAGGCCGTCGAGACCATTCCGCTGTGGGGCATGGTCCTGGCGCTGATCAAATGGAATCCCGACGCCATCTGGGGGGTCGCAGAAGATCTGATGGCCACCAAAGGCTTCGTCACCCGCATCGGCTATGCACATATGGAGCGCGGCTTCTTCGAATGGGAATGGCTCCCCTCGGGCGCGGATGCGCGAGAGTGGCTGGCGATCACCGAAAGGGCCGACCTCGAATATCTGATCGAGGAACGGGCCGCTAAACTAGCTTGATGTCGACGGGAGCCACCTGGCTCACAACCGATACGCCTTTTCTGCCATCGGGCAGATAATGCGGGAGAATGACACGCTGATAAGGAAACCAGCTGACAGAGCCGTCAGGCGTGGTCATGGCGGCGATGACATGATCGTAGTGAGGCTGGCCCGTTTCCACCACCTTCGCATAGGCCCGACTTACAAGGTGATCGTAAGACAGCCCATTGATGCAAGGATAGGAGACGGGATGAAAGCCATACACCTTGGCGATCGGAGTTTCACTGCCGATACGCCCGACGCGGAAACTGCCGCTTGCCTCATCGAGAACGCAGTCGATGCTGAAGTCGGGCAGAACGCTCCGATCCTGCAGGGCGGATTTGAGAAGAGGCGGGATATCCCGGCGCTTGGGATCGGCTTCGCGCACGAATGTCCGCTGAGTCAAATGAATGTCACTTTTCGCAATGATCGACTGAATGCGGTCCCTGGCCGAGGCGGCGGTCTCAGCGATCTCCTCGAACCAGCCGACAAGGAAATAGCGAAGTTTGAACGGCGGCTGATAGGTGTCCAGCCATTCGAGAATGTAAAATAAGGAGGCCCAATTACCGGCGAAGACCGACCACTTTATCTCCGTGCCCAGTTCGTCGACCGTGAGCTTGACGAGACCGTGCTGGTTGAAGGAATGAGTTTCCTCCTTCTCGGAAGCGCTGGCGTTTTCGAGGGGCGGTAGAGACTTTCCATGAGCTATCCAAGCTACTTGGCGTGCCATGTCACGTAAAATTCCTGGGCCGCGGGCATTGTGGCTGATCGCCCCCGTGGTCCATCACCGACTATTGGAGGATCAACGGACTTCGTCGAGCAGTTGAACAATTCAATGCAAAAATTGTGTTAATTTTCGTCTCTTATCTTAAGGTTGATGGCCATCAAACCTGCTATTTCCAGTTGATGGCGCTTTATTTCGGCATTTGAAACACTTCGTCAACCTCCCATTAAGTCAACGGGCGGATAGTCGATAATTGCGCTCGTGCGTGCGTTCGGGGAGGATTATGACAGCAATTTCAAAGACATTCCTGCAATCCATAGCAAACTCCCCACCGGCACTCGAAATTGCGAACGACCTCGAACCCCGCAAGATCATGAGCATCGCACCCGTGGCGCGCGATTTTCCCGCGTGGCATTTCGCAATGCTGAACGACGATGACCGCAACAAGGCCGTTGAGCGGGCCATTGCCGGGCTTGAGCTTCAAGGCAAGATCGTTTTCGAGATCGGCACCGGCTGCGGGCTCGTCGCCCTGCTGTTCGCAAGGTACGGCGCGCGGCATATCTACAGCTGTGAGGTCAATCCGCGAATGGCCGAGGTCGCGCGCGCTGTCATCGAGCAAACAGATTTGGCCGACCGTATCACTCTCCTCCAGGCGGGTTCGAACGAGGTGATCGAGAAACGGCTTCTGCCCACATCGCCCGACGTCATCTTTACCGAGACCCTCGATTGCGGCGTCGTGGGCGAGGGTTTCGATCTGGTTGCGCGCGATATCCGAAAGGTCTCGCGGCCAGACACGCTCGTGATGCCGGCGGGGATTCAGCAGTTCGGCATATTGGTCGAGGGGCAAGCCTTCAGCAGGCTCAACCGCGTGAGCGCTGCCTGCGGCTTCGATGTTTCCGTGCTGAACGCCTATTCAACCCAAACCTATTTTCCGGTTCGCGAGCGGCTTTACGACTACACACCCTTGTCGGAGCCGTTTCTTCTGCATGCCTATTCCTATAGCGAAGAGCGGGTCATTACACCCAAGAGAGCCCTCGCCTACCGTTCGGGCACAGCCCATGGCGTGCTGAGCTGGTTCGAGGCGCAGTTCGGCAACGAGACCATCACCAACAGCCCTGGTACGCATGGCCATTGGCACCAGGCGTTCCACCCCTTCGAGGAAGCTCTCGAGGTGAGCGCCAAGCAAGAGGTCATGCTCACCATAAGCCATGGCGGCCAGATCTTTCCCTCAGTCGGGGATGCGGGCGGCCGCTAACCGAAGCGGTTGCTCTTGGGGAATCCCTTGGGGGGTAATCTTCCCGCCTGCGCACGCTCGCCGATCCAGTCCTTCAGATCCGTAACGGTAAAGCTGCGGCCAGATGAATCGGTCCAGCTCAGACCCTCCTTCAGATTGAAGGCCCGGGCGTCGGAGAGACCCCCCTCCTTGTACTTCTGCAGACGAACGCCTTTTCCGCGGGTCATTTCCGGCACGTCTTTCAACGGAAAAATGAGAAGCTTGCGGTTATCGCCAATAGTCGCCAGGTGAGTGGCCGTTTCATCGACGACGACGCATCGAATTCCCTCGGCAGGCGGGCGGACATTCAGGACCTGCTTGCCCTTGCGGGTCGTGGCCACGCACTCGGCCTCGGAGACGATAAATCCATCACCGGCGGTCGAGGCGACGAGAAGCTTGCGCTCCGGCCTGTGCACGAAGAGAGCGGCAATGTGCTCGGAAACTTCAAGATCCGCCATGAGGCGCAAAGGCTCCCCGTGCCCGCGGCCGCCCGGCAACCGCGAAGCCTCGAGGGTGAAGAACCGCCCCGTTGAGGCAAAGAGCATGACCTTGTCGGTCGTCTCGGCGTGGACCAGGAATTTGAGCTTGTCTCCTTCCTTGAAGGAGAGTTCGCCCGGCGTCTCCAGATGTCCCTTCATGGCCCTGATCCAGCCGCGCTCGGAACAGACGACCGTGACGGGCTCCCGTTCGACCAGAGCCTGCTCGGCGTCAAAATCCACTTCCGGAGGGGCGGCAAAATCGGTGCGTCGGCGGCCCAAGGGCGTGTTCTTCGCATATTTCGCCTTGATCGCCTTTATCTCCCCTGAGATCCGCTCCCATTGTGCGTCGTCGGATTTGAGTAGCTTGTTGAGTGCGGTCTGCTCCTTTTTCAACGACTCATGTTCGGTGCGAATCTCGATTTCCTCGAGCTTGCGCAAGGCGCGCAGGCGCATATTGAGAATGGCTTCGGCCTGAATGTCGGTGAGCTTGAAGCGCTTCATGAGAACGGGCTTCGGCTCGTCCTCGCGGCGGATGATGCGGATCACCTCATCGATGTTGAGATAGGCGATGAGATAGCCATCAAGTATCTCGAGGCGCTTGGCGATCTCGCGCAGTCGGAAGCGCGAACGGCGGACCAACACCTCCTTGCGGTGATCGAGCCATTCACGGAGCGCATCGCGCAGCGACATGACGACCGGCACCTTGCCGCGGCTCAAAACGTTGAGATTGAGAGGAAAGCGGGTTTCGAGTTCGGTCAAATGAAACAGCGATTCCATGAGCATCACGGGATCGACTGAACGGCTCTTGGGTTCGAGCACGAGGCGGATGTCTTCGGCCGATTCATCGCGCACGTCGGCCAGGAGCGGAAGTTTGCGCTCGCTCAAGAGCTCGGCGATCTTCTCGACGAGCCTGCCCTTCTGCACCTGGTAGGGGATTTCCGTGACGATGATCTGCCAGGTGCCGCGGCCGAGATCTTCTTGCTTCCAGCGAGCGCGGATGCGGAACGAACCCCTGCCCGTCTTGTAAGCTTCGGCCAGGGTGGCGCGATCGTCGACGATGACGCCGCCGGTCGGGAAATCAGGCCCCGGAACATATTGCATGAGTTTCTGCACCGTCGCGTTTGGCGTCTTGATCAGATGCAGGGCGGCGTCCGCAAGCTCGGCGACATTGTGCGGCGGAATGGACGTGGCCATGCCGACCGCGATGCCGGAGGCGCCATTCGCCAGGAGGTTCGGGAAAGCCGCGGGAAGAACGATGGGCTCTTCGCTTTCACCGCTGTAATTCGGACGGAAATCGATCGTATCCTCACCGATGCCATCGAGCAGCGCCTTGGCGACATCGGTCATTCGCGCTTCGGTATAGCGATAGGCGGCGGCGCTATCGCCATCAACGTTGCCGAAATTGCCCTGGCCTTCGATGAGCGGGTAGCGGGAAGAGAAATCCTGGGCCAGGCGCACCAGCGCATCATAGATCGCCTGGTCGCCATGGGGATGAAAGGAGCCCATGACGTCGCCCACGATCTTGGCGCACTTCTTGAACGCAGTGCCGGGATCTAGCCGTAGAATCTGCATGCCATAGAGAATGCGGCGGTGGACCGGCTTCAAGCCGTCCCGCGCATCGGGCAGCGCACGGTTCATGATTGTGGAGAGCGCATAGGCGAGATAGCGCTCCTCAAGAGCCTCGCGCAGGTTGATGCTTTCGACGGATCGCGGCGGCGGGGGTTCGATTCGCTTTCCCATGATCAGATTCCGATGGTGATTTGCTGCCGCATAGCAGAAGCCGGAAAGATTCGCACGCTTTCCAGGCCCGACGCTAGGAGCGGTGAATCAGCACGTGGCAGACGGGTTTCTTGCCCCAGATCTCTTCCGCCGTCCGCCGGATGGCAATCCTCATCGCCTCGCGCACCGCCTCATCGTCACGGCGTCGGGAGCGGGGAATCGAAGCCAGCACGGTATCTGCCGTATCGGCGAGGATTGCGCCGAGGGGAACGTCCTCCTCGTCGAGCAAGGGAATGCCGTCGATCAGTACGACCGGCCTCGAAAGCGGATCTCCCCTGGCGTCCATTACGAGGCTGACAACGACGATGCCGACGAACGATAGTTTTCGCCTTTGCCTCGCCGGGCCGTCAATCGAGGGGACGATCAGCCGACCGTCGACGTGCAAGCGGCCAGCCGGTACCTCCGCCACAATCTTTGCCGGTCCGGGTGCGAGCCTCAGCATTTGGCCATTGGTCACCAACGCCGTCGCCGGGATGGCCGAGGCCGCAGCGAGGTCAATGTGGGTGGTCAGATGCCACATCTCCCCATGCATGGGTACGAGCAGCGATGGTCTAAGCCAGGCGTAGAAATCCCGGAGCTCGCCGCGACGGGGATGGCCCGAGGTGTGGACGAGAGCCTGATCGATGGTGATGATCTTCAATCCTTGCGCGGCGAGCTTGTTGATGACGGCGCTCACCGCCTTCTCATTGCCGGGAATGGTCCTGGAGGAGAAGACGACGACGTCCCCGGGATCGAGCCTAATCATCGGATGGCTGTCGTCGGCGATGCGGGCCATGACGGCGCGGGGCTCGCCCTGGCTGCCGGTGCAGATGAGCACCGTCTTGTCGGGGGGAATGTAGCCAAAAGATTGCTCGTCGAGCAGATTGCCGAGATCGGCAAGGAGACCGATGTTGCGCGCCGCATCCACCATGGTGCGCATGGCGCGGCCGGCAAGGATGACCTCGCGGCCGGCACGCCGCGCCGCCCTGGCCACGGTTGCGATGCGTCCGACATGCGAGCCGAAGGTCGTCACCACGACGCGGGCCGTCGCATCGGCGATGATACGGTCGAATGTCGCATCGATGTCGCCCTCGTTGGGAGAATATCCCTCGCGGAGCACGTTGGTCGAATCGCAGACTAGTGCGTCTACACCCTCCTCGCCGATCTCCCTGAGGCGCGGCTCATCGAGTTTGGGCGGAATTGAAGGCGAGCGGTCGATCTTCCAATCGCCCGAGTGAAAAACCGTGCCCGCCGATGTGCGGATGACGAGCGCGTTGGATTCAGGGATCGAATGCGTAACCGACACAAATTCAAGATCGAAAGCGCCAATGGCAAAGCGACCGGACAGAGGCAGCACTTTGATCGGGACCTCGTCGAGAAGACCCGCTTCGCCGAGCTTGAGGCGCAGGACCTCGGCTGCGAAGGGCGTGCAATAAACCGGCTTGCGCAGGCGCGGCCAGAGCCATGGCAACGCGCCCAGATGATCCTCATGGGCGTGAGTCAAAACGATGCCGGCTAGTCGGGCGTGATTGGCTTCGACAAAGGCCAGATTGGGCAGGACGATGTCGATCCCGGGCTCGGTCTCCTCGCCGAACTTCACACCCAAGTCGACGAGAATCCATTGCCGATCGTCGGGCGGGCCCAGACCATAGGCATAGCAGTTCATGCCGATCTCGCCCATGCCGCCCAGAGGAACGAGCACGAGTTCGCTGCGTGATGGAACGGCGTTTTCCGCAGTCATGCATTCCCCTCGGGGCGATCGGACAAGCTCACCTCACCCGCATGAAATTCCTCGAGCCCGGCGCGGTTGCGAAGGAGGAGACTGCCGTTCTCTCCCAGGCCTTCGAATCGGCCCCGGATTTCGCCCGATGCGGA
>Ga0075431_100000521_pt1 | contig 32261 bp, 28 predicted proteins | sample RhiMetdeltSRZDD5_FD_75297 | JGI IMG/M metagenome (GOLD analysis project Ga0075431, IMG submission 75297) | Populus rhizosphere microbial communities from Tennessee, USA - Rhizosphere MetaG P. deltoides SRZDD5 | ecosystem: Host-associated > Plants > Roots > Rhizosphere > Soil | place: USA... | reverse complement strand
GCGGCGGCGGAAAACCAGCTCGACCTCGCACTCGAAGTCGCCGAATAGCGCGCCGAACGGCGCGCGCCCACTCGTGCCGGTGGTGGCGATTGTGCCAATTCTTGACAGGCAGCCTTTAGCGGAGTACTTTGGGCACGCGCCGATTTGATGGATCAGCTTGCGGGCGCGTTACAAATACTGCTAAAGCGAGGGAAACCCGGTTTAGCGAGCTAAAGCTGACCGGGTTTTTTATTTGCGAGAGTCCCCATGACACAAGACTACCACCTGGACACGCTGGCGGTGCGCGCCGGCATAGAGCGCAGTCAATTCGGCGAGCACTCCGAAGCGCTGTATCTCACTTCGAGCTTCGTCTTCAAGAGCGCGGCGCAGGCCGCAGCCCGCTTCGGCAATCAGGAGCCGGGCAATATCTATTCGCGCTTCACCAACCCGACGGTGAAGGTTTTCGAAGAGCGCCTTGCCGCGCTCGAAGGTGCGGAGTGCTGTATCGCGACGTCGTCCGGTATGTCAGCGATCCTGGCAGCCGTCATGGGGCTGCTCAAAGCGGGCGATCACGTGCTGTGCTCGGCCGGTGTGTTCGGCGCAACCGTGCAGCTTCTCGGCACGATCATGAAACGTTTCGGAATCGAGACGACGTTCATCTCGGGCACGAATCCCGGTACGTGGCAGGAGGCCGTCACGCCCGCAACGCGCATGCTGTATGTCGAGACCCCAGCCAATCCGACGATGGAGATCTACGACATCGCCGCATTCTCCGCCGTCGCGAAGAAGGCCGGCGCGTTCCTCGTAGTGGACAACTGCTTCTGTACGCCGATCCTGCAGCAGCCGCTGAAGCTCGGTGCCGATGTGGTCATCCATTCCGCGACGAAGTACCTGGACGGACAGGGACGGGTGCTCGGTGGTGCGGTGCTTGGCAGACGGGACGTCGTTTACGAGCCTGTCCTGGGTTTCCTGCGCACCGCGGGCCCGACGTTGAGCGCTTTCAACGCCTGGGTACTGGTGAAGGGACTCGAGACGCTCGGCATACGCGTGCGCGCGCAATCGGCGTCCGCGCTGGAGCTCGCGCGCTGGCTCGAGGCGCAACCTGCGATCGAACGCGTGAAATATCCCGGGTTGCCGTCGCATCCCCAATACGAGCTCGCGAAGCGCCAGCAGAACGGCGGCGGCGCGATCGTGTCGTTCGACGTGAAAGGCGGGCGCGAAGTCGCGTGGCGCATCGTCGACAACACGAAGCTGCTGTCGATCACCGCCAATCTCGGCGACACGAAGACGACCATCACGCATCCGGCGTCGACGACTCACGGCCGCATCAGCGCGGAAGCGCGCGCGGCCGCGGGTATCGGCGAGGGTCTCCTGAGGGTTGCCGTCGGCCTCGAGAATATCGAGGACATCAAAGCCGATCTCGCGCGCGGGATGCGCGCCTGAACTCGAGCGTTACAGCGCCAGCGCAGTGCAACCGGCAGCATCGCAGCGCAGATAGCTGCCGGTTTCGTACCAATCGCCGAGCACCCAGCGCTCGCATTCGCGCCCATCGACGTGGTGCACGTGACGCCCCGGCCGGTGAGTGTGACCGTGTATGAGGCGCGGATAACCGGCTGCGCGTAGCGCCTGCTCGACCGCACCGGCGTTCACGTCCATGATTTCGGCGGTCTTGTCCTGCTTCGCGGTTTCGCTCTTGCGGCGAAGCGCGGCAAGCTCGGCATGCCGGGCGGACAGCGGTTGCGCGAGGAAGCGCGCCTGGTTCCGTGGGTCGTGTGCGTATGCACGAAACTTCTGGTATGCGAGGTCATCGGTGCACAGTGTATCGCCGTGCATGAGGAGAGTCGGCTTCCCGTAGAGCTCGACGAGTGTCGGATCGGCGAGGAGATGCGCACCGGAACGCTCGGCGAACTGCGCGCCAACGAGCAGATCGCGATTGCCGTGCATGAAACTGACGGCAGTGCCGGCTTTTGCGAGCTTGGAGAAACCCTCCGCGACCGACCGATTCAGCGGATCGCCGAGGTCGTCATCGCCGACCCAGTACTCGAACAGATCGCCGAGGACATACAGCGCGTCCGCCCCTTGTGCGGGCCCTGACAGGAAGTCGAAAAACTGTTCAACGATGTCCGGCCGCTCGGGTGCGAGATGAAGGTCCGAGATGAAGGCCGTGTAGCTCAGGGTCGCTCGATCAGTGAGTGCGAAAATTACTTTCGCGACGGCAGCCCGCAGGCGGGCGCCGCCGCCCACCGGAAAACATTACGTTGCTAACTTACGCATCAACCTCTTCGGCCCGCTCCATGATCACGTCCTCGAGCGGCACGTCCTGGTGCATGCCGCGCGTTCCCGTGCGTATTTTGCGGATGCGGTCCACCACGTCCTGCCCCTCGACGACACGGCCGAAAACCGCGTAGCCCCAGCCCTGGGCCGTGGGCGCGGTGTGGTTGAGAAAACCGTTGTCGGCGACATTGATAAAGAACTGCGCGGTTGCCGAGTGTGGGTCGGACGTGCGCGCCATCGCGACCGTGTATGCCTCGTTCTTGAGGCCGTTGTCGGCCTCGTTCTTGATCGGGCTCCCCGTCGGTTTCTGCTTCATGCCACGCTCGAAGCCGCCGCCCTGGATCATGAAGCCGTCGATCACGCGGTGGAACACCGTGTTGTCGTAGAAGCCGCTTTTAACGTAATTCAGAAAGTTCGCGACGGTCTCCGGGGCGCGTTCCGCATCGAGCTCGAGCGTGATTGCGCCGAAGTTGGTATGCAGTCTCACCATAGCGATTCTCGGAAGTTACTTGGAAGAGGATCCGGCCGCGCTCACGATCTGCGCGCGCTCGATCACGACCGGTTTCAGCGGAACGTCGGAATGCTGGGCCTTGGTGCCCGTCGACACGGCGGCGATGCGCTTCACTACGTCCATACCTTTGACCACTTTACCGAAGACAGCGTAACCATAACCCTGCGGCGTGGGCGCCGTGTGGTTCAGAAAATCGTTGTCGGCGACATTGATGAAGAACTGCGCGCTCGCCGAGTGCGGGTCGGGTGTCCGCGCCATTGCGACCGTGCCGACGTTATTGCGCAGACCGTTTGCGGCTTCGTTCTTGATTCCGCCGCGCGCGGGTTTCTCGCGCATGTCGGACGTGAAGCCGCCGGCCTGGACCATGAAGCCCGGTATCACGCGATGAAATATCGTGCCGTCGTAATGGCCGCTTTTCACGTACTGCAGGAAGTTATCGACCGACTGCGGCGCTTTCGCCGGCTCGAGCTCGAGCACGATCGAGCCCATGTTGGTCCGCAGCTCGACCTGCGGGTTCGCGGCAGTGGCCGTGGTGGAAATCGTCAAACCCAGTGCAAAAAGAAATGTTTTCAGCATGCTCATGAAAAGAAGCCGGCGTGCGCCGGCGCAGGGAATGAAAGAAGCCTGGACGGGAGCCGTTCGCGGGGCGCCGCCGACCGGTTCGCAGTGTATCAGAGGACGCGGCGAGGGGGTTACGCCGCCGCCTTCGAATCTGACCCCGAAGACGCGCGTGGATCGGCATGTGTAGCGACGCGCCTACGATCGGCTCCACGGTCGCATCCCGCGAGCGGGTCCCTGCTCCACGTTGCATCGATCCCTGCTTCCCGTCTCACGCCGCACCCTCATGCACGATTCGCCACGTCGGGCCTTCCTTCAACCAGTACTGGCGCTTGCGCATGCGGTTCGCGAGATTGCTGCTCGAGTAATCCTGGTCGAAGGTAACCACGGCGAGCTTTTCCTTGCCGGGATACAGGAAGATGCTGACGCGGTCGAGCTTCACCTTCACCCATTGCTTGCCCGCGTTCACCTGCCGCTTCTGCTTCGCGAAGTCCTTATAGCCCTGGCTTCCCGAAGTGAATGCGGGAGAGTAGTGCTTGAGATAGCGCTCGGCGTCGAGGCTTTCCCAATCGCGCCGCCAGCTGTCCAGCGCGCCATTCAGCTCCTGGCGCGTCGAAGTGATCGCCTGGGCCGGCACCCACTCGACATCGCTTGAAATGATGACCGGGGTGAGGCCGATCTGCATGCGTTGCCGGATAGCGTCGATGTCGCGGTTCGTGAGGACCACACAACCGTCGCTCGCCTGAGGCGGGCGGCTGAACGTGTCCGAGGGCGTGCCATGCAGCCAGATGCCCGAGCCTTTGCGGCCTTCGCGGCGGTCCCACTCGTTCGGATAGTTGATCGGGAATGCGCCGGCCCCGTACAGATCGGCCAGCTTTTCGCGCGGCATGCTGCTTGTCACGTGATAGACGCCGAGCGGCGTCTTCTTGTCACCTTCGCGCAGCTTGTCGATGCCGTTCTTGCCGCTGCTGATGTAATAGTCCGCGAGATACCGGACGTTGCCGCCCTGGTTCTCGAAGACATAGAGCGTCGATTTCGACGTGTCGACCACGAGCGCGTACCTCTGTTCGGGCTGAAGCTGGACGAGGTAACGAGGCACGCGGTCGACCGGCCGTTCGTGCTGGTAACGCGCGAGTCGGGCGCGGGCCTCCTCGCGAAGATCCGCCAGGCGATCGGAAGGCACGCCTGCCGCGCCGCCAACGGCCTTGAGAGGCTGTGCGCGCGCCGTCAGCAGATCGCCTTTGATCAGGTGCGCAAGCCGGAAGTTGGGATAGGCCTGAAGAACCTTTTCGACTTCGGCGAGCGCCACGTGGGGCTGGTTGCCCTTGATGGCGAGCAGCGTCTTGATGAGCACAGCGTCGGGCTCGACGGCCACGGCGGGTGCCTGGGCTGCTCTGGACACCTGCTGTAGCGGCTGGCCAGCGACTGCAACGATGGAGAGGGGGAGCGAAACCGCCGCGATGAGCGCGGGGCCCAGCCTGCGGAGCAGGCTCGAGCAGCCGGTGTTCAGCTGCCGCTGCGTTCCTGCTGTATCTGCCACTTGTCCCCGTTCTTGACCATAACCAGGGTCTTCATACCCGTCACGTCGAGGGCCCCTGACTTGTAATGTTGACGAAAGCTCACGACCGCGCGGTTTTTCTCGTCGAACCGGACATTCGGGGAGTCGACACGCACTTCGATCTTTCGGGGCTTCGCGATACGCGCACGGCGCTCTGCCTCCCAGGCGCCGCGGGAGACGCCTTTCGGCGTCTGGAAATCGGCCGAATAATGCGAGAGATATCCTCGCACGTCGTTCGAAGCCCATGCACGCGCCCAGTTGTTGATCGCCCGTACCACTTCGTCGGGATTGCCTGTTGCCGTGGCTTTAGCCGGTGCTGCAGGTGCCGCAGGCGCGGCGGCAGGCGGTACCGACGGCGGAGCGGTCGCAACAGTCGCGGCAGTCTTCGCTGGCGTCGGCTCTGCAGCAGGTGTCGGCGGCGCGCTCTTCTGGGCAGGTGCTGCGGGCGCTGGCGCCGGGGCCTTTGCGGCCGGAGACGGCGCAGCCGGTGTTGCAGGAGGCTCTGCTTTCGCGACCACGGTCTTGGCCTGCGTGCGGCTGGCGGTGCTCGTCTGCGAGAAGAGGTCCTTGATCAGATTCAACTTGCCTTGCGCGGTCTGATTGCTGCGGTCGAGCTGGAAAGCCTTGTCGTACGCCTGGCTCGCCATTTTTGCATAGATGTCGCCGAGATTCTCGTGCGCGGTCGCGTAGCTCGGATGCGTCCGTATCGCCATCTCGAGCGAGCTTCTCGCCTTCTCGTACTGACCCTGCGAGGCGTAGAGCACGGCGAGATTGTTGTAAGGCTCCGGCAGCTCCGGATAGTCCTGGGAGAGCTCGCTGAAGACCTTGATCGCCTCGCCCGGCTTGTTCTGCTCGGTGAGGATGAGGCCTTTGAGGAAGCGGCCCTTCGCGTCTTTCGGTCGCGTGGCAAGATAGCTGTTCACGCGCTCCATGGCGCGATCGAACTGACTCTGGCGGAAGAGCTGGTTCGCGTCCTGCAAGGGATCGCTTTGCGCCCACGAGCTCGCCCAGGGCGCGAGCGCGCAGGCAAGGACGAGCACCGCGATACGTGAAAGGCCCATGTTATACTTCGTCGAATATCAGCAGGTTATCGGCAAAATCCTCGAAATTCTACCAATAACAATAGTCAAATCAAACGTCGGATCAGCAGCGCAACTCGCCTTCAAATCGAAGCTTGCGCGTCACACGACACTCCCCGCCACGAACTTCGTAGTTAGCGTCTCAGCCAAGGCATGCTGAAGATTTATAACACGCTCGCGCGCGAGAAGCAGGACTTCTTTCCCATCACCCCCGGCAAGGTCCGGATGTACGTCTGCGGCATGACCGTGTACGACTACTGTCATCTCGGCCACGCGCGCATGATGGTCGTGTTCGATCTCGTCCAGCGGTGGCTGCGCACATCGGGCTACGACGTGACTTACGTGCGCAATATCACGGATATCGATGACAAGATCATCGCCCGCGCCCGCGAGAACAACGAGCCCATCGATGCGCTCACCGCCCGCTTCATCCGCGCCATGGACGAGGATGCGGCGGCGCTCGGAATCCAGAAACCGGATCTCGAGCCGCGCGCCACCCAGTACGTCGACGGCATGCTGGAGATGATTAACGTCCTCGAAGCTCGAAACCTTGCGTATCGCGCCGAAAACGGCGACGTCAACTACGCGGTTCGAAAGTTTCCCGGGTACGGCAAGCTTTCCGGCAAGTCCCTTGAAGAGCTGCGCGCGGGCGAGCGCGTCGAGGTGAGCACCACCAAGCACGATCCTCTCGATTTCGTCCTGTGGAAGCACGCGAAGGAGGGCGAGCCTTACTGGGAGTCGCCCTGGGGCCGGGGCCGGCCGGGCTGGCACATCGAATGCTCGGTCATGTCGTCGAGCCTCCTGGGTACGCACTTCGACATCCATGGGGGCGGGCAGGACCTTCAGTTTCCGCATCACGAGAACGAGATCGCCCAGTCCGAAGGCGCCCACCAGACGAAGTTCGTCAATTACTGGATGCACAACGGTTTCGTGCGCATCGACAACGAGAAGATGTCGAAGTCGCTCGGCAACTTCTTTACGGTGCGTGAGGTGCTCGCGAAATACGATGCGGAGGTCGTCCGCTTCTTCATCGCCCGCGCGCACTACCGCAGCCCTCTCAACTATTCCGATCAGCATCTCGACGACGCGAAGCACGCGCTCACGCGGCTCTACACGGCGCTCAAAGGCTGGGATCTGGAAGCGCAGGCCGTCGACTGGAACGGTCCGTACGCTGCGCGTTTTCGCCAGGCGATGGATGACGACTTCAACACGGCGGAAGCCGTCGCGGTGCTGTTCGAGCTCGCAAACGAGCTGAACAAGTCCCGGACGCCGGAGCACGCGCAACTGCTGAAATCGCTCGGCGGCGTTCTCGGGCTGCTCGAGCGCGAGCCGAACGCGTTTCTTCAGGCGCTGCCGGCGCAGGGCGGCTTCGAGCCGCAGCGGATCGGCGAGCTCATCGCAGCGCGTGCAGCTGCGCGAAAAGCCAGAAACTTCGCCGAAGCCGACCGTATCCGCAAGGAGCTGAGCGAAGCGGGGATTGCGCTGGAAGATACGGCGCAAGGGACGGTATGGCGCCGGGAGTGACAGCTCAGCCGGTGCCCGTCGGAAGGCTGCGCTGCGGCTCATGATTGTGCGCAGGCTCGTCGGCGATCTGCTGGGGAGCCATGCGGCGACCACCGCGAAGTCTCACACACCCACTGCGTTCGTGCTGGTGCTGATGCGACCGTCAATCGGCCGCCATCTGGAAGTGTTCCGCGAAGTGATGGAAGTCGTGGCGGCGCGCGACGAAGCCGCGATACTCGCCGCCGCACTCGGGGCGTCGGAGTAAGCCCGCCGGTGGGCTCATTCGCTCCGTCGGTCCTGCATAGCGCGGCGGGGCTTTTCCTGCTGCTCGCCTGCGCATGGGCGCTCAGCGAGAATCGACGGGCGGTACCGTGGCGCATCGTGCTGCCGGGGCTCGTCCTCCAGCTCGCTCTCGCCGTGCTTCTGTTGAAGACGCCTCCGCTGAGGCAGTTTTTTCTCGCGGCGAACGACGCGATGCTTGCGCTCGATCGTGCAACGCAGGCCGGTACGACTTTCGTGTTCGGCTTCCTGGGCGGCGGTCCGGAGCCCTACAGTGCCAGCGGCACCGGAAGCTCGTTCGTTCTCGCGTTTCGCGCGTTGCCGCTGGTTCTCGTGGTGAGCGCACTGTCGGCGCTGCTCTTTTACTGGCGCGTGCTGCCGTGGATCGTGCAGGGCATGTCGCTGCTCCTGCGAAAAACCATGGGTGTCGGCGGCGCCGTCGGGCTGTCCACTGCTGCGAACATTTTCGTCGGCATGGTGGAAGCGCCGCTCGTCGTGCGTCCGTACCTTGCGGCTTTGAGCCGCGGCGAGCTTTTCATCGTGATGACGTGCGGGATGGCCACGATCGCGGGGACGGTCATGGTGCTTTACGCGACCGTTCTCGAACCGGTCGTGCCCAACGCGATGGGCCACATACTCGCGGCGTCGCTGATCAGCGCGCCCGCAGCGATCATCGTATCGGCCCTCATGATTCCGCCGCAGGGTCCGCCTGCGGAGGCGGTGTGCATAGACGTATCGTCGTACAGAAGCTCGATGGATGCCGTGGTGCGCGGGACGGCTGATGGCCTTACGCTTCTGCTGAATATCGTCGCTTTGCTGATCGTGCTGATTGCGCTGGTGACGCTGGTGAATTTCGTGCTTGCCCTGCTCCCTGCCTACGGCGGCTCTCCCATTACGCTTCAGCGCGCGCTCGGTGTGGTGATGATGCCGCTTGTCTGGTGTGCAGGCATCCCGTGGAGCGAAGCAGGAGCCGCCGGTGTGCTGATGGGAACCAAGACGGTCCTGAACGAGTTCATCGCGTATATCGACATGGCGAAACTCGGCCCGGAAGCGTTGAGCGAGCGCAGCCGCATCATCATGACCTACGCCCTCTGCGGTTTCGCGAATTTCGGGAGCCTCGGCATACTCGTGGGCGGGCTCACCGCGATGGTGCCGGAACGCCGAACCGAAGTGCTGTCCCTCGGCACGCGCTCGCTGGTTTCCGGCACGCTTGCGACACTTGCCACGGGCGCGACCGTGGGGCTGCTCGTCTGAGTAACGCTGGCGCGCGGACGGACGTGACATGCGCTTCTCGGGTACCGCGAGGCTGTTCGTGCTCAGCGGTCGCGATGCGACGCGCACCACTTCGCCCACATCGCGCGACAGGCATGCTCGAGCGCTCTGGCGCAAGCCAGCCCGTCCGTCAACGGAGAGCGACGCATCCGCTCGCGCAGTCCGCTGCGCAACGCGCCGAGCTCGGCAGGATTGCGCGAAAGCGCGACGGCAGCGGCGACGTATTCGTCCGGTCCGACCGCGGCGAGCCGGGAAAGTCCGATGCTCGACAGAATCGTGAGACCGACGCGAGACACATGCGTCGCGCCGACCCGCGAAACGACCGGCACCCCCATCCAGAGCGAAAAGCACGTCGTGGTCGTACCGTGATAAGGAAAGCTGTCGAGCGCAATGTCGACTTCCCGGTGTGCCTCGAGAAATGCTTCGTGACTCACGCGCGAGCGCATTTCCACGCGGTCCGCGCCGAGACCTTCCGCCTCGAAGAGCGCACGCAGCCGATCTTCCGCACGCCCGCGCGGCACCGTGAACAGAATCAGCCGTGAATCGGCGACTTCGCGCAAAAGGCGCGCCCAGAGCCGAACCATGCCAGCGGTGATTTTGTAGCACGCATTGAACGATCCGAACGTGACGCGACCAGCGAGGGTCATCGGCAATGGACCTGGGCCGGGTGCGTCGGCCGGCGGGCGCCACGACATGTACAGACCCGGAAGCCGCACGAGCTCTTCGGTATGGAGTCCCTCAGTCGTGCCCGGCGGATCGCAGCAGGCATCCGTCACGCGATAGTCGATCTCGCTCATGCCGGTCGTATTCGGATAACCGTTCCACGTGACTTGCACGGGCGCGGGACGCCGCGCGAAAGCGAGCAGGCGGTGACGCGGCGTGTGGCCGCTCAGGTCCACGAGGATGTCGATGCGATCGTCGCGGACCATCTGCGCGAGCGCCGCGTCGGTCACATTGACCGTCGAGCGCCACTGCGCGCCATGCGCCCGAAGGCGCTCCGAGTATTCGTCGGGACGCGCAACGTCCGCGTACAGCACCAGCTCGAACCATTCGCGGTCGTGGTGCTCGACCATGGATTCGAAGAAAAACGTGACGGCGTGCTTCCGGAAGTACGGCGATACATAACCGACGCGCAGACGCCGTCCGGCATCGGCATCGTTCGCGTGCGGAAGTGCGTTTTCGCTGAGCGCTCGGGCATGGCGCCGTCCCCAGGCCGCGTGTGCTTCATATACGGTTGGCGGCTCCACGCCTTCTGCGTAATTGAGCGCGCGAAGCAGGTCGCTGTGAACCACGGGGGCGTCAGGCTGCAACGTAAGTGAAGCTTGCAACTCGACGATCGCCTCGTCGACGCGTCCCTGCTCGAATAGCACCGCCGCGAGCGCGTGGCGCCGGGGCGCAGAGTCGCCACTCTTGCCGATCGATTCGCGGCAGCGGTCTTCCGCTTCGTCGTAACGTTCGAGCGCCTTGAGTAGCGAAATGAGCCCGTCAGCGGCTTCCGGTGAATCCGGGCGCAGCGCGAGCGCCCTGTTGTAATTTTCGATGGCTTCTTCGATGTGGCCTACGGCGGCACACACGCGCGCAAGCGTTACGAGGAGTTGCGGATCCGTCGGCCTGGCCGCTGTCGCTTTCCGCAGGCAGGTGAGACCCTCGTCGGCGCGGCCCTGGGCGAGCAGGGCCGCTGCGAGCGCCTGCATCGCGTCGAGATCATCGGGACTCTCCGCAAGGCGCGACTCGCAAAGCGCCACGGCTTCCGCGTAGTGACCGGCCTGCTGCGAGGTCATCACCTGCTCGAACCAGACATCCCGCTCCGGCGGCGTACGTCGAAAGAAGCGCTTGAGCAGCCCCGTGAACATGTCCGCCCGGAAACGCTCAGGCCTTCATGAAAACAGCTTCGCGATAGCCGAGCGTCACGTAAGCCGCGCCGGACGTGGCCGAGAACTCGTCGAGAGCCTGCTGAACGCCGGGACAGAAGAGCGAGCCGTCGCAGACGATCACCCCACCCGTCGAGAGCGCCGGATAGAAATACTGAAGCGCCGCCAGAGTGGGCTCGTAGAGCGTGAGATCGAGATGGACGAATGACCACGCAGTCGTCGGAAGCTTCGCGAAGACGTCCGGAATCCAGCCTTCACAGAGGGTCGCGCCCGGGAACTCCGAGAAATAACTGCGCACGACATCGACCGTGACGTCGGTTTTGCCGGGCGGAAAGAACGGGGCCATCTGCGGCGCCCCGTCCGTGTTGCGCACGGGAATGAGATCGTGAACGGTCGAAGCGCTCGTGCCGGAAAAACTGTCGATGAGATAAAAGCCGTCGCCGCGGAAAGATGCGTCGATACTGCGCCACGCGTGGCAGAGGAGCAGGGCCGTCGCACCACGGTACGCGCCGCATTCCGTGCGCGCGCCCGGCACGCCGAGCGTAGCGAGAAAGTACCGGACCAGATCCTGGCGGGTCTGGAAGCGCTGAAAGACGGTGAATGGCGTGAGTGCCGTACCGGTCGCCTCGAGGCACCGGAAATAGAGATCTACGAAGCGTTCGCTGCCGATGCGTAAATCACCATGAAGGATGTCCAGATGCACCTGAATGGGCGCCTTCGCATGCAGGCCGCCGAGTTTCGCTTCGAGCTCGAGCGGGTATTCGACGGCCGCGGCGGCGCTGCCGCTTTTCGGCGTGCCGATCGCTTGCATGAGCTTCTTCAGCAACATCCGCAGCTTTATCACGCATCGAAATGCCGCATGTCAAGCCTGGCCGGTCCGCGCTGACCGCGTAGTAACATCGCGCAGGAGGTCGTGATGCTCGTCAGATGCGCCGTATACGAAGGTGGAAAGAAGGTCGCGGACATACCGAAGGAGGAGATCAGAGCGCACCTCGGTAAGCCGGGCCGCTTCGTCTGGGTCGCATTGCGCGATCCGACGCCCGAGGAGCTCGAAGAAATGCGGGTCGCGTTCGGCCTGCACGAGCTTGCCGTGGAGGACGCGCTACACGGCAATCAGCGGCCCAAGGTCGAGGAATACGGCGACTGCATCTTCACGGTGATGCACACCGTCGAGCTCGAAGGCGACGAGTTGCTCGTCGGTGAGATCGACGTTTTCGTCGGCCGCGACTACGTGCTATCGGTGCGCAAACGTGCGAAACAGGGTTTCGCGAGCGTGCGGGAACGCTGCGAGCGCGAGCCTCATCTCCTGAAGGAAGGGCCGGGTTACGTCCTCTACGTCCTCATGGATACGGTGGTGGATCGCTATTTTCCCGTGATCGATTCGCTGGAAAACGAGCTCGACACGATCGAGGAGCGCATTTTCGAGGGGGAGCCTTCGGCGGAGAACGTCAAAGCGCTCTATGCGCTGAAGCGCAAGCTCATGGTCCTGAGACACGCTGCCGGCCCCTTGCACGAGGCCGCGGGCAAGCTCTACGGCGGGCGTGTTCCGGAGATCGTCGCAAGCACGCAGGATTACTTCCGCGACGTCTACGACCACCTCTTCCGGATCAATCAGACGATCGACAGCCTGCGCGAGATGGTGACGACCGCGATCTCGGTGAACCTCTCGCTCATCAACGCGCACGAAAGCGAAACCGTGAAGAGACTTGCGTCCTACGGCGCTTTGGTGGCGGTCCCGACGATGATTGCCGGCATTTACGGCATGAATTTCGAATTCATGCCGGAGCTCCATTGGACACTCGGCTATCCGATCGCGCTCGCCGCGATGCTGGCGACCGACGGTTATCTCTTCTACCGCTTCAGGAAGGCGGGATGGCTGTAGGAGTACATCAGAACGACCCAACTATCGTGAGTGGGGGCCTCGTAGAGGCGGGGTCCCCGCTCACGTAGCATTCCGACGCCGATTGGTATTCACATCCGAGACTGCGAGGCTTACGGAGACGCAAGCGGTGCGCCCGCGGCGCACCCTACGACTCGAAGAACTCTTTAACCTTCTCCATCCACGATTTGGCGCGCGGATTGTGACGGCCGGAGTCCTTTCCGCTGATCGACTCGAACTCCTGCAGCAATTCTTTCTGGCGCCCCGTGAGATTGACCGGCGTCTCGACGACGACGTGGCAGAGCAGATCACCGTGCGCGGACGAACGCACGCCTTTGATGCCTTTGCCGCGCAGCCGGAACACCCTGCCGGTCTGCGTCTCGGGCGGCACTTTGATTTTCGCGTAGCCGTCGAGGGTTGGGATTTCGATGTCGCCGCCGAGCGCTGCAGTGGTGAAGCTGATCGGCATCTCGCAATGAAGATCGTTGTGATCCCGCGTGAAGACCGGGTGCGGCTTGATGTGGATGACGACGTAGAGGTCCCCTGCCGGGCCACCGTTCACGCCCGCTTCGCCTTCACCGGACAGCCGGATGCGATCGCCTTCGTCCACGCCCGACGGAATCTTGACCGAGAGCGTCTTGTGTTTCTTGAGACGCCCTGTGCCGCTGCAGGGCTGACACGGATTCGCAATCATCTTGCCGGTTCCGTGACAGCGCGGGCACGTTTGCTGGATCGAGAAAAAGCCCTGCTGCATCCGCACCTGGCCGTGGCCACTGCATGTCGTGCAGGTGGTGGGCTGCGTCCCGGCTTTCGCCCCGGTGCCTTTGCACGTCTCGCATTCCTCCATCGCAGGAATGCGAATGCGGGTATCGGTGCCGCGCGCCGCCTCTTCGAGCGTGATCTCGAGGTTGTAGCGGAGATCGGCGCCGCGGAAGACCGTCGAGCGCGAGCGTCCGCCGCCAAAGATATCGCTGAAGATGTCGCCGAAGGCGTCGGAGAAGCCGCCGAAACCGGCCCCGGCGCCGGCCGCCGCCGCCGAAGGATCGACGCCGGCATGGCCGTAGTGGTCGTAGGCGGCGCGTTTGTTCGGGTCGGTGAGGATCTCGTAGGCTTCCTTCGCCTCCTTGAAGTGATCCTCCGCCTTGGGATTATCCGGATTGCGATCCGGATGGTATTTCATCGCGAGCTTGCGATAGGCCTTCTTGATCTCGTCCTCGGAGGCGTCCTTGTTGACTCCGAGCACTTCGTAATAGTCGCGTTTTGTTGCCATGGCTCCCTATCGCCGCACCCTGCTCTGAAAAACGCAGAACGGGGAGGCTCGACTGCGGCCTCCCCGGTCCCGTAACGCATAACGGCAAGTTCTAACCGCTATTTACTTCTTGTCCTTCACTTCCTCGTACTCGGCGTCCACCACGTTGCCGTCGTCCTGTTGCTGGCTCGCCTGCGCCCCGGCGCCGGCCCCAGCTCCAGCGGACTGACCTGCACCCGCCTGGCCCTGGCCCTGCGTCGCCTGCTCCTGAGCATACATCTGCTCGGCCAGCTTGTGCGCGCTCTCGGCGAGCTTTTGCGTCGCGGCTTCGATCTTCGCCTTGTCGTCGGACTTCATCGCTTCTTCGGCATCCTTCAACGCGGCTTCGATCTTCGACTTCTCGTCCGCGCTCACCTTGTCGCCATGGTCCTTCAGCGACTTCCTGACCGAGTGCACCATGTGATCGCACTGGTTACGCGCTTCGACCAGCTCGCGGGTCTTCTTGTCTTCCTCGGCGTGCGCTTCGGCGTCCTTCACCATGCGCTGGATCTCTTCCTCGGAAAGACCGCTCGAGGCCTGGATCTTGATCTTGTTCTCCTTGCCGGTCGCCTTGTCTTTCGCCGACACATGCAGGATCCCGTTCGCGTCGATGTCGAACGTCACTTCGATCTGCGGCAGCCCGCGCGGTGAAGGCGGTATATCGGTCAGGTTGAACTGACCGAGTGACTTGTTCGCCCGCGCCATTTCGCGCTCGCCCTGAAGCACGTGGATCGTGACCGCGGTCTGATTGTCTTCCGCCGTCGAGAACACCTGCGTCGCCTTGGTCGGGATCGTCGTGTTTTTCTGGATGAGCTTCGTCATCACGCCACCCAGCGTCTCGATGCCGAGCGAAAGCGGTGTCACGTCGAGGAGCAGCACGTCTTTCACGTCGCCTTGCAGCACGCCGCCCTGGATCGCCGCGCCGACCGCGACCGCTTCATCCGGGTTCACGTCCTTGCGCGGTTCCTTGCCGAAGACTTCTTTGACCTTGTCCTGCACTTTCGGCATGCGCGTCTGACCGCCGACGAGAATCACGTCGTCGATTTCGGACAGCTTCACGCCGGCGTCTTTCACCGCGATCCGGCACGGTTCGATCGTGCGCTCGATGAGATCTTCGACGAGCGACTCGAACTTGGCGCGCGTGATCTTCACCGCCAGGTGCTTCGGACCGGACTGGTCAGCGGTGATGTACGGCAGGTTGACTTCGGTCTGTTGCGAGGACGAGAGCTCGATCTTCGCTTTCTCTGCAGCGTCTTTCAGCCGCTGCAGGGCGAGCATGTCCTTGCGGAGATCGATGCCCGACTCTTTCTTGAACTCGTCGCAGAGGTAGTCCATCAGGCGCTGATCGAAGTCTTCGCCGCCGAGGAATGTGTCGCCGTTCGTCGAGAGCACTTCGAACTGATGCTCGCCTTCGACCGCCGCGATCTCGATGATCGAGATGTCGAACGTTCCGCCGCCGAGGTCGTAGACCGCGATCTTGCGATCGCCTTTTTTCTTGTCGAGACCGAACGCGAGCGCGGCCGCGGTCGGCTCGTTGATGATGCGTTTCACTTCGAGACCGGCGATACGCCCGGCGTCCTTGGTTGCCTGACGCTGCGAGTCGTTGAAGTACGCAGGCACCGTGATCACCGCTTCGGTGACCGGCTCGCCGAGGTAGTCCTCGGCCGTCTTCTTCATCTTGATGAGCACCTGCGCCGAGATTTCCTGGGCCGCGATCTTCTTGCCGCGCACCTCGATCCAGGCGTCGCCGTTATCGGCCTTGACGATCTTGTAGGGCATCAGGTCGATGTCCTTCTGGACTTCCTTTTCCTCGAAACGCCGGCCGATGAGACGTTTCACGGCATACAGCGTGTTCTTCGGATTGGTAACGGCCTGGCGCTTGGCAGGTGCGCCGACGAGGATCTCCCCGTCGTCCATATAGGCCACAACGGAGGGCGTCGTGCGCGCGCCTTCGGAATTCTCGATGACTTTCGGGGTGCCGTTTTCCATCACGGCCACGCACGAGTTCGTGGTGCCCAGGTCTATGCCTATGATTTTTGCCATGTCTTCCTCTGCTTATCCCGATTAGCTCTCATACACCCCGATATTGGGCGTAACTCTTCAACTTTCAACATCTTTACCCTTGGACACGATCACGAGCGCGGGGCGGATGACCCGATCGTGCAGGAGATAGCCTTTCTGCAGCACCTGGATGACCGTGTTGGGCTCCGCATCGGCGGTGGCCGTGCTGATGGCCTGATGGAAATGCGGGTCGAACTTCTGCCCGAGCGGTTCGACCTCGCGGATGTTGAATTTCTCGAAGACGGATTTCAGCTGGCGGAGCGTCAGCTCTACGCCGGCGCGGATGCTGTCCGCGCTCGCCGTGTCGGAAGCAAGTGCGGCTTCCAGGCTGTCCTTGACCGCCAGCAGCTCGCTCGCAAAGTTTTCCACGGCGAACTTGTGGGCGTTCGCGATTTCGATCTGGCTGCGTTTGCGGAAATTGTCCGACTCCGCTTTCGCGCGCAGCCACGCGTCGTGATGCTCCTGGGCAGCCTGCTCGGCCTGCTTCAGGCGTTGTTCGAGCTCGGAGCCGGGCTCGGCAACGGATTGCGAGCCATCACGCGCACCTGCCAGCTCCGGATTGGTGTAATCGGGCGTTTCCTGCATCTTGTTACTCCTCGTTGACCCTCCAGCACATGGGGGTTAGGCCGCGGGATTTCAACCACGATGTAAGTCCTTGTAGTACAGCGAAAATCACGCCGGACGACGGCCGATAGCGTGCGTGGGGCGCCGCCCGCGCCTCAGGTATGCATCAAGAAATGTGCGCGCTGCTGGGAAGGGGACGGGTGCCGGTCGCCTGCTCCGCGGTCGCGACAGGCGTGGCGAGCCAGCCCGACAACTGGCGTTCGACAAGGTCCGCCAGGGCCGTGATCCACTCGTGACGATCGTTCATGCAAGGGATGTAGCGCAGCTCGCGCCCGCCGGCCTCGACGAACAGCCCTTTGCCTTCGATCGCGATTTCCTCGAGGGTCTCCAGACAGTCGGAGACGAAGCCCGGGCAGACCACGTCGACCGGCTCGGCTTTTCGACGTCCGAGCTCCGTCAGCACGCCGGCGGTATAAGGCTTCAGCCACTCGGCGCGCCCGAAACGCGACTGGAAAGCGATTTTGTACTGCTCCGGCGCAAGGCCGAGTGCTTCGGCGAGCAGCCGTCCCGTCGTTTCGCACTGGCGCAGATACGGGTCGCCGAGGTCCACCGTGCGCCGCGGCACGCCGTGGAAGCTCATCACGAGAACCTCGGGACGACCGCGTTTCCCCCAATAGTCTCGAATCGTGTGGGCGAGCGCGCGGATGTAGCCCGGATCATCGTGGAAGTCACGGATCGTGCGGATCTCCGGCTGATTGCGCAGGCCCGAAAACACCCGAAAAGCGGCGTCGAACGCGGTGGCGGTCGTGCTGGCCGAGTACTGCGGGTACAGGGGAACGAGGAGAATGCGTTCGCAGCCTTTCGCTTTCAGCGCCTGGAGCTTTTCAGGAATGCCCGGCGCGCCATAACGCATTGCGTAATCCACCTCGAGTGGCGCGCGACGACGCTCTCCGAGGTAGCCGCGCAGGAGTGCGGCCTGGCGCTCGGTATAGACCTTGAGCGGCGAACCATCGCGGCCCCAGATCTGCTGGTAGCGCGCGGCCGATGCCTTCGGACGCGTCGTGAGCACGAAAAGGTGGAGGATCGGCCACCAGATGAATCGCGGGATCTCGACAACCCGCGGGTCGGAGAGAAATTCCCTGAGATACGCCCGCACCGCCTTGGGCGTCGGCGCATCGGGCGTTCCGAGGTTGATGAGGAGCACGCCCGGTTTGGGCGGCGTACCATCGGCGAGCTGCGGCTCGGGAACGAGGCGAGCCACGGCTAGGTTCCTTTAATGGTGAGACAACGCGCTCGAAAGGAGCTTCGCCGTGATGTCCACGATCGGAATGACGCGCTCGTAAGCCATGCGCGTGGGGCCGATGACGCCGACCGTGCCGACGATCCTGCCGTCGACTTCGTAGGGCGCGGTGACGACGCTGCACTCGTCAAGCGGGACGAGACCCGACTCGCCGCCTATGAAAATCTGCACGCCGTGTGCACGGTTCGAGATGTCGAGCAGCTGGAGCAGACCTGTCTTCCGCTCGAAGAGGTCGAAGAGCTTCCGAAGCCGCTTCATGTCGGAAGAAAGATCATGCACGTCGAGAAGCCGGCCTTCACCGGTTATCACGACATCTTCCGCCGATTCGTTCACGGCCTGGCCTGCCTCGAGCGCTTTGGTCATGAGGCGCGTCATGTCTTCCCTCAGCTGTTTCAACTCCTCATGCACGCGATGCTGGGTTTCCTCGAACGTGAGGCCGGCAAAGTTCTGGTTGAGGATGTTTCCCGCTTCCGTGAGCTCCGACGGGGTGTACGGCCGGTCCGTGAGCAGTATGCGGTTCTGAACGTCGCCGTCCGGCGTGACGAGGATGAGCAGTACCCGGGTATCCGAAAGCCTCACGAATTCGATGTGCCGAAAGCCGCCGCTACGTCGCGGCGTCATCACGACGCCTGCAAAGCGCGTGAGGTCCGACAGCACCTGCGAGGCAGAGGTCACGAGCCTCTGCCGGTTTTCGGCATGAAGCTGCCCTTCGAGCTGATTGATTTCGATACGGTCGAGCGGCTTGATCGTGAGCAGCGTGTCTACGAAGAAACGATAGCCGCGCGAAGTCGGAACACGGCCGGCGGAGGTGTGCGGACTCGCAATGAAACCGAGGTCTTCGAGATCCGCCATCACGTTGCGTATGCTCGCCGGCGACAGATCGAGACCGGAGTACTTCGACAGAGCGCGCGATCCGACCGGCTGGCCGTCGGCGATATAACGTTCGACGAGCGTCTTCAGCAGGATCTGCGCGCGTTCGTTCAGTGCCGTGACGTGACTGGACATAAAGTTATTCTACACAAAAAGGGAACTGCTCCATCAGAGCCTAAGCTTCTAAACGCAAAAGACAAATCGAGGTTTACACGCGCTGTTATACGGCTTCGCGGCGAAGTGGCGATATGGTTAAATGCCGCTATGCACAAGCGTTTCAAGACGGCGGCGCTGATCGGCAAATACAACAGTCCTGAAATCGTACAGCCGCTGCTCGAGCTCGCACGTTTTCTGGAAGACCGCGGCGTGCAGGTCATGATCGACAAGCTGACCGGCTCGCACATCAAAGACTGTCGTTATCCCGTGCTCGCTCTCGAGGAGCTCGGCGCGCGCAGCGATCTCGCGATAGTCCTGGGCGGCGACGGCACGATGCTCAACATCGCGCGCACTTTCGCGCCCTATGACCTCGAACTCGTCGGCGTGAACCAGGGGCGGCTCGGCTTTCTTACCGACATCTCGCTCGACACGATGTTCGAGACGATCGGCGGCATTCTCGAGGGCCAGTATGTCACGGAAGACCGCATGCTGCTCGAAGCGGAAATCGTGAGCGCCGGAGAACGCGTCTTCAACGTGCTCGCGTTCAACGATGTCGTCGTCAGCAAAGGCGTGAAAGGGAGCATGATCGAGTTCGACGTGCTGATCGACGGCGAACCGATCTACACGCAGCGCTCGGACGGCCTCATCGTCGCGACACCGACCGGCTCTACCGCTTACGCGCTTTCATCCGGCGGGCCGATCGTGCATCCGTCGCTGAGCGTGATCGCGCTCGTTCCGGTGTGTCCGCACACGCTCACGAATCGTCCGATCGTGATCAGCAGCGACTGCACCGTCGAGATCGTCGTGCTCAGCGCGCACGATCCGCGCGCGCACTTCGACAGCCACTCTCACCACGAGTTGCAGGAAGGCGATCGCGTGCGGGTGCGGCGCTACGCGCACAACATCAGGCTGCTGCACCCGGTCGGGCACAGCTATTACGCCATGCTGCGGCAGAAGCTCAACTGGAACACGTGATGCAGCAACGATGTTGCGAACCTTAAGCATCCGCGATTTCGTCATCGTCGATCGCCTCGAGCTCGAGTTTTCCGCAGGTTTCACTGCCTTGACGGGCGAGACCGGCGCTGGCAAGTCGATCCTGGTCGACGCGCTGGGTCTCGCGCTGGGCGAGCGCGCCGATGCAGGGGTCGTGCGCCAGGGTGCGGAGCGCGCCGAAATCAACGTTGAATTCGACCTGCAGGACGAATCGCCGCTTGTCCAGTGGCTCTCCGACCGTGACCTCGGGTCCGACGGTACGTGCCTCATGCGCCGCGTGATCGATGCGGGTGGACGCAGCCGCGCATTCATCAACGGCACGCCCGCGACGATTGCGCAGCTGCGCGAAGCGGGCGAGTTTCTCGTGGACATCCACGGGCAGCACGAGCACCAGTCGCTCCTGCGCGCAACCGCACAGCGCGAGCTGCTCGATGCATACGCGGGCGTGCAGGAAACGGCTGCGCGTACGGCCTCGCTTTACCGCACTTGGCGAGCACGCCGCGAGCAGCGCCTCGCCTTCGAGAGCGGCTCTGCCGCAATCGCCGCGGAGCGCGAGCAGCTCGAATGGCGGATAAAAGAGCTGAAAGCGCTCGAGTTCACGCCCGAGGGATGGCAGGAGCTCACAGCGGAGCACGGGCGCCTCTCGCATGCGGCAAGCCTGATCGAAGGCACGCAGTACGGTTTGGACGTCCTGTCGGAAGGCGAGGCGTCGAGCCTCTCGCAGTTGAACGCCGTCATCGCGCGGCTGGACGCCCTGGGCGAATACGATCCTGCTTTGCGCGAGGTGCTCGACGTGCTCGAGCCCGCGCGCATCCAGATGCAGGAAGCGGTCTACAGTCTGCGGCATTACCAGCAGAAGCTCGAAATCGACCCGCAGCGGCTGCGCGCGCTCGAGACGCGCCTCGACGCGGTCCACTCCGCGTGCCGCAAGTACCGGGTGAACGCTGAGGACCTTCCTGCTCTGCTCGAAAAAGCGAAAACGCGTCTGGCGGAGCTCGGCGCCGCGGGCGATCCGGAGACGTTGCAGCGCCTCGAAGACGAAGCGCTGGCTGCGTATACGTCGGAGGCGCAGAAGCTGAGCGCGGTCCGCAGCAAAGCTGCACAGAAGCTCGGCGCCGAGGTAACCGCCGCGATGCAGACGCTCGCGCTCGGCGCCGGGTCGTTCGACGTGGCGATGGATTGCTCCGCCGAGCCCGCAGCTTACGGCCTCGACGAAATCGAGTTCCGGGTCGCAACGCACAAAGGCATGGCGCCGCAGCCGCTCGCGAAAGTTGCTTCCGGCGGAGAGCTGTCGCGGCTGAGCCTCGCCATCCAGACCGTTACAAGTGAGGTGGCCCAGGTCTCGACGCTGGTGTTCGACGAGGTGGATGTGGGTATCGGCGGCCGGGTGGCCGAGATCGTCGGGAGAATGCTCCGGCAGCTTGGAAGAAAGCGCCAGGTGATGTGCATCACGCACCTGCCGCAGGTGGCCGCTTCAGCGGACCATCAATGGCGCGTGGCCAAAGCAACTTCGCAGTCTAAAGTCTCGAGCCGCGTGACGGCGCTCAAGGGCGAGGAGCGCGTCGAGGAAATCGCGCGCATGCTGGGCGGCGTGAAGATCACCGATACGACCCGCAAGCATGCGGCGGAAATGCTTGGCTTCGAGAAAGTCACGAAGTGACGCAGTCGCTGAGTGCGGCGGGACTGCGTGGTCACTCACTTCGTGCTGCGTCACAGTTTATTTGTCTTCGGTGCGCTTCGGCCGGTGCGGACACGCCTCGCGCCTGCACGTAGCGTACAGGTGCAGCGAGTGATCCTGGATACTGAAACCGCGCGATTCGGCAACTTCGATCTGCCGCTTCTCGATGTCGGGGTCGTAGAACTCCTCGACGTGACCGCATTCGACGCAGACGATGTGGTCGTGGTGCCCGCCCTGCTTCAGTTCGAAAACGGCTTTTCCGCTCTCGAAGTGGTGCCGCATGAGCAGGCCTGCCTGCTCGAACTGCGTGAGCACGCGGTAAACGGTCGCGAGGCCGGTGTCGGTTCCTTCCTTGACCAGTGTCTTGTAGACGTCCTCTGCAGAAAGATGGCGAACCGGGCTTTTCTCGAAGATCTCGAGAATGCGCAGTCGCGGCATCGTCGCTTTGAGGCCGATGGTTTTGAGGTCAGAAGGCGAGGTCAAGCGGATACCCGGTGTGCAGGTGAGCTATCATATTCGGAATCATTTCCATTGAAAACGTGCGCGAAACCGTACTCCCGCCGATGATCCGATGGGCAAGCTGATTTTTGTCGTGCTGCTGCTGGCTGGCTGCCAGTCGGTCACGCTGCCCGGGCTCAGCGCGCACAAGATCGACATCCAGCAGGGCAATGTAGTCACGCAGGACATGGTGGCGAAGCTGAAGCCGGGTATGTCGAGAAGCCAGGTGCGATTCGCTCTCGGTACGCCGCTCATTGCGGATCCGTTCCATCCCGATCGCTGGGATTACGTGTACGTTATGCACAAAAAAGGCAAGCTCGTGGCGCAGCGTCGCATCGTCGCGGTCTTCCAGGATGACAAGCTCGTGCGTATCGAAGGCGATGTCGTGCCGGGGCGCGAAGGCGACGCTAAGGCGGGCGATACGACGGCGACCGCGAAATGAGCATCAAATTTGCTATCGCCGGCAGCACGGGCCGTATGGGACGCGTGCTGATCGAGACGGTGCTCCATGCTACCGACGCCGAGCTTGCCGCTGCGCTCGAGCAGCGAGGCAACCCGAACATCGGGCGCGATGCAGGAGAGCTGGCGGGCGAAAGCTGCGGCGTACGCATTTCCGACGACGCGCGCCAGGCGCTTTCCGGATGCGACGTGCTGATCGATTTCACGCGGCCGGAGGGGACGCTGCATCACCTTTCGGTTTGCCGCGAGCTCGGCGTTCGGCACGTGATCGGAACGACCGGTTTCGATGAAGCGCAGAAGCGCGCCATTTCCGATGCGTCCCGGGATATCGCCATCGCGATGGCGCCGAATTTCAGCGTGGGCGTGAACGTTACCTTCAAGCTCCTTGAGATCGCCGCCGGCGCGCTCAAAGACGGCTTCGACGTGGAAATCTTCGAGCTGCACCACCGCCACAAAGTGGATGCGCCCTCCGGCACCGCATTGCGTATGGGCGAGATCGTCGCTGGAGCGCTTGGACGCGATCTGAAAACCTCCGCGGTGTACGGGCGGGAAGGCGTCACGGGCGAGCGCAAATCCGAAACGATCGGCCTTGCGGCGATGCGAGGCGGCGATGCAGTCGGCGATCACACGGTGATGTTTCTGGGCACCGGTGAACGCATCGAGCTCACTCACCGTTCCGGGAGCCGGGCGACGTACGCGCAAGGAGCGTTGCGCGCTGCACGTTTCCTGATGGGCCGGAAAAGCGGGCTCTACGACATGCAGGACGTCCTCGCCCTGAAATAAAACCTACGATGCTGCGGCGCTTATGCGCCTGCGCTTTACCCTCTAAGCGCCTGGCGGCGCTACATATATAAATACCGCGTGGTTTGTCGGGTTTTGGGGCTTCGCGTATAATTTCACCTTCAAGTAAGCGGGACGGGTGCGAGACCTGTCCCGCTTGTCACATCTAGCCCCCGATATACCTGGACATTTAGGAGTTTGCCGTGTCAGCGCGTACGCCCGCCATCCTCGTGCTCAAGGATGGGACGGTATTTCGCGGCACGTCCATCGGCGCTGACGGGCTCACGGTGGGCGAGGTGGTGTTCAACACCGCCATGACGGGCTATCAGGAAATCCTGACCGATCCTTCGTACTGCCGGCAGATCGTCACGCTCACCTATCCGCACATCGGCAACTATGGTGCCAATGCGGAGGACGTCGAGGCCGACCGGATTTACGCGGCAGGTCTCGTCGTGCGCGACGTGCCGGTGCTCGCATCGAACTGGCGGCAGAACTGGACGCTTTCCGAGTACCTGAAACGTGAGAACGTCGTCGCGATTGCCGACATCGACACGCGTAAGCTGACGCGCATCCTGCGGGACAAAGGTGCGCAGGATGGCTGCATCATGGCCGGCGCGATCGATGAGCAGGCCGCGCTCGGCGCCGCGAGGGAGTTCCCGGGCCTCGTCGGCATGGATTTGGCGAAAGTCGTGAGCTGTAGAAAGAGCTACGACTGGACCGAAGGCGCGTGGTCACTGGGCAGCGGTTATCGCGCGGCCGACGGCTCGCGTTTCCACGTGGTGACTTACGATTTCGGCGTGAAACGCAACATCCTTCGAAAACTCGTCGCGCGTGGATGCAAAGTCACTGTCGTTCCCGCCGAGATGCCGGCTGAAGAAGCGCTCGGACTCGAGCCGGACGGCATTCTGCTCGCGAACGGACCCGGCGATCCCGCGCCATGCGATTACGCGATCCGCGCGATACGTACTTTCCTGGGTGTCGGGGTGCCGTTGTTCGGTATCTGTCTCGGACATCAATTACTCGGGCTCGCGGTGGGTGCGAGGACGATCAAGATGAAATTCGGCCATCACGGTGCGAACCATCCGGTGCAGGACCTCGATACGGGCCGGGTGATGATCACGAGTCAGAACCATGGTTTCGCGGTCGATGCGGCGACGCTGCCGCAGAACGCGCGCGTCACTCACGTTTCGCTGTTCGACGGAAGCCTGCAGGGCTTCAGCCTGACCGATCGCCCGGCATTCTGCTTCCAGGGTCATCCCGAAGCGAGCCCCGGTCCGCACGATGTGGATTACCTCTTCGATCGATTCATCAAGTCGATCGAGCAGAATCGCCGCCATGCCTAAACGTACCGACATCAAGAGCATTCTCATCATCGGCGCGGGTCCGATCATCATCGGGCAGGCGTGCGAGTTCGATTACTCCGGCGTGCAGGCGTGCAAAGCGCTGCGCGAGGAAGGCTATCGGGTCGTGCTGGTGAACTCGAATCCGGCGACCATCATGACTGACCCGGAGATGGCGGACGCCACGTACATCGAGCCCATCAACTGGCAGATGGTCGAGAAAGTCATCGCAGCGGAGCGTCCGGACGCACTGCTTCCCACCATGGGAGGCCAGACGGCGCTCAACTGCGCGCTCGATCTCGCGCGACAGGGCGTGCTGGAACGCTACGGCGTGGAAATGATCGGCGCGTCGCGCGAGGCGATCGACAAGGCTGAGGATCGTGAAAAGTTCAAGCGTGCGATGGCGAAAATCGGGCTGGCAAGCCCGCGCTCGGCGCTCGCCCACAGCATGGAAGAGGCGCTGCAGGTGCAGGCGATGGTGGGGTTCCCCACGATCATCAGACCCTCGTTTACGCTGGGCGGAACGGGCGGCGGGATCGCCTACAACCGCGAAGAGTTCATGGCGATCGTCGAGCGCGGACTCGACGCGAGCCCGACGCGCGAAGTGCTCATCGAAGAGTCGGTGATCGGCTGGAAAGAATACGAGATGGAGGTGGTGCGCGACCGCAAGGACAACTGCATCATCGTGTGCTCGATCGAGAACCTCGACCCGATGGGCGTGCATACCGGCGACTCGATCACGGTCGCGCCGGCGCAGACCCTGACCGACAAGGAATACCAGATCATGCGCGACGCGTCGATTGCGTGCCTGCGCGAGATCGGCGTCGACACCGGCGGCTCGAACGTGCAGTTCGGTATCAATCCGCGCGACGGCCGCATGGTGATCATCGAGATGAATCCGCGCGTATCGCGATCGTCCGCGCTTGCCTCGAAAGCGACGGGCTTTCCGATTGCGAAAGTCGCGGCGAAGCTCGCCGTGGGCTACACGCTGGACGAGTTGCGCAATGACATCACCGGCGGCGCCACCCCGGCGTCGTTCGAGCCCACGATCGATTACATCGTCACGAAAGTGCCGCGCTTCGCTTTCGAAAAATTCCCGCAAGCCGACGACCGGCTCACGACGCAGATGAAATCGGTCGGTGAAGTGATGGCAATGGGGCGCACGTTCCAGGAATCGATGCAGAAAGCGCTGCGGGGCCTCGAGACGGGATCCGATGGTTTCGATGAGCGCACCACCGACCTCGACAGGATCGAAGAGGAGCTCGGCGATCCGGGCCCCGACCGCATCTACTACGTCGCCGACGCGTTCCGTGCCGGCATGTCGCTCCAGCAGATCGAAGAGATCTGTCACATCGATCCATGGTTCCTCGCGCAGATTGCGGACGTCGTAGCCATGGAAAAGGAAATCGCGGGTAAAGCTTTCGACACCGCGGATGCGGACGACCTGCGGCGCTGGAAGCGCGCAGGCTTTTCGGATCGCCGCATCTCGAAGCTGACCGGTGCGACGCCTGCCGCAGTGCGGGAGCGCAGGCACACACTCGGCGTGCGGCCGGTATACAAGCGCGTCGACACCTGCGCCGCGGAGTTCGCGACGCGCACCGCATACATGTACTCGACATACGAAGACGAGTGCGAAGCGCAGCCCACCGAGCGGCGGAAGATCGTCGTGCTTGGCGGCGGGCCGAACCGCATCGGGCAGGGTATCGAATTCGACTATTGCTGCGTGCATGCGGCGCTTGCGCTGCGCGAAGACGGCTACGAGACGATCATGGTCAATTGCAATCCGGAGACCGTCTCGACCGACTACGACACGTCCGACCGGCTCTACTTCGAGCCGCTCACGCTCGAAGACGTGCTCGAGATCGTGCACGTGGAAAAACCCGAGGGCGTGATCGTGCAGTTCGGCGGGCAGACGCCGCTCAAGCTCGCACGCGATCTCGAAGCGAACGGCGTTCCGATCATCGGCACGACGCCCGATTCGATCGACGTCGCCGAAGACCGCGAACGGTTCCAGAAGCTCCTCAATCGGCTCAAGTTGAAGCAGCCGCCGAACCGTACTGCGCGCAGTGCGCCGAAAGCGCTGGCTGCGGCCGAAGAGATCGGCTACCCGCTCGTCGTGCGTCCGTCTTACGTGCTGGGCGGACGTGCGATGGAGATCGTGCACGACCAGAGCGAGCTCGAGCGCTACATGCGCGAAGCGATCAAGGTGTCGAACGATTCGCCCGTGCTGCTCGATCGCTTTCTCAACGACGCGATCGAAGTCGACGTCGACGCCGTCGCCGACGGTAAAGTCGTGATCATCGGCGGCGTAATGGAGCACATCGAGCAGGCGGGTGTGCATTCAGGCGATTCGGCGTGCTCGCTTCCGCCTTTCTCCCTGCCCCCTGAGCTGCAGGATGAGCTCAGGCGCCAGACAGTGGCGATGGCCCGCGCGCTCAAAGTCGTGGGACTCATGAACGTGCAGTTCGCGATCCAGGGCGGTGTGGTTTACGTGCTCGAAGTGAACCCGCGCGCGTCGCGTACGGTGCCGTTCGTCTCGAAAGCCACGAGCCTCCCGCTCGCGAAAATAGCTGCCCGCTGCATGGCAGGAAAATCCCTGGCGACTCAGGGTGTCAAGTCCGAGGTCGTGCCGCCTTACTACTCTGTCAAGGAAGCGGTGTTCCCGTTCATCAAGTTCCCGGGCGCGGACACGATTCTCGGGCCTGAGATGAAATCGACGGGTGAAGTCATGGGCGTGGGCGAGACTTTCGCCGAAGCGTTCCTGAAGTCGCAGATGGCGAGCGGCGAGCGGCTGCCGTCGTCAGGCAAAGTTTTCCTGAGCGTGCGCGATTCGGACAAGCCGCGGGTCATCGAGATCGCGCGATCGCTCAGCAAGCTCGGGTTTACGCTCGTGGCGACGCGCGGGACCGCCGCCGCAGTCGCTGCGGCAGGGCTGCCGGTGACACCCGTCAATAAAGTAGGCGAAGGCAGACCGCACATCGTCGACATGATCAAGAACGCGGAGATTGCTTTGATCGTCAATACCGTTGAAGACCGCCGCGCGGCGATACGCGATTCGTATGCGATCCGGCGCGCTGCCCTTCAGCATCGTGTCTCGCTTTTCACGACGCTTGCAGGTGCGCGTGCGGGATGCATGGGCATGGAACAGGCGCAGGAGCTTCGGGCTTACAGCGTGCAGGGCCTGCATGGAACTCTTGCCGGCGCCGCGATGGAGACCGCGTCATGAGCAAGATTCCGCTCACCGTCAAAGGTGCCGAAAAGCTGCGCGCCGAACTGCAGGAGTTGAAGGGAGTACAGCGTCCGGCGATCATTACCGCGATTGCGGAAGCGCGCTCGCACGGCGACCTCTCGGAAAACGCCGAATACGCCGCCGCAAAAGAGCGCCAGAGCTTCATCGAAGGACGCATCGCGGAGCTCGAGCGTAAGCTCGGCAACGCGCAGATCATCGATCCCACGCTGCTCCACGCGGATGGTCGGGTGGTGTTCGGCGCGACGGTCCATCTCGAAGATGTCGAAAGCGGCGAGACCGTGACCTATCAAATCGTCGGCGACGATGAGGGGGACATCAAGGACGGCAAGATCTCGATCAGCTCGCCGCTCGCGCGGGCGCTCATTGGCAAGACGTCCGGCGACGTCGCTGAAGTGCAGGCACCGGGCGGCGTGCGCGAATACGAGATACTTGATGTGAAGTACGTCTGAACAGTGATCGGGCTATCGCAAAGAGTGACGTAAGTTTTTCGTCTTTTTACGTATTCTGATAGCTCCGCTTCGTCCGCCGCGGCGCTTTGCGCTTCGCGCGCCGGCGTGGAGCCTCCTCCGGCTCCTCGGGTCGCGGCCGATAGACGACGAGAATCTTGCCGATGTGCTGGACGGGTTGTGCGCCGGTGGCTTCACAAATCGCCAAAATCAGCTCTTTGCGGCTTCCGCGCTCCTCGCCGGACACGCGGATCTTGATGAGCTCGTGGCTTTTCAGGCCGACGTCGATCTCCCGTGCCACTTCAGGCGTCAGCCCGGCATCGCCGACTATTACGACGGGCTTCAGGTGGTGAGCGCGGGCGCGTAGTGCGCGGCGCTCGGCGGAGGTAAGCTCTTTCACTGCTCCAATTTTAGCGGTGCTCACGCGCTGTCTGAGCCTGGCGTTCCGGCTTTGCGCCGGAAAACCCCGGCTATTCGGCATCTGAGCCCCCGCACCTCCCGTTTACTATCCATATGGCCAAGACCAGCAAAGCGTGGATGCGTGAGCATGTCACGGATCCGTTCGTGAAGCGCGCGAACGCGGAAGGCTATCGCTCGCGTGCGGCCTACAAACTGCAGCAGATTGCGGAACGGGACAAGCTACTCAAGCACGGCATGACGGTGGTCGATCTTGGTGCAGCCCCGGGTGGCTGGTCGCAGGTTGTAGCGAAAGCGGTGGGACCCACGGGACGAGTGATCGCGGTGGACGTGCTGGAAATGGCGCAAGTGCCTGGCGTAACGGTGATCCATGGCGATTTCGAGGACGCGAAGACGCTCGAGGCCGTGGAGCGCGCGCTCGAAGGGCGGCCGGTGGACCTTGTGATATCGGACATGGCCCCCAATCTGAGCGGCATCGCAGCCGTCGATCAGGCACGCGCTGCCGCGCTCGCGGAGCTCGCGCTCGAATTTGCGCTGAACCATTTGAAACCGCACGGAAACTTTCTGGTCAAAACGTTCCAAGGCGCAGGGTACGACGAGCTGGTCGCAACTTTGCGCGGTTCTTTTGTTCAGCTTGTTACCCGCAAGCCGGAAGCGTCCCGCAGCCGCTCGAGCGAGGTCTATCTCCTCGGCAGGAAAGTGAGGGAAAAGCCCGGATGAAAGGCGGGAGGCTGGCAGGAATGGTTTAGAATTGAACGACGTAGGCGCCCGGTAGTATAAGGAGACTGCTTGAACAATCTCATCAAGAATGTCGCGATCTGGCTGGTGATCGCACTGGTCCTCATGACCGTCTTCAACCAGTTCAGCACGCGGCAGTCCGCTCAGAAAGCGGTCGAGTACTCCCAGTTCATCGAGGAGGTGAAGCAGGGCCGCATCGCGAAAGTGACCATCGAAGGCCGAGTGCTCAAAGGCGTCAAGACGAGCGGCGAGCGCTTCACGACGTATTCGCCTTCTGACCCGTGGCTGGTCTCCGATCTCCTCAAGAACGGGGTGATCGTCGAAGCGAAACCCGAGGAAGAGCCGTCTCTCCTCATGAATATTTTCGTGTCCTGGTTCCCGATGCTGCTGCTCATCGGCGTGTGGATATTCTTCATGCGTCAGATGCAGGGCGGCGGCCGGGGAGGTGCATTCTCGTTCGGCAAGAGCCGGGCGCGGATGCTCGACGAATCCAACAATACCGTGACTTTCGCGGATGTCGCAGGGTGCGAGGAAGCGAAGGAAGAGGTCGCGGAACTCGTTGAGTTTCTTAGGGATCCCTCAAAATTCCAGAAACTCGGCGGCCGCATCCCGCGCGGCGTGCTGATGGTGGGCAACCCGGGGACGGGTAAGACCCTTCTCGCGCGCGCCATCGCCGGCGAGGCGAAAGTGCCGTTTTTCAGCATTTCGGGCTCCGACTTCGTCGAGATGTTCGTGGGCGTGGGCGCTGCGCGCGTCCGCGACATGTTCGAGCAGGCGAAGAAGCATTCTCCCTGCATCGTGTTCATCGACGAGATCGACGCGGTCGGCCGGCAGCGCGGTGCGGGCCTCGGCGGCGGCAACGACGAGCGGGAGCAGACGCTGAACCAGCTGCTCGTCGAAATGGACGGTTTCGAAGCGAATTCCGGCGTGATCGTGATCGCTGCGACGAACCGCCCGGACGTGCTCGACCCGGCGCTTCTGCGTCCGGGGCGATTCGACCGGCAGGTGGTGGTGCCGCTTCCGGATATCCGCGGCCGCGAGCAGATCCTGCAAGTACATATGCGCAAAGTACCGATCGCGCCCGATGTGCGGCCCGACATTCTTGCGCGCGGCACGCCCGGCTTTTCGGGTGCGGACCTCGCCAACCTCGTCAACGAAGCGGCGCTGTTTGCCGCACGCGCGAACAAGCGGCTCGTCGACATGGATGACTTCGAGCGCGCGAAAGACAAGATCATCATGGGCGCGGAACGCCGCTCGATCGTCATGCCCGAGCACGAGCGCAGGAACACCGCCTACCATGAAGCGGGTCATGCGGTCGTAGCGCGGTCGCTCAGCAGAACCGACCCGGTCCATAAAGTGACGATCATCCCGCGCGGGCGCGCGCTTGGCGTCACCATGCAGCTGCCGGCGGAGGACCGCTACAGCATGGATCGCGAGCAGATCCTGCAGAACATCTCGGTGCTGTTCGGCGGACGCATTGCCGAAGAGATCTTCATGAGCCAGATGACGACCGGTGCGTCGAACGACTTCGAGCGCGCGACGGAAATGGCCCGCAACATGGTGATGCGCTGGGGCATGAGCGACTCGATGGGGCCGATGGTGTACGGCGAGAACGAAGGCGAAGTGTTCCTCGGCCGCTCGATCACCACGCACAAGAACGTATCGGAATCGACGCTGCAGCAGGTCGACGCGGAGATCCGCCGCATCATCGACCAGCAATACGGCATCGCGCGGAAGATCGTCGAGGAGAAGCGGGAGAAGGTCGAGGTGATGGCGAAATGCCTGCTCGAATGGGAGACCATCGACGCTGACCAGATCAACGACATCATGGAAGGCCGTCCGCCTCGGCCGCCAAAGCCCACGCAACCACCCGCGCCGCATTCGCCACGCGACAGCGGCCCGACGCCGGCGCCGACGACGACTGCCGCGCCGGAGGCCTGATAGCAGCAGCGTAAGCGCCAAACGACAGGGGTAAGGTTAAAGCCTTACCCCTTTTTCTTTTTTGAACGCATGAGCGCACGTCCTGCCCCCCGCCCGCTTTACCTGCAATGCGGCAGCTACCGGCTGTCGCTCGACCGCCCGCTCATCATGGGTGTCGTGAATGTCACGCCCGATTCGTTTTCCGATGGAGGTCTGTACACGGACCTCCAAACGGCCGTGGCACATGCACGAGCGTTGATCGACGAGGGCGCCGACATTCTCGACATCGGGGGCGAGTCGACACGGCCGGGGGCGGAGCCGGTTTCGCTGGAGGAGGAACGGCGTCGCGTGATGCCCGTGCTCGAAGCGCTTGCGCAGTGCGGGCGTCCGATCTCGGTCGACACCCGCAAGCCCGAGCTCATGCAGGAGGCGATCGCCACCGGAGCGAGTCTCGTGAACGACATCGACGCGCTGGAAAATCCGGCGGCGCTGAGCGCGGTTGCGCGTGCGTCGGTCGCCGTGTGTCTCATGCACAAACAAGGCGATCCGCGCACGATGCAGCAGAACCCGCAGTACGCCGACGTCGTGGCCGAAGTTCGCGATTATCTCAAGAGCCGTATCGAGGCAGCGTTCCGGGCCGGTATCGAGCGCGACCGTATCATCATCGATCCGGGATTCGGTTTCGGAAAAACGCAGGAGCACAACATCGCGCTGCTGCGCCAATTGCCGGAATTGACCGG
>Ga0075431_100000519_pt1 | contig 32288 bp, 31 predicted proteins | sample RhiMetdeltSRZDD5_FD_75297 | JGI IMG/M metagenome (GOLD analysis project Ga0075431, IMG submission 75297) | Populus rhizosphere microbial communities from Tennessee, USA - Rhizosphere MetaG P. deltoides SRZDD5 | ecosystem: Host-associated > Plants > Roots > Rhizosphere > Soil | place: USA... | reverse complement strand
GAGGAGCTGGTGATGTCGCTCGTGTCCTTCATCGGGCCGCGTCCCAATTTGCTCGATCTCAAGGGCACCTCGCGGCACATGCGCCTCCAGGTGTCGCAGCCGATCCTCAACAATGAGGAGCTCGAGCGCATCCGCCAGATCGGCAAGGTGTCCTCCAACCCGTTCCGCACCGTCACCATCGACATCACCTACGATGTCGCCAATGGTCCCGACTATATGGAGGCGGCGCTCGAGGCGATCTGCGCCGGCGCCGAGCGGGCGGTGCGCGACGGCTATAACATCATCATTCTCTCCGACCGCGCCGTTTCGGCCGACCGGGTGCCGATCCCCTCGCTGCTCGCGACCTCGGCGACCCATCATCATCTGATCCGCCGCGGCCTTCGCACCTCAGTCGGGCTTGTGGTCGAATCGGGCGAGCCGCGCGAGGTCCATCAATTCTGCACCCTCGCCGGCTATGGCTCCGAGGCGATCAATCCCTATCTCGCTTTCGAGACGCTCGACGACATGCTGCCGGTGCTCGGCGAGGAGATCAGCTCGAAGGATCTCGCCAAGCGCTACATCAAGGGCATCGACAAGGGCCTGCTCAAGGTCATGTCGAAAATGGGCATCTCCACCTACCAGTCCTATTGCGGTGCCCAGATCTTCGATGCCGTCGGCCTCTCCACCGCGTTCGTCCGCAAATATTTCACCGGCACCGCCAGCCTGATCGAAGGCGTCGGCCTGGCCGAGGTCGCCGAGGAGGCGTTCCGCCGCCACGCCCAGGCATTCGGCGCCAACCCGGTTTTTGCCGATGCTCTCGATGTCGGCGGCGACTATGCCTATCGCATCCGCGGCGAGCAGCATGTCTGGACGCCGGAGACGGTGGCCGAGCTGCAGCATGCGGTGCGCGGCAACAGCGCCGAGCGGTTCCGCGAATTCGCCCGCCTGGTCGATGAGGAGGCGGCGAGCAGCAAGACGCTGCGCGGCCTCTTCCGCATCAAGGACGCTGCCGAGATGGGCCGCGCCCCGGTCAATCTCGATGAGGTCGAGCCGGCATCCGCCATCGTCCGTCGCTTCTCGACCGGTGCCATGTCCTTCGGATCGATCAGCCGCGAGGCCCACACCACCCTTGCCATCGCCATGAACCGTATCGGCGGCAAGTCGAACACTGGCGAGGGCGGCGAGGAACCCGACCGTTTCCGCCCGCTCGCTAATGGCGATTCCATGCGCTCGGCGATCAAGCAGGTGGCTTCCGGCCGCTTCGGCGTCACCACCGAATATCTGGTCAATGCCGATCAGATCCAGATCAAGATGGCGCAGGGCGCCAAGCCCGGCGAGGGTGGCCAGCTGCCTGGCCACAAGGTCGACGCCACCATTGCCCGCGTCCGCCACTCGACCCCGGGGGTCGGGCTGATCTCGCCGCCGCCGCATCACGACATTTATTCGATCGAGGACCTGGCGCAGCTGATCTTCGACCTGAAGAACGTCAACCCCGATGCCGCAATCTCGGTCAAGCTCGTCTCCGAGGTCGGCGTCGGCACCGTCGCCGCCGGCGTCGCCAAGGCGCGCGCCGACCACATCACCATCTCGGGCTATGAGGGCGGCACCGGCGCCTCGCCGCTGACCTCCATCAAGCATGCCGGCAGTCCCTGGGAGATCGGCCTTGCCGAAACCCAGCAGACCCTGGTCGCCAACCGCCTGCGCGGCCGCGTCGCCGTTCAGGTCGATGGCGGCCTGCGCACCGGCCGCGATGTCATTGTCGCGGCGCTGCTCGGTGCCGACGAGATGGGCTTCTCCACCGCGCCGCTGATCGCCGCCGGCTGCATCATGATGCGCAAATGCCACCTCAACACCTGCCCGGTCGGCGTCGCCACCCAGGATCCGGTGCTGCGCAAGCGCTTCAAGGGCCTGCCTGAGCACGTCATCAACTATTTCTTCTTCGTCGCCGAGGACGTCCGCCGCGCCATGGCGGCCATGGGCTTCCGCCGCTTCGAGGACATGGTGGGCGCCACCGAATGGCTGGAGAAGGAGGCCGCCTTCAGCCATTGGAAGGGCAGGGGGCTCGACTTCCGCCGTCTGTTCATCCGTCCCGAGACGCCGGAGGGCACCGCCCAGCACCACAGCGAGAAGCAGAACCACCCGATCTCGACCGTCCTCGACCGCCAGCTGATCGCCGCCGCCACTGGCGCCATCGCCAACGGCGAGAAGGTCGAGATCGAGGCCGCGATCCGCAACACCGACCGAACCGTCGGCGCCATGCTGTCCGGCGCTCTCGCCAAGGTGCGCGGCCATTCGGGCCTCCCCGACGACACCATCCATGTCAAGCTCACCGGTACCGCCGGCCAGAGCTTCGCCGCTTTCCTCGCCAAGGGCATCACCTTCGAACTCGAAGGCGCCGCCAACGACTATGTCGGCAAGGGCCTGTCCGGCGGCCGCCTGATCGTGCGCCCGCCGTCCGCCTCCGGCGCCGCGCCCGAGCGCTCGATCATCGTCGGCAACACCGTGCTCTATGGTGCCATCGCCGGTGAATGCTACTTCCGTGGCATTGCTGGCGAGCGCTTCGCCGTGCGCAACTCCGGCGCCATCGCCGTGGTCGAGGGCGTCGGCGACCATGGTTGCGAATACATGACCGGCGGCGTCGTGCTGGTCATCGGCCCTACCGGCCGGAACTTCGCCGCCGGCATGTCGGGTGGCGTCGCCTACGTCCTCGACGAGGCCGGCGATTTCGCCCGCCGCTGCAACCTCGCCATGGTCGATCTCGCACCTGTGCCGGCCGAGGAGGAGACGATCGAGCGTCTGCACCACCATGGCGGCGACCTCGAGCATCACGGCCTGGTCGATATCTCGGCCGACATGACCCGCCGCGACGCCGAGCGCATCTGGGAATTGCTCGGCCGCCATCTCAAGAGCACCGGCTCGACCCGCGCCCGCACCATTCTCGAGCGCTGGGACAGCTACCTGCCGCGCTTCGTCAAGGTCATGCCGGTAGAGTATCGCCGCGCTCTGATGGAGCTCGAGGCCGAGCAGGCGGCAAGCGATGGCCTCCAGATCGGCCTGAAGCGGCGGGCCTGACGCTATGGGCAAGATCACCGGCTTCCTCGAGATCGACCGGCAGGACCAGACCTATGCGCCTGCCGCCGACCGGGTGCGCCATTTTGGCGAGTTCTCCATCCCGATGGAGGAGCGCGATCTGGTGCGCCAGGCCGCCCGCTGCATGGATTGCGGCGTGCCCTATTGCCACGGGCCGACCGGTTGTCCCGTCAACAACGAGATCCCCGACTGGAACGACCTCGTCTATCAGGGCAATTGGGAGGCGGCGGCTCGCAATCTCCATTCCACCAACAACTTCCCGGAATTCACCGGAAGGATCTGCCCGGCACCCTGCGAGGAAGCCTGCACCCTCAATCTCGAGGACGCGCCGGTGACCATCAAGACCATCGAGCAGGCGATCGCCGACAAGGCCTTTGCCGAAGGCTGGGTAAGGCCTGAGCCGGCCGAGCAGTCGACCGGCCGCGTGATCGCCGTGGTCGGCTCGGGCCCGGCCGGCCTCGCCGCCGCCCAGCAGCTCGCCCGCGCCGGCCATGGCGTGCATGTCTTCGAGCGCTATGCCACGGCCGGCGGCCTGCTGCGCTACGGCATCCCCGATTTCAAGATGGAGAAGCAGATCATCGACCGCCGGGTGGCCCAGATGGAGGCCGAGGGCGTGGTCTTCCACTACAATGTCGAGATCGGCGTCACCCGCCCGTTCCGCTCGTTGCTCGACCGCTTCGATGCGGTGCTGCTTGCCGGCGGCGCCGAGCGCCCGCGCGATCTGACTCTGCCCGGCATCGACCTCGACGGCTGCCACTATGCCATGCCCTATCTGATCCAGCAGAACCGCCGAGTCTCCGGCGAGCCATTGGGCCCGGAAGAGGACGTCCTGGCCGGCGGCAAGCATGTGGTGGTGATCGGCGGCGGCGACACCGCGTCGGACTGCATCGGCACCGCCTTCCGCCAAGGCGCGCTCTCCGTCACCCAGCTCGACATTCGCCAGGAGCCGCCGGAGCGCGAGGACAAGCTGATGGTCTGGCCCTATTGGCCGACCAAGTTCCGCACCTCCACCAGCCAAGCCGAGGGGGCCGAGCGCGAATTCGCCTGCGCCACCCTCGAGGTCATCGGCGACGAGGATGGCATGGCGGTCGGCGTGCGCTGCGCCAGGGTCGATGCGGCTCGCCGCCCCCTGCCGGGGACCGAGTTCGCCATCCGCGCCGATCTCGTGCTGGTCGCCATCGGCTTTGCCGGGCCCGACGAGCGCGGCCTCCTCAAGGAGTTCGACATCGCCCGCGACCGCCGCAGCAACATCCGCGCCAACACCGACGACTATCGTACTTCGCTCGCCAAGGTCTACGCCGCCGGCGATATCCGCAAAGGTCAGTCGCTGGTCGTTTGGGCGATCCGTGAAGGCCGCCAGGCCGCCCGCTCGATCGATCTCGATCTGATGGGCGAGACCGAGCTGCCGCGTTAGTAGGCAGTAGGCAGTAGGCATTAGGCAGTAGCAAAAAGCCCCTCTTGACTCCCTTCTCCCCGCTTGCGGGGAGAAGGTGCCCCGAAGGGGCGGATGAGGGGCATGAGGCAGCAGGCGAAGGGCACATAGCACTGCCTATCTGCCTACTGCCGATCTGCCTACTTCCCTAAATCCAGCCCGGCGGGGAGCTTGAAGCTCGCCTCGACCTCGGAATCGGAGATGAGAACCCCGCGACCTTCGACAGGATTGGCCTGTCCGAACAGTGCCCAAACGCCGGACTCTCCCAGGCAATATCTCAGCCCGCTGTTCAGCGACTGTTCAAACGCATTGTAGCCGCCGCAGGACAAGGATGTTTCATCGGAGTCATCGGCGTTGTGGTGAAGGAAGGCATCGCAATATTTCTGCGCGACCAAAGCTTTTCCGGTCGGCGTCAGGAAGTTCTTCAGATTGTAGCGGCGTCCTGTCGTCAGGTCGAAGACCGCACAGTCGGTGACTGCTCTCCCGGTGCCCCCACCGAAATAGACCGACATCTCGACCCCGATCGCCTTGTCTCTGGCCGCGCTGAGCGTTGCGCCATTGATGTAGCTGGCCTTGCCTTCATCGGAGCAATCCTCCGCCGTCAGCTTTTTGCCGACAGTCAGTTCGCGCCGGATCGCGGCGTTGATCAGGCTCGCCGCCCTCGCATTGGGAAGCCCGTCGACCTCGATCCATTCGCGATGGGCGGAGCAGTTCTCGCCGATCGATTGCTCGTCTTTCTTCGACAGGATGCGCCCGCCCGCCCGCAGCTGCACGGGCGCGCCGTCCTCCGCCTGGACGGGCAGCCAGCATGCGCCGATCAAGGTCAAGCTTAGTGAAGTCGCAACAATGGCTGTGCGTGAAAGTCCGAACATCGTTTCCCCCGGCATGCCCGCAATGGCGGTGCTACGACTAGCGGTCGGAACCCCGGGGTGCAAGCTGATCCTTCATCGCCTCACGCGGCCAGAGCGACCTGCCATCCGGCCTCGGGAGTCTCCTTGAGGAGTACCGGCTCGGCTGGGACCTCGTCGAGGTAGGCCAGTTCTTCGAGCAGCCAGTTGCTTGGCTTTTTCCCGTCGTCATGGGCGTCATAGAGAACCCGAAGCAGCCGATCGGCCGTTCCCGGAACGGCCGTGCGCCTCCTCTTCTCCCAGCGGAAGACCTGCTGCTCCGTCGCGCCAAGGCGGGCGGCCAATTCCTTTTGGGAAAGGTCCAGTTCTTTCCGGAGGTAACGAAACTCGGCACCGGTCAGCACTCGTGGGCGGCGGATCAGCCAGCGTCCTATCGCCCTATGCAATCCTTCCACATCGTCGATGGCGACGGCTTCGCCGTAAACCGTCTCATGGATTTCATAGCCGTTCGCAAGCCGAACTTCGTCCAATCCGCATGCCTCGTAGTGAAAGCTCATCTTGGATCCTCAAGCCTCGTCAGAACGCAGTCACAACCAACAGCTTCTTTCGCCACACGATCTCGACGACGCAGGTCAACAGTTCGCCAGCCGATCGCCCTTCGACATTGAGCCGCCAAAGCCCGGACTTGGCGGCGATATTGGGTCCTTCCACACACACGCCCTTCTGCAAGACACGCAAAATGTCGGCATGCGAGATGCGCCGTTGGTGTTTCCTCATCCTCGCATGGGCAATGACGGCGACATTTTCGCTACGTGCAGCAAGCACCCTGACAATCCGCAAGGCATCATGCGCACTCAAGGTTGCCGGCTGGCCTGCCGGAAACGCCTGCTTTGACATGAAACCATCATTATGATGGTTTTTTGCGAGGCAGAAATCAATAGGGCTAATGGATGGATTGGCCCTCGGCCGGCATTAGCCTACTGCCGACTGCCGCCCCAGGTGAAATCGTCGATCCGCCCCTGCCGCGCCTCCGGCCACACGCCGCCGCCATAGAGGTTGGCCGCCGCCGTACCCGGGGCGAGCTTCGACTTGACTCCCTCGAGCGCGCTGTTCCGGTCGCCGCGCGCCACGCTCGCCAGACCCTTTTGCGGCAGATCCTCCGGTGCCACCAGCCGCACATCGCCGCTTGCGGTGATGCTGCCGAATTGCGGCCCGGCGGACACGGTGTCGGCCGCGATCGGCACGCCTCCGGACTGCGCCGGCAGTGGCGCATCGGCCACCGCCTTCTCGCCATTCGCCACCGCCGCATCGTCGTTGAGCATCGCCAGCACTGCCATGGCCGCCTTGGTGTTGCCGGCTCGCAGCAGATTGACCCCGTCGCGCGACCGGATCCGCTCGACCGTGCCGTCTTCATCGATGCTGGTCGCTGTGAAGCCGCCATCCTCGCCGGCGAACAGCTTGCGGAAATCGAGGAAGCGGACGCCGTTGGCGGCCGCCCTGTCGCGCTGCACCTCGTTGACGATCTTCACCGCGGCGTCATGCTCGCGCGAGCCCATTGGCGGCACGCCGAGCCAGTAGACCGGGATGTCGGCCGATTTGAGAATGCCCATGAAGCGGTCGACCGCCGCCCCATAGGAGAAACGCCATTCAGGTGAGCCAAACGGGATCGAGCTCGACTTGTCGGCAGACTTCATCGGCCGGCCGTCATTGGTGCCGATGATCACCACCGCGACGTCGACCTCGTTGCTCTCGATGATCTTCGGCAGCGCCTTCTCCCAATTGTAGAATTCCGGCCGCGCGAGACCGGAATCCTCCTTGAAACGGCCGTTGAATTCGAACGGCGAGTCGGCGCCGGCGCGGTCGAGACCGCCCCACACCCCCTCCGCCAGCATGTCGCCGATCACGAACACGTTCCATTTTTCCCGCGGCTGCCCGAGATAGCCGCGTGACGGCAGCGGCGAGGTCGCCGAGCCCATCGATGGCAGTTGCTGGCCGGCCGGCGCCTGCGGCAATCCCTGCTGTGGCGGTGGCGGTGGCGGTGCCTCTGGCTGTTGCGGTGGCGGCGCTGCCTCGCTGTCCGGCTTGCCGGTGTTCCCCTCGAGCGAGTCGCTGTTCCCCATGAAGGGCGCCGTGGGCTGGGCCGCCGGCGGCGACTGGTCCTGCTTGGTTCCCTCCGTCGTCTGGGCGAGGCCGGTGGCGGCGCCGCCAAGCGCCATCCCGAGGATCGCGATGAGGGTCAATGCCTGGTGGCGCAGCATGATTTCGAACTCCGGTGAAGAAGACAGTAGGCATTAGACAATAGGCAGTGGGGAAATGCGCCGCCCACGGCCTACTGCCTAACGCCGACTGCCTAACCTGGCGGCCGATCGACCCGGCCGAGCGCCCGCTGATCCTGCGGCCATGATGCGATGAGCCCGTCGGCGCCGCCGATCCGGTCGCCGAGATGCCCGACCGCCAGCGCATAGGACACCGCCGCATTGTATTTCAAGATGGCCTTGAAGTTGCGGGTCACCAGGAACGCCGGTCCGCCGCTTCCCGCCGGCAGCACCAGATAGGCGCCAGCATCGCTCGCCCCGAACCCTTGGCCATTCGCCGGCTTGACGCCGAGCCGCGCCCATGCCGCGAGGCTGCGCCGGCCCGGCTCGCCGATCAGCCGCCGGTCGAGACGCGCCGGCAACTGCACCTCATAGCCCCATTTCAGTCCCCGCTGCCAACCGGAATGCGCGAGATAGTTGGCGGTCGAGGCGAGCGCGTCCTCGATCGAGTTCCAGATGTCGCGCCGGCCATCGCCGGTCCAGTCGACCGCATAGGCGTTGTAGGTCGTCGGGATGAATTGCGTGTGCCCCATGGCGCCGGCCCACGAACCGGTGAAGCCGTCGGCGTCGATGTCGCCGCGCTGCAGGATCCTGAGCGCCGCGATGAGTTGCGAACGCCCGAATTTGCGCCGGCTGCCGGTATAGGCCAGGGTGGCGAGCGAGCGGATGACGCTCATCTCGCCCTTGTGACTGCCGAAATTCGATTCCATGCCCCAGATCGCCAGCAGGATCTCGCGGTCGACGCCATAGCGCCGCTCGATCCGGTCGAGCGTGGCGACATAGGTCTGCGCCATGCCCTGCCCGGCGGCGATCCGCTGCGGCGTCACTCGCTTCGACAGATAGTCGGAGACCGGCGTCTTGAATTCCGGCTGGTCCTGCGCCAGCTGCAGCACGCTTGGATCGGGGCCGACCCCACGGAACGCCCTCTCATAGATCCGCCGCGAGATCCCGGCGCGGCGCGCCTCTGGCCAGAAATCGTCAACGAAGCGGCCGAACCGGTCGGACGCGACATCGCCCATCAGCTGGCCGAGGACCCCGCTGCTGGTGGCCGGGAGTTCCGCCCTGACCGGCGGGCCCGACAAGGTGGCGGCTACGATGACTGCCGCAACGAGCTTGATGGTTCTACCCCTGTTCATGCCCCTCCCTCGACCTGACGCGACTCACCCGTTGACGCCCTGATCTGCCGCATTCCGCCGCCTGAGCCGCCGCTCCCATTCGAGCGCCGAGGCAACGATGAAATCGAGATCGTCATAGCGCGGCGACCAGCCGAGCGCGCGGCGCGCCCGTTCGGCCCCGGCCACGATTGCCGGCGGATCGCCCGGCCTGGGTGGCGCATCCCTGACCGGCAGCGGCCGGCCGGTCGTCCGCTCCACCGCAGCGATGACGTCGAGCACCGAATGGCCGCGGCCATAGCCGCAATTGAAGATGCCGCTGTCGCCGCCGCCGCGCAGGTGAACGAGCGCGGTTTCATGCGCTGCTACGAGGTCACTCACGTGAATATAGTCCCTGATGCAGGTCCCATCCGCTGTTGGATAATCGCGCCCGAATATGTCGAGATGGGGTCGTAAACCGACCGCTGTCTCGCAGGCCACCTTGATCAAATGGGTGGCGCGCGGCGTCGATTGGCCTGTCCGCCCCTTGGGATCGGCTCCCGCCACGTTGAAATAGCGTAGCGCCACATAGGCGAGACCGGTCGCCGCCGCCGTGTCGCGCAGCATCCATTCCGTCATCAGCTTCGAGCGCCCGTAGGGCGATATCGGCTGAAGGGCTGCATCCTCGAACACCGGCACCTGGCCCGGCTGGCCGTAGACCGCGGCGGTGGAGGAGAAGATGAAGCGCCGGACCCCGCCCTTGATTGCCGCCTCCAGCAGATCGCGCGATTTCACCGTGTTGTTGAAATAATAGCCGAGCGGATCGGCGACCGAATCGGGCACCACCACCGATCCGGCGAAATGGATGATCTCGGCGATCGACTTGTCGCGGATGAGCGCGCCCACCAGTGCCTGGTCGGCAATGTCGCCGTGGATGAAGGTCGCGGCATGCGGCACGGTCCATTCGACTCCGGTCGCCAGATTGTCGAGCACCACGACCTCTTCGCCGCGCTCCACCAGGGCATGCGCCATATGGCTGCCAATGTAACCTGCCCCGCCGGTGACCAGAATCGCCATGAACTCGCTCTGTCGGCTGTCAGCGCTTTGGGGATCTGCCCAGGCAACGCTTCACTGTCGCGAGACTTTCATGCAAAACGCTTCCCAAATGGTTACCGGCCATTAGCCCTAGATCGTCCAACAGGTCCACATTCATGAAGCGCCCCATCAAGAAGGCCGTTTTTCCCGTCGCCGGCCTCGGCACCAGGTTCTTGCCTGCCACCAAGGCGGTGCCCAAGGAGATGCTTCCCGTTGTGGACCGCCCTGTAATCCAGCTTGCGGTTGACGAAGCCCGCGAAGCCGGCTGCGAGCATTTCGTCTTCGTCACGGGGCGGAACAAAGGCGTCATTGAGGATCATTTCGACAAGCAATTCGAGCTGGAGGAGACCCTGAAGCGGCGCGGCAAGCATGCCGAGCTGGTGCTGCTCGAGCAGGATCTGCCATCCGCCGGCCAGACCAGCTTCACCCGCCAGCAGGAGCCGCTCGGGCTCGGCCATGCCGTCTGGTGCGCCCGCGAGCTCGTCGGCAACGAGCCCTTCGCCTTGCTTCTGCCCGATATGCTGATCCATGCCAAGCCGGGCTGCCTGAAGCAGATGATGGAGGTCTATGCCGACACCGGCGGCAATGTCATCGCCGTCGAGGAGGTGCCGCGCGACAATGTCAGCCGCTATGGCGTCGTCAAGGTGGGGCCGGCATTCGGCCGCGGCTTCCGCATTGACGGCATGGTCGAGAAGCCGAAGCTTGAAGATGCTCCCTCCAATCTCATCATTTCCGGTCGCTATATTCTGCAGCCGCAAATCTTCGACCGGATTGCCGCCCAGCATCCCGGCGCCGGCGGCGAGATTCAATTGACCGACGCGATGATCCAGCTGATGGCGGAGGACCGCTTCTTCGGCCTCAAATTCGACGGCAAGACCTATGATTGCGGCGACCGGGTCGGCTTTCTCGCCGCCAATGTCGCCTATGGACTGGCTCGCGACGACCTCGGCCCGGCCTTCCGCCAGGCGCTGAAGGAGATCGTCGCGGATTTCGGCGGTCTTTGAGGGGAGGGGCGTGATGGATTTCGCAAGCGACAATGTCTTCGGCGTGCATGAGCGCATCATGAATGCGGTGGTCGCCGCCAATGCCGGGACCTCGCCGTCCTATGGCGTCGATCCCTGGACCCGCGAGGCCGAGCAGCGCCTTTCCGAGCTGTTCGAGCGTCAGGTGACGAGCTTCCTCGTCATGACCGGCACCGCCGCCAATGCGCTGGCGCTGGCGCAGCTCGTGCCGCCCTATGGGGCCGTCTTCGCCCATGCCGATGCCCATGTCATGGTCGACGAATGCGGCGCGCCCGAGCTGTTCACCGGCGGCGCCAAAATGATCGGGATCGCCGAGCCCAACGGCAAGATCACGCCCGGCGCCGTCGCCCGGGTGATCGCCGGCTTCATCCGCGCCGAGCACGACCCCAAGCCGGCCGCCGTGTCGATCGCCCAGGCGACCGAGCTTGGCACCGTCTACACGCCGGCCGAGATCGGCAAGCTCGCCGAGCTCTGCCGTATCAAGGGCATGAAGCTCCATATGGACGGCGCCCGCTTCGCCAATGCCGTTGCGGCGCTTGACTGCGCCCCCGCCGACATCACCTGGCGGGCCGGCGTCGATGTCCTGTCCTTCGGCTGCACCAAAAACGGTGCGCTGGCGCTCGAAGCGGTGATCTTTTTCGACGAGAAGCTGGCAAACGACTTCATCTATCGCCGCATGCGGGCCGGCCAGCTGCTCTCCAAGGGCCGCTTTCTCGGCGCCCAGATGCTGGCCTATCTCGAGGGCGATCTGTGGCTGAACAATGCCCGCCACGCCAATGCCATGGCGAAGCTCTTGGCCGACGGGCTCGCCCGCATCTCGGGGATAAGGCTGGCGGTGGAGGTGTCGGCCAACGAGGTCTTCGCCATCATGCCGCGGACCCTGTTCCAGGCCTTGTCGGGCGAGGCGCATTGCTATGAATGGCCGGGAATGGGTTCAGGCCTCGTGTCGCCAGGACCCGAAGAGGCGCTGGTGCGGCTCGTCTGCTCGTTCCGCACCACCGAGGAAGATGTCGGCAAGCTCTTGCGGCTCGCCGGTGCCGTCAGGCCGTTGTCGGCAGGTCGGCAACAAAGTGCCGAGCAGCGGCCGTGACCGGCTCACTGCTCGGCTCGATCTCAGGCGCTAGAGGTTAGGCGGCCTCTTTGCGGCCCTCGATGACCTTCTTGTCGGAGGCCTGCGTCACCGGGATGGTGCGCGGCTTCATCGCCTCGGGGAGCTCGCGCTTGAGGGCGACATGGAGGAGACCGTTCTCGATCTCGGCACCCTGCACCTCGACATGGTCGGCGAGCCGGAAGCGCCGCTCGAAGCTTCGGGCGGCAATGCCCTGATGGAGATACTCGGACTTCACCTCCTTCTCCTGGCGCTTGCCGGAGATGGTCAGGGTCCCTTCCTTCACCTCGATGGTGAGATCGGCCGGGCCGAAGCCTGCAACCGCCATGGTGATGCGGTATGCATTCTCGCCGGTACGCTCGATATTGTAGGGCGGATAGGTCGGGGCTTCGAAATTGCTCACCTCGTCCAGCATCTTGGCAAGGCGATCGAAACCGACGGTACTCTGATAGAACTTAGGGTCAAACAACATGGCAACAACCTCCTTGAGCTCTGTTGCTATTATCCCGCCGGACATCCGGCCGGGTGTCTTAGCGGCCCTTATCGGCGCCGCGACCTTGATTTAGGCGCCCGCCTCGGCCCTTCAAGGGGCCATCGATGGAGAAACGCATGCCCTTGAAGCCCCTCGCCGCCGCCCTTGGCCTCCTCGCCCTGATGAGTGCTGTCGCGCCCGCCAGCGCCCAATATTTCGACCGCGGCTTTTATGGCGGTTTCGGCCCCTATCCCGCGCCCGACCTCAACCCGCGCAGCCGGTCGTTCAACCCGGACGCGTGGAAGTACATGTATAAATTGAACTGCGTCGACGCCGGCCGCTCGCTGATTGCGCGCGGTTTCCTGGTGGTCCAGCAGATCCATTGCCAGGGCAACACCTATGCCTTCGTGGCGCTGCGCCGCGGCAAGCCCTATCGCGTGGTCATGGATCCCTGGTCCGGAACGATCCTGAGCGTCGGCCGCACCCGCTGACGCGCTCGATGGTCGGCAGGCGGCGCAATTACCCGCGAGGCCGTGATCTCGCCTCAAATCCGAACTAACCGTAAAGGCGAGCGATTCCAGGCCGGCGGGGCGTCAAGCCCTCGACCGCGAATGGCGCGATCTGGAGCTTCGTCATGCGAAAGACCTCGAGATTACTGACGGCTGCAGGGGGCGCGGCGCTGCTTCTCGGCCTTGTCTCTGCCGAAGGCTCGGCCCAGAACAGCCACTGGTTCTACGGCAATTATGGCCATTATGACGGCATGACCTGGGGTGCTTTCCCGCCGCCCCCGCCGCCTCCTCCTTACCCGCCGGCTCGCCAATATGAGGATCCCTACGCCGAGCCGGCGCCGGCCGATCGTCCCCCGCGCCAGCGCCAAGCCTACCAGCCGCCGGGCCTCGATGAGGCGATCGAGGCCGAGCCCGGCAAGAAACCGCCGGCCGCCCAGCCGATGTCGCCGAGGAAGCCGAAATCCGCCACCGCAGCGCTTGGCGGTGAAAGCGATGAGGTGACCACCGGCAGCACCGACGAAGCCCCGCCGGGGCAGGGGACGCTGAGCTGCGACAAAGCCCGCGGAATCGTTGCCGAATACGGTTTCAAGGACATCAAGGCGGACAGCTGTTCGGGCAAGACTTATGGCTTCAGCGCCACCCGGGACGGCAAGAACTTCCTGATCAAGATCGTGGCGGCCAATGGCGAACTGGCGGAGGTCAGGCGCCAGTAGCATGCCGCCGCTCGAGGGTGCGTTGCGCGCCGTGCTGCCGGGTTCGGCACCGGCCCTGTCGCCTGTCAGCGATGCCACGGTCGCATCTCTGTCCCCCAAGCTCGTCTCGGTCCCCGGCAACGAGATCCCGGCCGGCATGAGCTGTGGCCGTCTGGTCACGCCGGATCGCGTGGCCCTGCGCTACGCGGTGGCGCCGGGGCCAAGCCTGTCCAAGGGCACCGTCTGCATCCTCCAGGGTCGCGGCGAGTTCATCGAGCGCTATTTCGAGACTGTCCGCGACCTCAGGGCCCGCGGCTACACCGTCGCCACGCTGGACTGGCGCGGCCAGGGCGGCTCCGCCCGCCTGCTCCGCCAGCCCTGGCGCGGTCACATCCGCAGCTTTCGCCATTACGACATCGACCTCGAGACCTTCGTCCGCGAGATCGTGCTGCCCGATTGTCCGCCCCCCTTCTATGCGATTGGTCATTCCACCGGCGGCCAGGTCCTGCTCAGGGCCCTGCGCCGCCATCACTGGTTCAGCGCCGCGGTGCTGTCCTCGCCGTTTCTCGGGCTCGGCCCGACGCCACTGCCGCCCTGGATGGTCAGACTCATCGCGCCCTTCTTCATCTTGACCGGACTCGGCTGGATCGCTGTCCCTGGCCGCGGCAAGGAAGCGCTGGCGCTCGACCAGTTCGAGGGCAATACGCTCACCAGCGACCGCCGCCGCTTTGCCCTCTCGCACCGGATCATCGAGGCCGAGCCTGCCTTGGGTATCGGCGCGCCGACCATCGCCTGGCTCAATGCTGCACTCTCCTCGATGCGCGAGCTTCACCGGCTGAAGGGCGAGCGGCCCTTGACCGCCCCGGTGCTGATCGTTGCCGCCGGTGCCGACCGCGTCGTGTCGACCGAGGCCTCGCGCGACTTCGCCCGCCACGTGCCCGGCGTCGCGGCGGTGGTCGTCGATCACGCCCGCCACGAGCTGTTGCAGGAGCGCGACGAGTTCCGCGTTCAGTTCTGGGCCGCGTTCGACGCCTTCACCGGCGCACTCTCGTAATCTGCCAGCATCGCCAGCACCGTCTCGTGCAGCGCCGGCCCGGCCGAGGCGACGACGTCGCCGCCCCCGAGCGCGCTGCCGCCGCTCCAGCTCGTGACGCAGCCGCCGGCGCCGGTGATGATGGGAATGAGCGCCGCGATGTCATAGGTCTGAAGCCCGGTGTCGATCGCGATCTCCATCTGACCCGCTGCCACCATGGCAAAGAAATAGGCATCGGCGTCATGGCGGAACTCGCGCACATGGCTCCGCAAGGCTGCATAGATCCGCTCCTTGCTGCCGGCGCTGTAGCGTGCCGGCCCGGTGGTGCCGCAGCGGGCCTGGGCGAGCGTGCTGGCATCGGCCGCCCGCAACCGTGCGATCCGCTTGCCTTTGCGATACGCAAAGGCGCCCTCGGCATTGCCAAGAAAGGTCTCGCCGACAAAGGCCTGATGCGCCGCTCCGATCACCGCCTTCTCGTCCTCGATCAGTCCGATCAGCGTCATCCAGGTCGGCAGCCCGCAGACAAAGGCGCGCGTGCCGTCGATCGGGTCGAGCACCCACACCCGTCCTGACCGCGACGGCTTTGGCCCATACTCCTCGCCGAGAATCCCGTCATCGGGATAGGTCGCTTCGATCATTGCGCGAATCGCCCGCTCGGCGGCCCGATCGCCTTCGGTGACCGGGTCGAAGCCGTCTTCGAGCTTGTTGTCGATGCCTGGCAGGTTGCGGAAATGCGGCAGGATTGCCGCGCCGGCGACATCGCAAAGCGCCAGCATGAAACGCGACAGTGCGGTGTTTTCGGCGCGCCGGAGCATCGATCGGGATCCTTGAAGCATGACCTTGCGAACGACCCATGCTCTAGCTTGCACATCGAACTGTTTCAATACGGCGCGAAATTAACAGCCTCTTTACCGATCGCTGCCAGTGTCGACTCCACCGGACGGCGGTGGGGCGGGCCAGAGGTTGCATGACCTCGCTCGATGGCGTGATCGATTGATACGGCAGCTCTGACAGGCAAGCGAACTCCCATGACTCATCGCGTTCTCATCGTTGACGACGATCCCGCCCAGCGGCGTCTTCTGGACAGCATGATCCGGCGTTGCGGCCATGACACCGTGCTCGCCGACAGCGGCGGCTCCGCCCTCGACCTTCTCGCCCAGCCACGGACCCGGCCGGTCGATCTCATCGTGCTCGATCTGGTGATGCCCGGCATGGACGGGCTCGAGATGCTGTCGCGGCTTGACACCACCGGCGGCCGCATCCCCGTCATCGTCCAAACCGCTCAGGGCTCGATCGAGACGGTCGTCAAGGCGATGCGCGCCGGCGCTGATGATTTCGTGGTCAAGCCGGTCAGCCCCGAGCGCCTCAAGGTCTCCATGCAGAATCTGCTGAGGGTCAATGCGCTGACCGAGGAGGTGAAGCGACTGAACCAGAAGGCCGGCGGCCACCTGACCTTCGCCGATCTCATAGCCGCTGCCCCCGCCATGCAGAATGTTGCGCGGCTGGTGCGGCGCGGCGCCCAGTCGAGCATCCCCATTCTGATCGAAGGCGAATCGGGAGTCGGCAAGGAGATGATCGCCCGCGCCATCCAGGGCGAGAGCGATCGCCGCGGCCGGCCTTTCGTCGCCGTCAATTGCGGCGCCATTCCGGAGAACCTGGTCGAGAGCATCCTGTTCGGCCACGAGAAGGGCGCCTTCACCGGCGCCACCGGCCGCCATGTCGGCAAGTTCCAGGAGGCCGACGGCGGCACGCTGTTTCTCGACGAGGTGGCGGAACTGCCTCTCGACATCCAGGTGAAGCTGCTCCGCGCCATTCAGGAGGGCGAGGTCGATCCGGTCGGCGCAAGGCGTCCGGTCAAGGTCAACATCCGCCTGATTTCCGCCACGAACCGCAACATGATCGAGATGGTCAAGGCCGGGCGGTTTCGCGAGGATCTCTATTACCGGCTCAACGTCTTTCCGATTCTCGTGCCGCCATTGCGCGAGCGCAAGCAGGACATTCCGGCCCTGGTCGATCACTTCATCATTCGCTTCTCCGCCGAAGAGGGCCGACGCGTCCACGATATCGCCCCGCGGGCGCTCGAGATGCTCCTCGCCTATGCGTGGCCCGGCAATGTGCGCCAACTCGAGAACACCGTGTTCCGCGCCATCGTTCTCAGCGAGGGCGACATCCTCGAGGTCGAGGATTTTCCGCAGATCGCCTCGCTTGTCGAAGGCTATGAGGTGAAGGTTCCCGCCGTGCCGCCAATGCCGTTGCGCCCACCTCTCGCCACCGGCCACGCCGCCATGACGGGCGCCGAGGGTCATATCATCTCCTCGCGCGGCGGTGTCGTCGGCGATGGCATTGCCGTCGGCATTCCCGCAGTGACGGATGGCGGCCATATCCGACGTCTTGAAGAAGTCGAGGCCGATATGATCCGCATGGCCTTGCAGCGTTATCGTGGTCAGATGTCGGAAGTGGCCCGCAAGCTTGGTATCGGCCGCTCCACCCTCTACCGCAAGATGCGCGGCTTGGGACTTGAGGCGAAGATGTGACAGCCTCGACCTATTTGGAACGCTCATGGCTGCTCGGGGTTGTTATGGGGGGCGTGGTCCGTTAGTTTGCCGCGCCGGGAGGAAGAGAATGCCGCGCTGCTGTCGAATAGTCGTCACATTGATGATCGGGCTGTGTCTGTGGCTGGCGTTTCCGCTCGTCGGCATTCCCGCGGCATCGGCCCAGGATTCCGGGCAGCGCTTCAATTTCTTCGGCCGCGGTTTTGCTGACGACAATTGGGACGGCAATCGGCGCAATCGTCAGCGCGCGCAACAGCAGCGACGCCCGCTGCAGCAGCAACGCCGAACCATTTTCACGCCCTTCGGCTTCGGCCAGCCACCGGCTTACCGTCAGAACGGCTGGTTCCAGAATCAAGATCGCGGCTGGCGTCGCCAGGAGCGGCAGCCCGGCACCCTGTGGGGCAGCGACGAGCCGCGGCGTGCAAGGCCCCAGCGGCCGCGGCGCTTCTGGTGGTTCGAGACCCCGCAGGTCCGCGAGGTCGTGGAGGAGGACATCTCCGGTCCCGATGATGGCGAAGGCGAGATTGCCGAGATCTACTCCTATCGGCCCGAGCCGCTGGTTCAGGTGACCGATCCCAAGGTCGGTGCCGCCCATCCGCCGAAGCTCGACGACCCGATGGCGCAGTCGCTGTGGCAGCGCTTGCGCGACGGCACCTCGGGCGCCCGTGCCACCGCGGCGCAGCGCAAGGCGGTGCTCGCCTTTTACGAGGCCCGCGGCTTCACGCCGATCTGGGTGAATCGCGACGGCGTCGATCAGCGGGTCGGCAAGCTCCGGCATTATTTCACTGTCGCCGGGCGCGACGGCCTCGATCCCAAGGACTACTCCGTCGCCGCCGATGTCGGCCATCTCGATCAGCTGACCGATTCCGAGAAAGTGCGCACCCTGACCCGCTACGACATCCAGCTGACCGTCGCGGCGCTGCGCTATGCCCAGCACGCCTCCGGTGGCCGCATCATTCCCAACCGCCTGAGCGGCTACCACGACCTCAATCCGCCGACCGTCGCCGGCGAGACCGCGCTCCCGGCGCTCGCTGCCAGCCCGACGCCCGAACGCTATCTCGCCTCGCTTCACCCGGTCCATCCGGCCTATGCCGCCTTCCGCCGCGCCTTGGCCATGCAGGGTGCGGGCAACGAAGAAGCCGAGTTGCCGCCGATCGGCTCCGGGCCCACCATTCGCGAAGGCCAGCGCGACGACCGCGTGCCGCTGATCCGCAAGCGTCTTGCCCGGCTTGGCCTCCTCACCCTTCCGGGCGACGACGCCCTCGGCGATGACGGCGTCGAAATATCGCCGCTCGCGGCTGGCGACCAGCCATCCGACGATGCTTCCGAGGACGAGGCCGTGTCGTCGACCGACCCCGCCGGCGAGCCAGCCGATCCCCACAGCCCGAGCTTCGGCACCGCCGACGGCGCGGTCGCTGCCGCCACCGGTGACATGGCCGGCGACCCCGATGCGACCCTTTTCTCCGCGGCCGATGCCGAGGCGCTGCGCGGGTTCCAGGAGCAGTCGGGGCTGCGCGCCGACGGCATTCTCGGCAACGCCACCATCGCCCGGCTCAACGACACCGGCGAGCAGAAGCAGGTGCCGCGCATTCTCTACAGCATGGAGCGGCTGCGCTGGATGCCGCGCGATTTCGGCTCCCGCCACGTGCTGGTCAACCAGGCCGCCTTCGAGCTTCAGGTGGTCGACCGCGACCGGCCGATCTGGCAGACCCGCGTCATCGTCGGCAAGCCCAATACCCAGACCGCGGTGTTCAGCGACGTCATGGAGACGGTGGAGTTCAATCCCTATTGGGGCGTGCCGCAGTCGATCATCATCAAGGAGATGCTGCCGCGTCTGCGGCGCGATCCGAGCTATCTCGACCGCCTCGGCTACGAGGTGCGCGACGGTCGCGGTCGCGAGATCAGCTCGAGCTATGTCGACTGGTGGCGCTATGGCAGCAAGGTACCATTGTCGGTGCGCCAGCCACCGGGTGCCGACAATGCTCTCGGCGTGGTCAAGTTCCTGTTCCCCAACAGCCATGCCATCTACATGCATGACACCCCGACCCGCTCGCTCTTCGAAAAGAAGGTCCGCGCCTTCAGCCATGGCTGCGTTCGCGTACAGAACCCGCGCGAGCTGGCCGAGCTGGTGCTGGGCTGGGAGCCGGAACGCATCGAGGAGGCGATTTACCAGGGCGACAACCAGGCCGTGAAGCTGTCGCGCAAGCTGCCGGTGCACCTCGCCTACTTCACGGCTTGGCCGGACGAGTCGGGCCGAATCATCATGTATCCCGATGTTTACGGGCGCGACGCACAACTCGAAAAGGCATTGGGCGAGGGGGCTGTCGCGTTGCGATGACCCGGCGCGCCGAAAGCGCGGCATTAAGATCACATTAACAGGAAAATTCTAATGATTGCTCGACCTGCTGCTGCCCAATAGCAGCCGCATTCTTGTGGACAACTCGCTAACCATGTAACCCTTTGGATGACGTGGGCTTCCTCGGGGTTAATTTGGGGTTCGGGGTCTGACCACGGGTCCGTTTTGGTCAAGGGGTGAATGTGGCCGCTTATCTGCGTCACCACAGCGGGGAAAGTTACGCGTGAAGCATCTGCTGACGACCGTTATCCGGTCTTTCGCCGTGTTCTTTGCGGGCACGATGCTCTGTTTGAGTACCATCGGCCAGGCAGCCGCCGAAGTCCGCACCATCAGCCTGTATCATGTGCACACCCGGGAATCGCTGACGGTCACTTACAAGAAGGACGGTCGCTACATCCCCTCCGCCATGGCGCAGATCAACTATATCTTGCGCGACTGGCGCAAGAATCGTCCGACCACCATGGCGCCCGAGACCATCGACCTCATGTGGGAGCTGCATGAGGATCTCGGATCCAAGCAGCCGATCCGCATCATCTGCGGTTATCGCTCGGCCGAGACCAATGCGATGCTGAAGAAGATCGGCCGCAAGGTCGCCCGCCAGAGCCAGCACATCAGCGGCAAAGCGGTCGACTTGTATTTCCCCGACGTGCCGCTCGAGCGGGTGCGCAACAGCGCGCTGGTCCGCCAGGTCGGCGGTGTCGGCTACTATCCGGCGCGCGGCGGCGGCTTTATTCACGTCGATAACGGTCATGTTCGTCACTGGCCGCGCATCAGCCCGACCAAGCTGGCGCAGATCTATGGCGAATATGCCCGCACCGTCGGCGCCCGCAGCAAGCTCGGCCCGACGAGCTTCCAGGTCGCTGCCGCCGAGTCGAAATTCACCACCGCCCCGAAGTCGGCAGCCGCGGCCATTCCGCCGGTTGCGGATGAGGGCGATGACGACGAGAACGGCGCCCGCTCCGCCGATCTCCGCGAGGAGGATTTCGAGAGCTACACGCCGGCCCCCAAGGCGGTCGCCAAGGCCGAGACGCCGCCTGCGCCGGTCGTCCCGCGGCCGCGGCCCAAGCCCATCGAGGTGTTGATGCTGGCGGCCGCCAACATGCAGATCGAGCCGGCCTCGGCGACGGTCGACAAGCCGAATTTCGCCGAGCGCCCGGTGACCATGCAGGAAAGCCTGGGCCCGGTGAATGCCGACGCCAATCTCGTGGGTGAGCGCGACCTGACCTCCAACATCGCCGCCAAGGGCAGCTTTGCCATGGAGCTGATCAGCGCCTCCACCAAGGACGCGCCGATGATTCGCCCGCTGACCGAGGGCTCGTCCGATGTGACCTGGCACGCCAGCCTGATGTCGGCCTCGCGGTTGGTGCGGCGCGACGGCTCGCCGCAACCCTTTGGCAGGCCTGACGCGGCGGCGCCGGCGCAGCTCACCGCGGCGAAGCTGCCGGCTGTCCAGCTGGCGCACACCCGCGTGCTGAGCGCCATGTCGGGAGCGCTCGTCAGCGACGGCGACCGCCCGACCTCGGCTGGCACCGGCAAGGGCGACATGCTCGAGGTCAATCGCGATGGCAAGCGCGACCTGACCGATCCCGGGCCTGCCCCGCCGCCCAAGGCGAGGCTCAGCGCCATCGATCAGTTCCTGGGACTCTTTAGCAGTAGGCAATAGGCAGTAGGCAGTAGGCAGTAGGCAGTAGGCAGTAGGGAAGGGCTCCCACTCACTGCCCAATGCCTACCATCTCCTCTATTGCGGCCCGATCAACGCACCCCAGCGTTCGAGGAATCCCTCGAACCGCGCCACCACCTGATCGAGATCGGCCTCGCTGATCGGCATTGACAGCGCGATATAGCCGCGCCGTGCGATATAGACGTGATCCAGCAGCAGGTCGAGATGGAGGAGGGGCTTCAGCGCCTGGTTGGCACGCGCCACATCGGCCGGCGTCGTCACGGGTCCGCGCGAGAAATGAATGGTCATCAGCGACCCGATGCCGGTGACGGTGACCGGCAGGTCGCGGCGCTCAGCCGCCGCATTGAGGCGCTGGCGCAGCCGCTCGCCCTTGTCGTTGAGCTGCACCGCCGCCTCCGGCGTGAACACCTCGGTCAGGCCGACGATCCCCGCCGCCATGGTCAGCACATTGTTGTTGAAGGTGCCGGCATGGTTCCAATGATCGGGCCGTCGCGGGTCGAACCGCGCCATCAACGCCGCTCGTCCGCCAAACGCACCGATGCTCATGCCGCCGCCGACATATTTGCCGAGCGTCGTGAGGTCCGATCGCACGCCGAGCGTCTCCTGCAGCCCGTGCGGCCCGAGGCGCGATGTCATCACCTCATCGAAGATCAGGACGATGCCATGGCGGTCGCAGGCGCGCCTGAGCTCGCTCAGGAATTCGCGTGATGCCGGCAGGCAGCCGCCGCCACCCATCATCGGCTCGATCAGCACCGCCGCCAGACTCGCGGCGTTCTCCTCGATCAGCGCGCAGGTCTTCTCGCTGTCGTTGAACGGCGCGATCACCACCGGCACCGGCGCGTTGAGCGGCCCGGGCCCGGCCGGAAACCACAACAGCCCGCCATGATAGGCGCCGGCGAACACCAGCACCTTGTCGCGGCCGGTGGCAGCGCGGGCCGTCGACAGCGCGAACATGTTGGCTTCGGTGCCCGAATTGCAAAAGCGCACCTGCTCGATCATCGGGAAGCGCCGGGTGACAGCCGCGGCGAGCCCCGCCTCATAGCGGTTCGGTCCACCGAGATTGATTCCCTCGCGCGTCACCCTGGCGATGCACTCGATGAGCCTCGGCTCGGAGTGGCCATAGACCGCCGCGCTCTGCTCGCTCACCAGATCGATATACTCATGACCGTCGAGATCCTTGAGCCGCGCCCCCGTCCCGCCGGCAAAGGCGATCGGAAAGGGCGGGTAATAGAGCAGCGTGCGGGTGTTGCCGCCCGGCATATGGGCTTCCGCCGTCTCCTGCCGCCGGGCACTGGCAGGGTTCTCTCGGGCGAGCCGGGCCGACACTTCGGCAATGGCATCATCGACGGTGAGATTGCGCCGGAGCGGCATGCTGCTCATCGCTGTCTCCGCTGATTATTGCGGCAGCTTATGCAGGATGCGCTCGACTATCAATGTGGGCATGGGCAGAGCCGTTATGACAGGCAGATAGGCAGTAGGCAGGGCATGGAGCGCAGGTCACGACCTACTGCCTATTTGCCTACTGCCTCATTTACCGACTGCCCACTGCCTATCTGCCTGATGCCTACGCAGTGCCCATATAGGCGCCGCCCACCGCCCGGATATCGGCAATGCGCTTGCGCACATCGCGCACCAGCCGGCTCGTCCGCGTGAAGATCTCCTTGCCGGGCATATCCGGCCAGTGCTGCCGCATCTCGCGGGCGAAGGTCATGGTGAGAAGCTCCATCATCGCCTCCCGCCGCTCCTCCGAGGTGGTGAGCAGCGTCATCACCGCCGTGTCGATGATTTCCTGCTCGCCGGCCCGCGCTTCATCGTCATTCCCCGACGACATTGCCATCGCTCGACCCCTGCTCTCCAGATCCTGACCCCGGATCGAGCTTAGGGGCGAAGCGTTCTGCCATCAATCTGCCTCGATCGCCTTTGCCCAGCTTTCGTCCGGCCATGCCGGCGGTTGACAGTCCTGAGCGCCATCACTAAGTTCCTGCCCGACTGGGCCGCCCCGGGCATTCCGGCGGGCGGCCTCACTTTCGAATGGGCACCGCCATGAAGATCCGTAACTCGTTGAAATCGCTGCTCGGGCGTCACCGTGCCAACCGCATGGTGCGCCGCAAGGGTCGCGTCTACATCATCAACAAGCAGAATCCGCGCTACAAGGCGCGCCAGGGCTGAACTTACCCTCACAGGACCGTGATGACCTCGCCCCTGCCTTCGCGGGGGCGTTGCCTTTTCTGGTGGGCAGGATCGACCTATTTTGGCGCCATGGTGAACCGCCCGCGACTGATTCTGCCTGCTTTGCTGACCATCGCGATGGCAACCGCCGCCTTGGCCCAGCAGGCGCCGCTGCCGCCCGCTCCTGAGGCGCCGGCCGACACCAGGCTCGACCCGCCGGCGGGCGCCGGCCCGCCGAGCGACCAGCAGGTGGCGCAGGACCTTCTCGACCGGCTCTTCGGCCAGCTTCATGGCGCCAAGGACGAAACCTCGGCCAAGGTGATCGAGGATGCGATCTGGAAGCTCTGGGCGCGTTCCGGCAGCCCGACCGCCGATGCCCTGATCGTCCAGGCGGTGCGCGCGATGGAGGCCGGCCAGCGCCAGATCGCGCTCCGCATCCTCGACACCATCATCGACGATCAGCCGACCTTCGCCGAGGCCTGGAACAAGCGCGCCACCCTGTTCTACATGATGGGCGATTACGATCGCTCGCTTGCCGACATCGACCATGTCCTCGAGCTCGAACCGCGCCATTTCGGAGCGCTGACCGGCCTCGGCACCATCCTGAACGATCGCGGCAAGAAGGCCGAGGCGCTCAAGGCCTTCCGTCGGGCGCTGTCGATCCACCCCTTCCTCGACGGCGCCAAGAAAGCGCTGCAGCAGATCGAGCCGGAGACCGAGCAAAAGATCTGACGCTCGCATTGACGCCGAACCGTCCTCAACCTATACGATAGTGATGTATCTTGTGGTTGTCTCAGGAGCGGCCGGAGGCGGCGTTTTATCATGAGCGATCTTGGGGGCAGCGAACGTCCCGAGCTCACGCGGTCGGATTACGATCGCCTCATCGCGTTGCTGCGCTCTTCGCAAACCGATCAGACGCAGGCGGCGGCGACCTGTCATGAGCTCGACAAGGAGCTTCATGGAATCAGCGTGAAGCTCGACCAGATGCAGCAGGCCACCAATGATCGCTTCGACAAGATGCAGCAGGCCACCATTGATCGCTTCGACCAGATGCAGCAGGCCACCAATGATCGCTTCGACCAGATGCAGCAGGCCACCAATGGTCGCTTCGACCAGATGCAGCAGGCCATGGATCGCCGCTTCGACCAGATGCAGCAGGCCAACACGAGCCGCTTCGATATTATGCAGCGGGTATTCACCGGCGCAGCGGTTCTGACGATTGCCTGTGTCGGCTATTTGTTCGTCGCCACAAGCCAGATGTCGGTCGCCTTGGGCCAAGTTGAAAGGCGCTTCGATGTTGTGGACATGCGCTTTGCTGCTGTAAGCGAACGCTTCAATGGGGTCGATAAGCGCCTGGATGCGATGGACAAGCGCTTTGACGGTATCGACAAGCGCCTGGATGCGATGGATAAGCGCCTTGATGTCATGGATGAGCGCATCGATAAGCGCTTCGAGGGAATTGACCGGAGACTCGACAATATCGTCGATCTCGTTGGCCAGCTTCGACCCATCAAGCAGCGGGGTCTCGTCGACAAGCAGTGACGTCGCGAGGTCTGCCTTAACTACACCGTCTCGCTGCCGGGCACGCCGATCCGCGCCACCCTGAGCAGATTGGTTTTCCCCGGCGTCCTCAGCGGCACGCCGGCGGTGATCACCACCCGCTCCTCCGGCTTGGCGAACCCCTCGTCCCGGGCGATCCGGGTTGCCCGCGACACCATGTCGTCGAGGCTGGCGGCATCCTCGGTCAGCACGCAATGGAGCCCCCACACCACCGACAGGCGGCGGCCGGTCGCGACGCTCGGCGTCAGCGCGATGATCGGCACTTCCGGCCGCTCGCGCGCCACCCTGAGGCCCGTCGAGCCCGATCCGGTGTAGCAGACGATGGCCGAGGCGCCGATCGTCTCGGCAACCGTGCGGGCCGCGTTGGCGATGGCGTCGGCCGAGGTCGGCTGCGGCTCGGTGCGGCGCGCCCGGCTCAAGCCCCGATAGAGCGGATCGTTCTCCACCGCATGGGCGATGCGGTCCATCGTCTCGACCGCCTTGACCGGCCAGGCGCCGGTCGCCGATTCCGCCGACAGCATCACCGCATCGGCCCCTTCGAACACCGCGGTTGCGACGTCCGAGACCTCGGCGCGCGTCGGCACCGGCTCGACGATCATCGATTCCAGCATCTGGGTCGCCACCACCACCGGCTTGCCGGACAATCGCGCCCCGCGCGTCAACCGCTTCTGCCAGCCCGGGACCTCTTCCAGCGGCAGCTCGACGCCGAGATCGCCGCGCGCCACCATGATGCTGTCGGACGCCTCGATGATCTCGTCGATCTCCTTGAGCGCCGCCGGCTTCTCGACCTTCACCATGATGCCGGCCCGCCCGGCGATGAGCCGCCGCGCCTCGATCACGTCCTGTGCCCGCTGCACGAAGGACTGGGCGATCCAGTCGACGCCGAGCGCTGCGGCGAATTCGAGATCGGCATGGTCCTTCTCGGTCAGCGGCGCCAGCGGCAGCACCGCATCGGGAACATTGACGCCCTTTCGCGCCGACAGCGTGCCGCCGAAGATGACCCTGGTGATCAGCCGCTCGGGTTGCACCTCGATGATCTCGACGCGCACCCGCCCGTCATTGAGCAAAAGGTGCTCGCCCGGCATCGCTGCAGCGAAGATCTCGGGATGCGGCAGCTCGACCCGGCTCTCGTCGCCGGGCCGGGAATCATTGTCGAGCACGAAGCTGTCGCCGGCCTTGAGCTCGACCTTCTCCTCCTTGAAGCTGCCGATGCGCAGCTTCGGCCCTTGCAGATCCGCCAATATGCCGATCGGCCGGCCGCGCCGCGCCTCGATGCCGCGGATGATCTCGTGATAGCGCGCCAGCGCCTCGTGGCTCGAATGGCTCATATTCACCCGGAACACGTCGACGCCGGCCACGAACAACGCCTCGACCATCTCGGGCCCGGCCGACGCCGGTCCGAGAGTCGCGACGATCTTGACGTTGCGAATGCGCCTCACTGGTTGGTGGACTCCGAGGTCTTTGCACCGGAAAGCTCGATCGTCCAATCGAGTTCCTCGCCGGTATCGACCTCGAAGAAACCGGTCTTCTGATAACCGCGCTCGGCGCAGCCGGTGATACCGCGGATGGTGAACAGCTTGTTCTGGGTGCACATGATGGATTTGCCGCCCCACGACCCGCCCTTGTCATAGTCGACGGCGAAAATGTAGTAGTAGCGGGCGATCAGCGCCCCTTTCAGCAGGGTCTCGCAGGAATTCGGACCGATGTTCCACCATCCCTCGCTGGCCCACCCCTGCTGATCCTTGTAGCCCAGCGCCACCCCCACCCGGCTCGGCGTCTGGTTGCAGAGCTTGAGATCCGCATGGGCCGGCAGGCTGCCCCACAGCGAGAGCACTGCCAGCACCAGCGCCATGGCGGCCAAGTGTCTGACCGGCATCACAATCCGGCCGTTTCGATAGGAATAAACCATGGCCCTTCCTCTCCACCTTCCCGCGCCGCCACCGACGAGGGGTGAACCTGATGATTTTTCACCTTGGAGCTGTCGCTCTGCAAGATGGATTGTGGAATCTGGCAGGATCATGACTGGGCATTCCACAACCATTGCTCTTGGGCCCGACAGCCTCGTGGACGGCGATCCGGCCTCAGGATTTCTCATTCTTTGCGATCATGCCAGCAACGCCCTCCCGCAATCCTACGGTACCCTCGGCTTACCCGCAGCCGAGCTCGAGCGCCATATCGCCTATGACATCGGGGCCGCGACAGTCGCCCGCACCCTGGCCGGCGTGCTCGGCGCCCCGGCCGTCCTCGCACCCTGTTCGCGGCTGCTGATCGACCCCAATCGCGGTCTCGATGATCCCACTTTGATCATGAAACTGTCGGACGGCGCGGTGGTACCCGGAAATTCCGCCATGGATGCCGGCGAGCGCGCCTTGCGGATCGATCGCTATTACCGTCCCTATCACCAGGCGATCGCTGACCGGATCGATCGCGCCCTGGCGCTTGGCCGCCCGCCCGATCTCATCTCCATCCACAGCTTCACCCCCTTTTGGAAGACGGTGCCCCGGCCCTGGCATGTCGGCATCCTGTGGGAGGGCGACCGCAGGTTGCCGGCCGCGGTGATCGCCGAGCTCGCCGCCGATCCGGCCCTGGTGGTCGGCGACAATGAACCCTATGCCGGTGGGCTCCCCGGCGACACCATGGACACCCATGCGCTGAGGCGCGGCTTGCGCCACGCCCTGATCGAGATCCGCCAGGATCTGATCGCCGTCGCCAGCGATGCTGTTGAATGGGGTGAACGGCTTGCGCATATCCTTGCCAAGGCAGTTGCGCGCGCCGGTTCTCCACTTTAGAGCAGAACCCCGCCGCTGCTCGATCAGGGAGTATGTGACGATGACCGAGCTCGACGACAGGACACGGACGGAGTTGGAGGCCGCGGCGTTCCGGCGGCTCATCGAGCATTTGCGCCAGCGCAGCGATGTTCAGAACATCGATCTGATGAACCTCGCCGGCTTCTGTCGCAATTGCCTGTCCAACTGGATGCAGGAGGCGGCCGCCGATTCCGGCGTTGCTTTCGATCGCGATTCGGCGCGCCGGCATGTCTACGGCATGCCCTATGAGGAGTGGAAGGCGCGCCATCAGAAGGACTGAACGGGGATCTCATCGGGGAGACGCATGGACGCCAAGACCAGCTTTGCGAACGGCCAGCTGAAGTCGCTCGTCGAGCGCATCGAACATCTCGAGGAGGAGAAGCAGGCGATTGCCGGCGACATCAAGGAGATTTATGCCGAGGCCAAAGCCAATGGCTTCGATACCAAGATCCTGCGCAAGGTCATCGCCATCCGCAAGAAGGACCACGCCGAGCGCGAGGAGGAGGACGCGGTGCTGGCGCTCTATCTCCAGGCGTTGGGGATGGTCCCGGCCTGAGGAGCGGCAGTAGGCGTTAGCCAGTAGGCACTGTCCGGTGCGCTTCCCTACTGCCTACTGCCTCACAAAATGAAACAGCGACGCATCCCACAGGCGGAGCCCGGCAGGACCGCCCTCCCGCAGCGTGAGACCGCTGCGCATCGCTTCGCGCGCCGCCTGTCGTCGGTCGCCTTCCGGGTCGCCGCGATAGGACCAGTTGAGCACCATCAGCGATCCGCCGGGGCGAAGCACCCGTCGCACCTCGCCCATCATCGCGCCGATCAGCGTCGGACCCGAATCGGCGAGATAAGGGAAGACATCGACTGCCAGCGCCAGGTCCATTGCATCGTCCTCGAGCCAGGCGAGATCGCGCCCTGATCCTTGGATCAGCATGACATTGGCGCGATCGAGGAGGCGACGCCGCGCTGCCGCCAGCATGCCCGGCGAGATGTCGACGCCGATCACCTGCGCCGCCCTGCCCGCCAGCGCCGCCGTCACCCGCCCTGCGCCGCAGCCGAGATCGAGGATCCGCCTTCGCCCGTCGAGCAGCCCACGAGCCGCAAGCAGCATCACGATCTCCCCGGTCGCCTCGGCGAGAATATCGTCGCGGCCGAGCGCATAGAGCGCCGCCGCCCCGTCGGCGCCATGGCGAGCCGCGCGGTCGAACAGCTGGGCGCAAGCGATGACCGCATCGTCGCCATCGCCGCCGTCGCCCTGCAACTCGACCGCGCCGCGCACCGCCTGCACCAGCGCAAACGCCCCCGGGCTTTCCCGCCACAACGCGCCCGCTGCCTTGAGCCGCTGCCCGGCGACCGCGTCATGTGCGGCAGCCTCCGCCGCTGCCAGCGCCGTCTCGACCTCCGCCGCCGACCGCGCCCGATAGGCGAGCCGCATCACCGCCACATTGGCCGGGAGCCGACCGCCCTTGAGCAGCGCGACCACATCCTCGCCGCGCCGCCGCCACACCCGCCGGAACGCCTCTTGGCGCTTCGCTCCCCAGCTGAGCTTGTGGGCTTCGTCGCCCTTGAGGAAGTCGAACCAGCGGCAGCCCTCGCGCTGCGCCTCCATGATGGCATGCGCCGTCAGCAGCGTGCCCGGGCTGACTTGCGCATCCTCGGGATCGAAACCGCCGGCATAGGCGAAAGCGCGTCGGCGATGCAGGAAGCCGAGTTGGACCGCCGTGATCCTGCCATGGCGTTCGATCCCGTAGAGCCGCAGCATGCCGCGCTCGAGCAGCGAAGGCAGTGCCTCGCGATGGCAGCGCTCGACCCGTGAATCGGCGAACACCCCGGTCTCGCCGCGCGCCGCCCAGCGCGCATGATGGAGATCGATGAGTCGGGTCAGCAGCCGGTCGAGCGAAGCTGCATCGGCCTTCGAGATGGCGAATCCCCCATCCCGGCGCGCCCGATGTTCAGCCATGCGGAGCTTGCGTGCCTTCGTGCCTGGCATGAGCCTCCCCGGCTCACCGTCGAGCGCCAGCCCGTAGCGCGCCGCTGCCGGAGTCTCTTCGCAAGCGCAGCTGCTCAAATGCGGCAGGGCCCGCCCGGCCGCGAACGGCGCCATATCGGTCAGCTCCCATTCCTGCCACCCGGCAAGCGTCTCGACCGCTGCACCGATCGCCGCGAGAACCGCATCGCGGCAGTCGGGCGCGACCAGCACATCGAGATAGTCGCTGAGCCCGATCCCTACGGCCAGGAGGCGACCCCCGGCGATCGCCCGCTCGATATAGAAGGGTGCAAGCCCGACCAGCCGATCGCCATCTCGAATCGCGATGGTGCTGAGATCGCCCGGGCGAAAGGCCCGCCACCACGCGATGAGCCAGGCCGGCGACTGGAATGGAGTCGCTTCGGGACAGGCGTCGAACAGCGTCCACCACGGCGGTTCCAGGGCCTCGAGACCGGCGATGTCGCTGACGACGCCCACCTCGAGCGCCATCCTCAGGCCACTCCCCGGCGGCGCTCGTGGCTGCCACTCGCCAGCATCCGCCAATGAGCGAAATAGGCTTGGACCATCGCCTTGTGGCTGAAGCGTTGGCGCGCGACGAGACGGCACGCCTGCGGATCGATCGCTGATGCCGACGTGATTGCCGCCGCCATCTCCTCGACCGTCTCGACGAGATAGCCGGTGACCCCATGCACCACCGTCTCCGGCAAGGCGCCGCGCGCGAAGGCAATCACCGGCGTGCCCGTCGCCGCCGCCTCCCGCGCCACCAGCGAGCTCGTCTCCTCGACCAGGCTCGGCACGAGCAGGCACTGAGCTTCCGCCAGCAACTGGCGCTTCTGCGCGAAATTGGCTGGCCCGATGAAACGGCAATCGGCACCAAGCGCCGGTGCGATCTTCCTCGCGAAATAGTCCTGATGCGCCGCATAGGGAAAGATCTCGCCGGCAATGACGATCGGCATCTTCGCCTGTCTGGCCGCGGCGATGGCGAGATGAATGCCCTTCTCGGGGCAGATGCGGGTGAGCACCAGGGCGAAGCCTTGCGGACGTCGCACGACATCGAGCCGCTCGACGTCGACGCCATTGCCGATCGGCTTGAGCATATGCGGATTGTCGGCGACGGCGCCGTGCTGGCTTGTCGACACGCAGTTGAACCAGCTCGACGGCCGCGACGGCCAGAGCGCCGATTGCGGATACCAGACGATCGGCAGATGCAGCGTCGTCAGAATCGGCAGCCCCGGCGCCGGCAGGTAGAAATAGAAGTCGAGCCCGTGAAAATGCACGAGATCGATCGCCTGCTGCTTGAGCGTGCGCGTCAGCGCCTGCCGACAGAGCGCCCGGCCCTGGCGCATCGCCTGATCATCGAGCGGGCCGGGCGTCGCTTTGAGCGCGATGAGCTCGCCCATGACGCTCGAGCCTTCCGGTGCGATGACCAGCGATCGATGACCGGCCTCGACCAGTGCCCGATCGAGATGGGTGAGCACCTGCTCCGAGCCGCCGCTGGCATCGCTGCTGACCGCCGCGAAAGGATAGGCGACCGACAGGACCGTCAGTCCCATCTGAGCCCCTCGCGGGCCAACGCCGCCATCGCTTCGCCGATTTGGCGCCGAAAGATGGCGCTTTCAATGCCCCATGGCATGCGCTCATAGAGCAGCCTGCCGCCATTCGGCAGCGCGGTGAAATCATGCTGGTGAGCCGGGCGGAACTGTTCGCGCGCCGGATCGAACAGGCTCAGCATCTGCCGCTGGCTGGCATGGGCCGCGATCATCGCCTTCTTGCGTTCGAGCTCGGACCCGGCAATCGCATAGTCGATCGCCTCCGGCGTCGCCACGGCGAAGGAGGTGCTGAAGGCGTCCGCATCATCGAGCCGGTAGAGCGGCATCTCGATGACGCTGAGATCGCGCCCGCGCATCTTGAGGAGCCGCTTTGCCGCCTGCACCGCGAAGGCAACCGCATCATGATCGGGATGGCCGCCTTCATAGGCATGGGTGACCACCATGGTGATGTCCCGCGCGATGAAGGCACCCGCCAGCATGGCGCTGAGCTGGGCGAGCGCAAAGGGCCCGCCCTGATCGGCAAATCCCAGCATGATCTGCCGCTCGGGTGGCACGCCGGCGATCGCCATCGCTCCTTGCAGCTCGCGCCGACGCGCCGCGGCATAGTCCTCAAACGTTGCGAAGCCATGCTCGCGGGCCACCTCCGGCGAGCGCGGCGCGCCGTCCGTCGCCACGATGACCTGGGCCCCGCTGGTCCGCATCAGCAGCGCCCCGGCGCCGATCGTCTCGTCATCGGGATGCGCGACGACGACGGCCAGCGCATCCGCCGCGATCGGTTGCTTCTGCGGCGAGAGCAGCGCCTGAAGGAACATCGATGCAACCTCGGCGCTCATGCCGCCGCCTCGCGAAAGCCGACGCGCCGCGCATAGCGCTCGAGCATGGCCGCACAGAAATCGGCATACTCGCTGGGATCGAGCGGCGGGCTCGTGTGATGCGGCGCGATGCC
>Ga0075431_100000516_pt1 | contig 32364 bp, 31 predicted proteins | sample RhiMetdeltSRZDD5_FD_75297 | JGI IMG/M metagenome (GOLD analysis project Ga0075431, IMG submission 75297) | Populus rhizosphere microbial communities from Tennessee, USA - Rhizosphere MetaG P. deltoides SRZDD5 | ecosystem: Host-associated > Plants > Roots > Rhizosphere > Soil | place: USA... | reverse complement strand
ATGTGATTCACGCTCCGGGCTCGAACGTGTATCGCTTCACGTTCGGAAACATCCAGCCCACCGAGTCGTCGACGGTCCGCTTCAACGTCCGCACCGCATTCGGAACGCTGAGCGAGACCGGCAGTGTGAAAGCCACCGCATGGCAGAGCGGCCTGCCAGGGGACAAGCTGATCGAGACCGCGGTGATCAAGCTCCGACAGTAGGCAGTTTGCAGTTTGCAGTTGGCAGTTGACAGGAGTAGGAGGCAGCTCATTTCTCCTGTCGACTGCGTACTGTCGACAGCCAACTAGAATCTGCGGCATGGCGCAACCCGAACCTTCCCTTCACCTCGCCGCTACTCGTCGTGAGGATCTCGAGGATCGCAAGCTCCTCGACAAGCCTTCGCGTGCAGAAACGCTGCAGAGCGAATCGTGGCGCGTGCTGCGGATCACGAGCGAGTTCGTCACCGGCTTCGATCACCTCGCCGATGTCTATCCCGCGGTGTCGATCTTCGGTTCCGCGCGCACGGTTCTCTCCGATCGCTACTACGACGAGGCCGTCCGCACCGCGGAGCTCCTCGGGCAGGCGGGCTTCGCCGTCATCACCGGCGGCGGCCCCGGGATCATGGAGGCGGCGAACAAAGGCGCGCAGCAGGCGGGCGCTTTGTCGATCGGCTGCAACATCCAGCTTCCGTTCGAGCAACAGCTCAACGCTTACGTCGACAAGGCCATGACCTTCCGCTACTTCTTCGTTCGCAAGACGATGTTCATCAAGTACTCCGAGGCGTTCATCACATTTCCAGGAGGCTTCGGCACGCTCGATGAGCTCTTCGGCGCGCTGGTGCTCATCCAGACCAAGAAAATCTCCGACTTCCCGGTGATCCTCTACGGCAGCGAATATTGGGCCGGCCTCATCGACTGGCTGCGCAACCGCGTCCTCGGCGCGAACAACATCGCCCAGGAAGACGTCGACAGCATTCACGTCGTCGACACTCCCGAAGCCGTGCGCGACATCGTCGTCGCGTATCACCACCGGGCGGAGCTGAGCAGAGAGGATGGCACTCCGCTCGCAACCTGAAGCGGCGGGGGAGCCCAAATGCGTATCCAGGAAACCGATCGAATCTTGAAGGAGGCGCGCAGCGCGCGTCACGCGGCTGCTGGTCATCAGCCGCCGCAGGAGGAGGAAGGGTTGATGTCGCGCGCGTGGAAAGCGGTGTCGACTACGTTCCGCCGCCTTCTTCCTCTTCCGCCATCTCCGTCGGCGGCGCCTTCACCACCACCAGCACCCAGCGTACGCGGAAGCGCTCCGCCTCGAGCACGCTGACTGCGAGATCTCCCAGCTCCACCTTGTCGCCCGGCGTCACTTCGCGTCCGAGACGCGCGGCGACGTAGCCGCCCACGGTCTCTTCCTCCGGCTCGCCGAGATCGATCTTCAAGCGATCGGCGAGATCCTCGATCAGATAGTCGCCGCGCACGCGATAACGTCCGTTGCCGAGGGGCTCGATCTCCGGGCGCTCGCGATCGAACTCGTCCTGAATCTGCCCGAACAACTCCTCGGTGATGTTCTCCAGCGAGACGATGCCCGACGATCCGCCGTATTCGTCGAGCACGACCGCCATGTGCGTCTTGCTCTCGATGAACTGCGAGAGCAGCGAGTCGACCGTGCTGTTCTCCGGCACGAACAACACCTCGCGCTTGAGCTCCTGCAGACTTCGCCCCGGCCCGCGTAGTTGCGCGAGCAGCAGATCCTTCACGTGAATGAGGCCGACGGTGTTGTCGAGACTTCCGTCGCACAACGGATAGCGCGTGTGGCGCGTCGTACGAATGGTCTCGAGGTTCTCCTCGATCGTCTTCGTCGTCGAGAGGATCACCACGTCCGTGCGCGGGACCATGATCTGGCGCGCGGTGCGCTTCGAGAACTGGAAGACGCCTTCGATGATCTCGCGATTCTCCTCGGAGAGGATGCCCGCCTTCTCGGAGCCCGCGAGGATGATGCGCAACTCGTCGACCGACTGCACATCTCCTTCGCTGCCGTGCGGCGAGATCCCGAAGATCCGAAGCGCCGCATTCGTCACCGTGCGCAGCAGCCAGATTGCCGGATAGGTGACGATGAAGAACGCGTGCAGCAGATGGGCAGTCCACATCGAGGTCCCGAGAGGCTTCTCGATGGCGAGAAACTTCGGAACTTGTTCGCCGAACACGATGTGCAGCCCGGAGATGAGAATGAACGAGACGGTGATCGAGATCGAGTGCGCGATCGGCGCGGCGAAGACACCGAAGGAGCGCAACGCGGGCTCGAGCAGTTGCGCAAATGCGGGCTCTCCGATCCAGCCCAGGGCCAGCGACGCAAAGGTGATCCCCACCTGAGCGGCGGCGAGATAGCCGTCGAGGTGCTTGAGGATGCGGCGGGTCATCCTCGCGCGGGAGCTGCCGTGTTCGACTGCTTCGGTCAGTTGCGTCGGGCGCACCTTCACCAGCGCGAACTCGGCCGCAACGAAGAAGCCGTTGGCGAGCACGAAGAAGAAGGCGAGAAGGAGGTACCAGATGCTCATCGGGTGGACGTCAGTTTATCGGAGCACTTCGTCCAGCGTTCGCCAGAACCGCGGATACGACTTCGACACCACCTGCTCCTTCGCGATCGTCACGTTGCCGCGCGCGAGACCGGCAATCGCGAAGGCCATGGCGATGCGGTGGTCGTTGTGCGTTTCGATCGTCGCGGGGGCGTCGCTCCAGCCGGAATGAATCAGCAGCGCGTCGGGGCGCTCCTCGACGGTCGCGCCAAGTGCTCGAAGCTCCGAAGTAACGGTGGCGAGCCGATCCGATTCCTTCACGCGCAGATTCGCGACGTTGACGATCTCGACCGGCGACGACGCCAGCGGCGCGATCGCGGCGAGCGTCGGGACGACGTCGGGCGTCGCATTGCAGTCGAACGTGCCGCCGCGCAGGGTTTCCGGTCCCGTGACCGTGATCTCGTCGTCACGCACGTCTACCGTGCAGCCCATCTTCGCGAGGATGTCGACGAAGCCCGCGTCGCCCTGCGCGGTCGGGATCGCGAGTCCGCGTACGCGCACGGTTCCCTTCGTCGCGGCTGCGGCGGCGAACCAATAAGAGGCGGACGAGTAATCGCCTTCGACGGTGTACTCCGCGCGCTCGAGACGACCAGCGCGGACGCGAATGACGTTGCCGTCGCGTTCCACGCCAGCGCCGAATGTCTGCAGGATGTCCGCGGTGATGTCGATGTATGGCCCGGACGCGATCTGCGCGATGCGCAGCGTGATGCCGTCGGGGAGCGTCGCGCCTCCGAGCATCAGCGCGGAGACGAACTGGCTCGACGTCTCCGCGGAGATCGTCACGTCGAAGCCGCCGCGCATCTTCTTGCCGCGGATGCGGAGCGGCGGATAGCCCTCCTTGCCGGCGTATTCGACCTCCGCGCCGATCTGCATCAGCACGTCGACGAGGTCACCGATGGGGCGCTCGTGCATCCGCTCTTCACCGTGCAGCAGGAAGCGTCCCGGCGTGAACGCCAGCCATCCGGTGAAGAAGCGCATGGCCGTACCGGCGTTGCCGACGAAGATCGGCACCTCGTTCGCCGACATCGTCAGGCGCTCGCCGATGACCAGCTCGCGGTTGAACGCGCCGGTCGCGTCGAAGCCGAGGGTCTTCAGCGCCTCGAATGCGTAGCGCGTGTCGTCCGCGTCGAGACAGTTGCGGACGATGGTCTTGCCGCGCGTCATCGCAGCGAGAAGCAGCGCGCGCACGCTGTAAGACTTCGAGGGGGGCGCGGTGACGGTGGCGTTTATGGCCTGAGCTTTCGGGATCGTCTTCATCGAGCGATGAACGATGAACGATGAGCGATGAACGTGCAAGTCGAGGAGCGGTTCATCGCTCATCGTTCATCACTCATCACTCGAATTCCAGCTCCAGTCCGTCGTACGCGAGCCGCACTCCGGCGGGCAGTTGCGCCTCGAGCTCTTCGTGATCGACTTCGTGCGTGAGGTGGATGAGGTAGGTGATGCGGGCGCCGATCTGTTGAGCGCAATCGATGGCCTGACTCACGGTGAAGTGCGTCGGATGCGGCGGCGCGGGCCGGAGTCCGTCGAGCGCCAGCGTGTCGACGCCTTCGAGGAGCTTCATCGATTCCGGCGGGATGCCGTTCGTGTCGGTGATGTAGGCGAAAGGCCCGATGCGAAATCCGAGGATCGTCCAGTCGCCGTGAGTGACCGGGATGGGGACGATGTCGATGCCTTCGTGCGAGAACGCGCCGTCGATCTCGACGAGCTCGAGCTGCGGCTTGCCGCCGCCGAGCTGCGAGCTGTCCCAGATGTAGCCGAACGCGCGGCGAATGGCCTTCGCGGTCGGCGCGCTCGCGTACGCGCGGATCGGCTCGCGCTGCCGGAAGTTGAACGGGCGAATGTCGTCGAGGCCCATCAGGTGATCGGAGTGCGAGTGCGTGTAGAGCAGAAAATCGAGCCGCGGAATCGGATGCCGCAGCAGTTGGAGGCGGAGGTCGGGCGTGGTGTCGATGAGGAAGTGCTTCCCCTCCGCCTCGATCGAAACGGATTGGCGCAGCCGCTGATTGCGCGGGTGCGTGGACGTGCACACCCGGCAGCGGCAGCCGACGACCGGCACGCCCGTCGATGTGCCGGAGCCGAGGAAGATCACGCGCATGAGGAGGGGGATTCTATGCCGGACGTTCCCTCATCGCGTTTCGTATCAGAGGTCATGAAACGCGCGCTCGCGCTCGTTGCGCTGGTCCTGCTCGCGTCCAACGCCTCGGCGGCGTGGTGGCCACAAATGTTTCCTCGCTACATGCGTTTCCCGGTTGGGCAGACGCGGGAGGTGGAGGTCTGGGGGACGTGGTCGGGAATCATGGCGTGGCCGTGGAGCGACTGGGTGATCTACAGCACGAGCCCGAACATCGTCTCCGCGCCGCCGACCGTCATGACGAGCCCGAGCCAAAGAGTATTCGTGCGAGTCACCGGAGTAGCGCCCGGGACGGCAACATTGATGATCCGCACCTGGGACAAGGGTCCGGCCGCCACGATCGACGTCTTCTGCGGCACCGAGGATCCTATTCACGCCGCGGAGCCTCGAGTTGTGGGGACCATCGGCAGGCCGGTCACGCTGGAGGCGGTCACTCCGATCGCGCACCGCACGACTTTCGCGTGGTACCGCGGACATCAGGGCGATCAGTCGTCGCCGCTGTCGGCGTCGGGACCCGAGATCGCGTACACGCCTGCGGCAGGGACGCAGTACGTATGGGTCCTTGCCTCGACGCCGTGCTCGTCGAGCATGGCGGAGTTCCGCGTGGATGGGCATCCCGCAAGACGGAGAACGGCGCGGCGCTGAGTCGCCTCTTCGAGTTCCCTCTCCCCACCGCAGTGGGGAGAGGGTTAGGGTGAGGGGTCGTGCATCGTGCGAGGCGCGTCCCCTCACCCGGCGCTTCGCGCCACCCTCTCCCCGCAAAGCGGGGAGAGGGAACTCGATAGAGCGCTAAATCACGACGAAGTCCGAGGCGCCCGTCACCGGATCGATCCGCATCGCCTCGCCTGTCTCGTACCACGGCGGCAGCACCGTCACGGTCGCAGTTCCGGGGATCACGATCTTGTTGTGGAAGTGTCCGAAGATCACGTCGGTGAACCCTTCCCGCGCGCGCTTGCGTCCGTACTCCTGCATCAGCTCCACCGGCACGCGAGACTTGTGCTTGAAGTTCGTGCCGGAGAGCCTTCGCTCCACGCTATCGACGAAACTCTTCGCGATCTTCTTCGGCACGAAGTTCACGCCGAGCTTCGTCACCGCGTTCTTCGACGCGCGGCGCCAGAAGCGATACGGCCAGTCGCGATCGTTGATCATGTCGCCGTGGATGATGAGGTACTTCTTCGTCCCCGCGGGGATCGCGTACTCCACCGCGATGTCCGTCACCGCGTCTTCGACGAACGAGCCGTGCAGAAAGAAGTCGCGGTTGCCTTCGACATAGTGAATGCCGATGCCGCGGTCGCGCAGCTCGCGAAACTTCGCCATCACCTGATCGACCGACGCGGTGCGGAACTTGTCGTGCGCGATGAGGTAGTGGAAGAGGTCTCCGTTGAGGTACAGCGCGAGCGGTTGTAGCGCGGCGAGGCGGTCGAGCCACGCGTTCACCGGCTCGGCGCTGCCTTCGCCGAGGCCGATGTGCGAGTCGCCGATGACGTAGATCTGATTCAAGGCTCGAGCTCTTTCAACACGCTCTCGAACACCGCGTACTCCTCCGCGCCGAAAAGACAGAAGATCGCCTTGTGCAGGGAGCGTGCGCGGGAGCGGTAATCGAGCGTCGCCCGGAGCATGAGGCGCGCGCAGCGCTCGGTGGTGAACCCGAAGGAGCGCTTGCCGAGGACCGGAAGGCCGATGGTTGCGACCGCGAGCTCGTCGGCGCGCTCGAGCGCCTCGCGCGTAGCGTCGCGCAGACGCGCGTCGGCATCGGGATCCGTCCCGCGCGGCACCGGTACTTCGATGACGAAACGCGCCAGGAGATTGCCGCCGGTCATCACGGTCGCGCGGCCGTTCGAGATCGACGCCGGCGGGCTCGGCGTGACGATCGCGTCCAGCTTCAGCGAGGTGATGTCGGCGCGAAGAAGTTGAATGTGCATGTCAGTTGGCAGTTGGCAGTTGGCAGTCGGCAGGAGAGAAAGACAACTGCCGACTGCCAACTGTTTTCAAAGTGTCGATCTCAAATTCGCGCGTGGGCTTTCGGTGTAGGCCTGTTCGAGCGCCTCGACCGCTTCCGGAGGGGCATCCGGCGGCACGATGATGACGATGCGGGAGTAATGATCGCCGGCGCCGCTTTTCTTTTTCACGCCTTTGCCCGACAAGCGCATCGTGCGTCCGCCCCGCGTGCCGGGCGGAATGCGCATGCGCACCGGACCGTGGATCGTCGGCGCGTCCACTTCCGCGCCGCGGATCGCCTCGCCGACCGTCACCGGAAGGTCGATGTAGATGTCGTCGCCGCGGCGCTCGAAGAACGGATGCGGCTTCACGTGAACCGTGAGCTGGATCGCGTGCCCTCTGCGCGGCACGCGGATCTTCTGTCCGTCGCGGATCCCCTCGGGGATCTTCACCTTCATCGACTCGCCGTTGACCTGCAAGCCCATCGTGCTGCCGAGGATCGCGTCGCGGAACTCGATCGTCACCTCGGCCTGCATCTCGGGTTCGGGCGCCGCTTCGAAACCGCCGCCGCCACCGCGACCGCCGCCAAAGAGGTCGCCGAAGACGTCTGTGAAGTCGACCGTCGCCCCGCGGCGAGCGCCGCCGCTCGCCCTCCGTCCGCGACCCCCGCCGCCGAAGAACTCCGAAAAATCGAAGCCCGCGAAGGGATTCGCGCCTCCCGGGCCGAATGCTTCGCGGCCGAGGCGGTCATACTGCTCGCGCTTGTCTTTGTCGGAGAGCACCGCGTACGCCTCGGAGATCTCCTTGAACTTGTTTTCGGCTTCCTTGTTCCCTTTGTTCTTATCGGGGTGATACTTCTTCGCCAGATCGCGATAGGCCTTCTTCAACTCGGCCTCGGAGGCCGTTTTCTTCACGCCCAGAATCTCGTAGTAGTCCTTCTCGGCCATCTGGCGCGAAGTATAGAGGAGAGGTTGCGCTGCACCATGATCTTGGAAAGAATCTCGCACACGATGGCAATCGCATGTACGGACAACTAGCGCGCAGGAACGTACTGACCATGATTCTCGCCGGCGGACAGGGTGAGCGTCTCTTTCCGCTGACGAAAGATCGCGCCAAGCCCGCCGTGCCGTTCGGGGGCCGCTACCGCATCATCGACTTCGTCATCAACAACTTCATCAACTCCGGCTTCTTCAAGCTCAAGGTCCTGACCCAGTTCAAATCGAATTCGCTGATCGAGCACATCACCCGCACCTGGCGGCTCGTGCCGGAGATCGGCCAGTACGTCGACATCGTGCCCGCGCAGATGCGCCGCGGTCCGTTCTGGTTCCGCGGCACCGCGGACGCAGTGTTCCAGAACCTCGAGCTCATCTTCGACGAGCAGCCGGAGTACGTCTGCGTGTTCGGCGGCGATCACATCTACAAGATGGATGTGAATCAGATGCTGCAGGAGCACATCAACAACGACGCCGACCTGACCATCGCCACGATCCCCATGCCGGCGAGCGAGGCGCGGCATTTCGGCGTCGTGGAGATCGACTCCGATTACCGCGTCACCGGGTTCGTCGAGAAGCCGAAGGAAGGCGCGAAGACGATGCCCGACCGCCCGGACATGATCCTGTCCTCGATGGGCAACTACATCTTCAAGGCGAACGTGATGATCGACGTGCTGCAGCGCAATGCGCTGCGCAACGCCGGGGTCGACTTCGGCAAGGAGATCATCCCGGAGATGTACGAGCGGATGAAGGTGTACGCGTACGATTTCGCGACGAACTACATCGCCGGCGAGGACGCGATCAACCAGGGCTACTGGCGCGACGTCGGCACCGTCGATTCGTATTTCAGCGCGGCGCTCGACCTGGTGTCGGTGACACCGATGTTCAACTTGTATAACCCGATGTGGCCGCTGGTCTCCGCGCCGATGCACCAGCCGCCGGCGAAGTTCGTGTTCGCGGACTCGAAGTCGGAGCGCATCGGCGCCGCCACGGACTCGCTGGTGTCGGACGGCTCGATCATCTCCGGCGGCAGGATCAACCGCTGCGTCCTCCATCCGCGCGTGCGCATCAACTCCTACGCCGACGTCGAGGAGTCGATCCTCATGGACGGCGTGGAAGTGGGACGCCATTCGAAGATCCGCCGCACGATCATCGACAAGGGCGTCAAAGTGCCGCCCGGCACGGTGATCGGATACGAGCCCGAGCTCGACCGCGAGCGCTTCACGGTGACGGACTCGGGGATCGTGGTGGTGCCCAAGGGCGCAGTCATTGAGGAAAGTAGAGTGACGGTTTGAACGGAAAATCGAGAGCCGACGGCCGCGCCGTCGACGAGTTGCGCCCGGTCTTCATCCGCCCGAATTTCATCAAGCACGCGGAGGGCTCGGTGCTCATCGAGGTGGGCGACACGCGCGTCTGCTGCACGGCGTCCGTGCAGGAGAAAGTCCCGCCCTTCATGTATCGCACGGGCAAGGGGTGGATCACCGCGGAGTATGGGATGCTGCCGCGCGCCACGACGGAGCGCACGGATCGCGAGGCGGCGAAGGGGAAGCAGGGTGGCCGCACGATGGAGATCCAGCGCCTCATCGGCCGCTCGCTGCGCGCGGCCGTCAACCCTGAGCTGATGGGTGAGCGCACGATCTGGCTCGACTGCGACGTGATCCAGGCGGACGGCGGCACGCGCACGGCGTCGATCACCGGTTCGTACGTCGCGCTCGTGCTCGCGCTGGCGAATCTCTACACCAACGGCACGATGGCTTCGTGGCCGGTCGTCGATTTCGTCGCCGCGGTTTCCGTCGGCATCATCAACGGCGTGCCCGCTCTCGATCTGAACTACGCCGAGGATTCGAAGGCCGGCGTCGACATGAACATCGTCGCCACGGACAAGGGCCGCTTCGTCGAGCTCCAGGGCACCGCCGAAGGCGCATCCTTCAGCGACGACGAGATGCAAACCATGCTCAGCCTCGGCAAAAGCGGCATCGCCCAACTCGTCGAGAAACAGCGCGAGGTGCTCGCCCCGTCGCTGGCGCGCGTCGATTCGTTCTCGCGCGAACGCCTCGCCCGCAAATTCAAGTAGGTTCGTATTCAATTTATCCCGCGTTTTCGCGCGGGATAAATGAAAAGCGGATCGCGAGAACGACCAAGCCGAGAAACGCCAGGCCGCAACCCACCCACCACGTCCAGGGCGAGTAATGCACGCGCACGTCCGTTTCGCCGGGGGGGACGGCGAAGCCGAGGAAGGCGCCGTTTACGCGGATGGGTTTCACCGTTTCGCCGTTGCGCACGACCTTCCATCCGGGCCACCAGGGGATGCTGCTGACGACGAGCGACCAGCGCGGGGCGCGGACGTGCACTCGATACGACGTCGGCTCGGCGGACGTGATCTGCGCGACGGCCAGAGGCGCGTTGTCGGGGCGCGGCTTGAAGAAGTCGTCGTGCTCCTGCTGAGACTCGAGCTTCAGGTCGTCGAGGAATGCCGTGTTTGCCCAGTCTTCGTGATCGCGAAGCTTGGCGATGAACTGTGCGTCGTTGAACTCGATGATCACGTTCCGCACGGCGAAGAAGCGCGGCAGGAAGCGCTGGTTCTCGAAGATCTTGCCGTCGATGTTTTCGTGGATGAGCTTCCAGTGTTCGGGGTCCGGCATCTCGAAGTACGGGTCCTGCAGCAGGTAACGCGCGTTGAGATAGTCGAGCGCCGACTCGTTCGGGTGCTCGTACATCGGGTGATAGTTCTCCGGTCCCATCAGGTAATCCGTCGTGAGTCGGAGAAAGCCCATGTAGCGGCCGTTGGCCATCGGATCGTGCGCGCGGATCTCCTCGACGCCGAACATCGCGTTCGAGTTCGGGTAGACCATCGCGTGTGTGCCGATGACGCGGAACGTGTTCGGTGGATGCAGGTCCCGCAGCTCCTCGAGCTTCTTGATGAACGGCGTCTTCGGATACATCGCCTCGGTCGGGAACGGCGGATTCCATCCGCGCGACACGGACCACAGCTCTGCGATCACCGCGACCAGCAACGCCAGTAGCGCGGGCTTGCGCCATCGCGTCAGCAACGCGAAGGCTGCGGCGAAAACGAGCACCGTCCCGCTTCGTGCCGACGTGGCGATCGACGTCAGGCGCGCCGCTTCACTGGGGAAGTGCATGAAGACGAACAGCGACGCGACCATCGCCATGACGATCGCGGAGCCGATGACGATCGGCGTGCGCTCGCCGCGCTGCGCGAGATCGATCGCGGCCGCGGCCTGTACTCCGAGCAGCAGCACGAACAGCAGCCGGAAGCGCGCGTGCGCCACGATCGGCAGCACGGCGTGAATGAGGTCGCCGATGACCGGCCAGCCGTTGATCACGCCGAAGACGATGATCGTGGCCAGCACGAAGAAAAGCTCCGTCGATCGCCACGCGCGTCGGCGGACGACGTGAACGATCAGCGCGAAGAACGACGCGATGCCGAGGACGCCGGCGAAGCCACCCAACGGCTCCGCAACCGCGGGGCCCCACGGCTTCTCGAATGGCACCCGTCCGAAGAAATGCGCCTGGAACAACACGATCATGCTGTCCAGATCGGTGTAAGGAAGCGCCTCCCTCTCGAGCGGCATCATGCTCAGTTCCTGAAACCGCTGCGATCTCGGCAGCGCCTCGAGGAACGGAAGCAGAAACGGCGCGGAGAGCATCGCCGCGATCGTCATCGCGCCGCCGAGGGTCAGGAACAACCGCCACGTGGCTCGCTTCTCGACGAACACGATCCACGCGACGTACAGCAGCGCCAGAAAGAAGATGTGCGAAGCGGTTTCCGGATGCCCGCCGAAGAGGATGGCCGTCCAGAACAGCGCCGCGGCGGCGAAGCGTCCGAACGTCGGTTTCTCCGCGATCCGATCGATCAGCCAGAGAATCGCGGGGAGGAAACACGCGGTCGTGATGTGCGGAAAATGCAGCCACGCGTGCAGGAATCCGGAGAAGCCGAAGATGATCGCGCCGGTGACGCTCGCGAGCTCCGAGTACCCGCGCCCGCGGCAGAACAAAAACGCGAACGTCAGCGCAATCAGAATCTTCATCGCGGCTTCCGCCGCCATGAAGCGATTCGTCGGCACCGGCAGTGCGAGCAGGCGAATGGGCGAGAGCGCCTGACTCTGTCCGTTTGCGAGCAGCGGATATCCCGAGCCGTTGTATTGATTCCACAGCGGCACGCGCAGCGACTTCCAGCTCTCGCGCACCTGATGGCCCCACGGCAGGTGCTGCAGCGGGATGTCGTTCATCTCGTCGTTCACCGCGTCCTTGACCTTCGCGGTGAAGTGCCACGGCGGGAGCGTGTTCAGGAAGTCGTCCTGGGTGTTGACGTAGTCCTGCGTGAGAGGCTGGAAGAAGAAGACCAGCACCAGCGCGTAGAAAAAGACGGCCACGCGCTTGCGGATGTCGATGCCGCCGCGGCGCGCGAGCGCGATCGCGAGGAAGTAAAGCGCGCCAACGTAAATCCAGGTCCAGTTCATGATCTCCGCCGCATTCCATACGCGGCCAGGGCGATCAACGTCGCAGCCGCGACGATCGCGCCGAAGCGGAATGTCCACGGGTCGTACCAGACTCGCACGTCGAGCTCACCGGGCGGCACGGCGAATCCGAGGAACGCGCCGTTGACGCGGATGGGCTCGACGCGGGCGCCGTTGCGCTCCACTTTCCATCCCGGCCACCACGGGATGCTGCTCACGACGAGCGACCAGCGCGGCGCGCGCACGTGCATGCGGTAGTCCGTCGGCGCGGCCGTGATGATCTCCGTCGTCGCGATCGGTGCGCCCGGGAGGCGCGGGCGGAAAAAGTCGTCATGCTGCTGCTGGCTCTCGAGATCGAGCTTATCCAGCAGCGCCGTCTGCGCCCAGTCGCGATGGCTCTTCAGATGTTGTGCGTAGACCGCGTCATCGAAATCGATGACCACGTTCGGAACGGCGAAAAAGCGCGGACTCACTTCCGCGTTCTCGAAGATACGCCCGTCCTTTCCGTCGTAGCGGAGATGGAAACGCGGCGGCAGCTCGCCGCCCGCCGAGGTCAGGACGTAGCGAACATTGAGGTAGTCGAGCAACGGATGCTCCCAATCCGGCCAGCGCGCGAAGTATTCGGTCGGATCGTAGTCGACGACGTGCGAGAGGAGGCCGATGTAGCGCCCGTTCGCCATCGGATCGTGGGCGCGGACGTCTTCGTAGCCGTAGACCGCGGAGAGGTTCGGGAAGAACGTGGCCGCGTTCGCGACGATGCGGAACGGTGCATTCTTCGGGACGTCTTTCGCCAGGTCGTCGAGAGCGCGCAGCATCGGCGTCTTCGGATACATCCATTCGCTGGAGACGACGGGGTTCCAGTCGCGGGACGCGATCCACAATTCGGAAATGATGGCGACCAGGAGAATCAGGTGCAGTGGGCGCGAGAGTGAAACCGCGGCGAGCAACAGCACGATGATGCTCGGCACCATCGGCGTGATGACCGCGCCGCTCGTCGTGAGATAGGCGATGAGCAGCAACGCGCTCGCGCCGCCGATGCCGATCATCACGCTGGTGCGATCGCGCGCGATGAGGTCCACCGCGCACGCGGTCAGCATCGCGAGGATCAGCACGAGCAGCAATCGCACGCGCCCATTCGCCGCGAGGTGAAAGACCACCTGAAAGAGATCGCCGATGCCGGGCCAGTCGAAGATCACCGCGACCGCGATGAGCGCCGCAAGCACGAAGAAGGCCTCATGTGAGCGCCAGCGGCGCGTGCGGATCACATGCACAAGAACGGCGAGCCATGCCGCGATGCCGAGGATTCCCGCGAAGCCGGAGATCGACTCCGCGTGTCTTGGTCCGGGAAATCGCGGCGAGACCAGGAGGATCGCCGAGGACCAGTCGGAGTACGGCACCTCCGGCGAGTCGACGCGCGTCGCCAGCTCCTGATAGCGCTTTGATTTCGTCACCGCCTCCGCAAACGGTGCGAGGAAAGGCGCGGCGAGGAGAATCGTGACGACCGAGGCGCCCGCGATCGCGAGCAGCACGCGCGGCGAGCCGCGTTCGACGACCACCAGCCACACCACGTACAGCGTCGCGAGAAACGCGGTATGCGAGACCGTCTCCGGATGTCCGCCGAACAACATCACCGCGCCGATCAGCGCCAGCGCGACGAAGCGCGCGTACGTCACGCGCTCCGCGAGGAGATCGAGTACATAGAAGACCGCGGGCACGAGGCACGCGGTAGTGATCAGCGGAAAGTGCAGCCAGACGATGACGAACGTGGAGAACCCGAACGCGACCGCGCCGGTGGCCGAAGCCAGCTCTGAATAGCCGCGGCGTCGGCTCCAGAGGAACGTGAACGTCAACGCGATCAGCACCTTCATCGCCGCCTCGAACGACAGCGAGTGCGCGAGCGAGAGCGGGAGAGCGAGGATACGCAGCGGCGAGAGCGCGGAGCTCTGCGCGCTCGCGAGCAGCGGATAGCCGCCGCCGGAGAACTGGTTCCACAGCGGCGGCGTGAGCGAGCGCCATCCCTCGCGCACCTGATGCGCCCACGGCACGATCTGCAACGCGAGGTCGTTGAGCTGGCGATTGCCGGCGTGGTAGCCGTCGGGGACCGTGTACTCCCACGGCGGGAGCGTGCCGATAAAATCGACCGACGTGTTCACCGCGTCCTGTGTGAGGACGGGATAGAAGAAGACGAAGACGAGGGCGTAGAAGAATACGGCCACGCGCCGCGGCAGATCGATTCCGCCGCGCCGCGCGAGCCAGACCGCGCCCGCGTACACCGCTCCCGTGTAAATCCACGTCGGGTTGAACACGGCGGCGGACTATAAACCAAGGCTCAGAGGCTCACAGTCGCACAGTCTCATAGAACTCCTATGCGACTATGAGACTCTGAGCCTGTGAACCTCTCCTGGCTCCTCGTCGCCGCGGTCTACATCCTCGGCGTTGCCCTCGCCCGGAGGGCCGGCGTCGACCTGCCGAAGCGCGTGGCCGCGTTGTTCTTCGTGCTCGTGTTCGGGTTCCTCTGGCGTCCGCTCACGCAGGACGTCGTGATCGTGCCGGGAGATGTGCTGAAGCTCCTGCCGCCGTGGTCGGAAGTGCGCGCGCCGAACCGTCCGCCGATCACGAAGTACGAGGTCTCGAACCTGAACCTGCACGACGTGCCGATGCAGATCGTGCCGTGGATGCATCAGGTGCGAGAGTCGTGGCGGCGCGGCGAAGTGCCGCTGTGGAACGCATCCGCGGGCTGCGGCTATCCGCTGATGGCGAACGGCCAGAGCACGCCGTTCTCGCCGTTTGTGTTGGTCACATTGCCCCTGCCCCTCGGCTACGCGATGACGGCGCAGCCCGCGCTGAAGTTGTTGCTCGCGCTGGTGCTGACGTATCTGTTCTGCCGGCGGCGCTCTTCGCCGCTCGCGTCGGTCGTTGCGGCGATCGCGTACGGGTTCTCGACGTGGATGCTCACATGGTTGCAGTTCCCGATCGCCACGGCGGCGGCGTTTTTGCCGGGGGTAGTACTCGCGATCGAGTTGTTAATGGACCAACGTAGGGCGTGGCTTCAGCCCGCCCCTCCCGGGGGAGGCGGGCTGAAGCCACGCCCTACGTTGGCCGTGATCATCTTTTCCCTCACCGTCCTCTCCGGCCATCCGGAGACCGTCTTCAACATCGGCCTCATCGCCGCAGCGCACGGCCTCTGGATCGCGAACGTCCGCGGCCTCCGCCGCGTCCTTGCCGCGAGCGTCCTGGCCGCGTGCATCACCGCGCCGTTCCTCGTCCCCTTCTACGAGGCCGTCACGCGATCGCAGCGCTTCGCCGAGATGAGCGCGCCGCGCGAGATCACGCCGCCGTTCTCCGACCGCATGTCGGCCGCGTTGCTCCTTCAGCCGCGCTTCTTCGGCGAGCTGCCGATCGAGCGTCCGTGGGGACCGACGACGCTCGAGTCGATCTGCGGCTTCGCGGGTGTGCTCGCGCTCGCGTCGATCGTGGCCGCGGTCTTCGTCATCCGAAGGTGGCGCAGCATCGAGACGCTCTACGTTCTCGGCGCGATTCTCTGCTTCGGCATCGTTCTCGGATGGCCGTTGATCACCGAGGGATTCCACGCAATCGGCGGACTCGCGCCGCCGATGCGCATGCGCCTCGGCATCTGCTGGTTCGCGAGCATTCTGATCGCGCCGGTGATCGATCACAAACGACGGGAGCCGCTCCTCCTCGGCGCACTCGCAGTGGCGGCGACGATGTTCTGGCTGATGCGCACGACGCCGTTCCCGACGGAGGCGCATCGCGAGTCCGCGTTGCTCTCGCTGCTCCCGAGTCTCGCCGTGCTCACCGCGATCGCGCTGGCCGCGGTCCGCCGCGAGATGCTCGTCGTGGCAGCGGCGCTCACGTTCGTCGAACTGACGTTCGCGATGGCGACCTGGAATCCGATCCTTCTCGCGCGCGAGCTCAATCCGCGCACACCTCTCGTCGCGCGACTCGAACGACTCCGCGGGCCGTACCGCATCGTCGGACTCGGCGGGCAGATGTACCCGAATGTCGGCGCTCTCTGGGGACTCGAGGACGTGCGCGTGCACGACCCGATGGCGTACGGCCGCTACGTCGACTATCTCGCGAAGAATGTCGGCTGGAATCCGGCGGATTACTACGCGAAATGGAACGACGCGAGCTCACCGCTGCTCGATCGCCTGAACGTGAAGTGGATCGTCGGCGAGGACGGAAGCATTCGCGAGAACGCGAACGTGCGCGGTCGCTTCTTCTCCGATGCCGCCGAGGTGACGATCGTGCGCGCGTCCGCTGATGAATATCGATTGCACATTCGTGCGAAAAAACACGCGCTGATCCAGAGCAGCATCGCGAGCTATCCCGGATGGACCGCGGGCGCGTTCCGTGTGTTCGCAGCCGACGGACCCTTCGTCGCGTTCATGGTTCCGCCGGGCGAGCACGACGTCACCGTCGCGTACCGGCCGCGATCGTTCTACTGGTCGCTCATTCCGTCAGCGCTCGCCACAGCGTTCGTGCTCTGGCGAACGCTTCGGGCTCGTCGCCTTCGATGATCGCGCGCACGAGTTGCGCGATCGCGTCCGCGTGTGGGCGCAGGTTGTCGCGATTCGCCTCGAGCACCGAATGCCACATCGCGCCGTCGCTCGCCGCGAGCCGAAACGAGCGCAAGCCCGCGCCGGCGAACTTTTCCACCTCGGGCTTGTCGCTGAGATACGCGAAAAGCGCGGTGGAGAGGACTTGTGGCAGATGACTCGTCAGCGCGACCGCGGCGTCGTGCTCCGCCGCCTCGACGCGCACGGGCATCGCGCCGCACGCGCGAATGAGCTCATCGACGCGCGGATCGTCGTCGTCGACGAACCACGGCGCGCCCTCGAGCTGCACGTACTGCGCATTCGCGAGTCCGCCTTCGTGCCATCCCGCCATCGGATGACCGGCGACGAAATTCGCGCGCGCAATCGCGCGCAGCGGACGCATGACGCTGCCCACCGAGGTGATGACGCCGCGGGTCTGGATGGTGGGCAGAAGCTCGACGGCGACATCGACCGGCGTCGCGAGCACGATCACGTCCGCATCGGCCATCGCGTAGGCGCGCTCGACGCCTTCGAGCTCGAGCGACGGATCGCGGTCGACGAAGTGCACGCGCCAGCCCCGCCGGCGAAGGGTCATGGCGACCGCGCCGCCGATGAGCCCCAGGCCGACGATGAGCGCGTCGCGCATTACCTGCTCATGAGAATGAGGGTCTTGTCCACGACCATCGAAGTCGTCACGTCGAAGTACGGACGCTGCACCGTCACGCGCGGACGATTCGGGCGCGGGAGGATGTCGGCGGCGCGGTACGCGCCGGCCGCCTTCGACACGTCCGTGGGCATGTTCATCTGCTTGAGGAGTCCCTCGATCGACTTCGCGTCCGAGGCGAGGTCGCCGGTGCGGTAGTACGCGGGCGGCTTCGCGGCGCTCAGGTTGTTCGTGATGTCGGGCGCGACTTCCTTGTAGCCGTACTCTTTGGCGTAGAACTCCGCGACCTGCTCGACGGGAGCATCGGTGTCGTAGATCGCGGTCGGCGGAGGCTCCTGCCCCGGCGTCACGATGCGATGCGCGTTCTTGGTCGTTTCGGTGAGTTGCCCGAGATAACGCGAGCCCGGGTACACGACGAAGCTGAACGCCTCGGGCTCGGCGAACTCCTCCTTCCCTTTGCATCCCGCGAAAAGCGCGGTGAGGATGAGAAGCGCGGACAGAAGGTTACGTTTAGTGGATGACAACGGTTGGATCTCCCTCAGAATCGAATTCGGCCGCGAATTATACGGAGCAATGGCTTTGGGCGTCGGTCAAAGACCGAGATAGTCCTCGATCGAGCGGCCGGTGACGGCCTGGAATCGCTGGGCGTACGAGGGAATCGCACCCGCCGGTTCGTCGAGAAAAATGCGCTCGACCCGGAACAGCGGCGCGAACATCGTGATCATCTCGAGCTCCGATTCCTCGCCCTTCGCGATCTGATGAATCCAGTCGTCGAACGAGTCGAGGTTCATGGCCCGCATCGTCACGCCCGCCGCCGACAACCCCCGCAGCACGCCGAAGAACTTCTCCTTCGGGTTGACCAGGTTGAGGATGACGACCGCGTTTGGTTCGAAGCCTTCGATCATTCGATCTTCTCGGATAGTTCAATCAACACGCCGTTGCCCGCCGATGGATGCAGGAACGCGACCCGGCAGCCGTGCGCCCCCGGCACCGGCGCCTCGTTGATGAGCCGGTAGCCCTGCGCCTTCAGGGTCTCGAGGTGCTCTTCGATGTTGTCGACGCGGAGGCAGATGTGATGAATGCCCTCGCCGCGCCTCTCGATGAACTTCGCGACCGCGGAGTCGGGGCCGGTGGGCTCGAGAAGCTCGAGCTTGGAGTCGCCGACGGAGAGGAAAGCCGTCTTTACTTTCTGCGTCTCGACGGTCTCGACGTGCTCGATGGAGAGGCCGAGCGCTTCGTAGACCTTCGCCGCATCGAGCGACTTCACGGCGATGCCGATGTGATCGAGCTTTGGTTTGTTCATACGCCGTGCTCTACACCCCTTTCACGTCCGCCCCCCAGATGTGTTTGTGCAGTTGCGTCTGAAAGCGCGCCGGCACGCGGTCGGCGAGCATCCATTCGGCGAGCGCTTTCATGTCCATTGTCCCCCACACCGGCGAGAGGAGAACGATCCAGCGGTCGAGGTGGCGTTCTTCGATGACGCGCTTGGCCCACTCGTAATCGTTGCGGTCGGCGATGACGAACTTGATCTCGTCGTGCGGCCGCAGATGGTCGAGATTCTCCCAGCGGTTCTTCTCCACCTCGCCCGAGCCGGGGCACTTGATGTCGAGAATCAGCTTCGCCCGCGGATCGACGGGCGTCGTGTCGATCGACCCCGAGGTCTCGATCAGGACTTCGAAACCCTCTTCGCAGAGCCGGTGAATCAGCTCGAACGACTCCGCCTGCGCCAGCGGCTCCCCACCCGTGACCTCGACGAGATTGCATCCGTAGCTCTGCACGCGCGCCATGACATCGTCGAGCAACATCCGCTCGCCGCCTGTGAAGGTGTACTCGGAGTCGCACCACACGCAGCGCAGGTTGCAGCCCGTGAGGCGGACGAAGACGCACGGCCGCCCGGCGTGGGAGGACTCGCCCTGGATGGAGTGGAAGATCTCAGTGATGCGCAACATATGAGCGATGAGCGATGAGCGATGAGCGATGAGAAGAATCAGCGCGGCGCTTGATTGTACGGACAGAATCTACCGCCATCGCGATCAGCTCATCGGCTTCCTGCATCAGAGGTTGCAGGCGCTTCGCTGAACAACCTCCACATCGACCAACAACTCCATCCAGTAAACACTTTCATCCAGCTCCTGAAGCGCTGTTTTCGAGCTTGCTGATCATCTCCGCGTTCGAGCGTGACCGGAATGCCTCGCGGCAGTGTGCCCCGGGTGACGTCCCTGACCGCAACAACTGCCGCTTGATCACCCGCGCTTCATCAGTCGGTGGAAGCGAGATGCAGAAACGGATGATCTCTTTCGCGAAGATCTTGGTTCGATCGCGAAGCGTGTTCATCTCTCATCGTTCATCGCTCGTATACACGGTCGGGTCTCCCACGCCAGCGTCAAGAAATCCCTTACGCCGCAAAAGGCACGAGTCGCAATGCCCACACGCCCGCCCGTCCGACGTGGGGTCGTAGCACGAGTGCGTGATCGCGTAGTCCACGCCCAACGTCACGCCGCGACGGATGATGTCCGCCTTGGTCATGTGCAGTAGCGGCGCGATCAGCCGCGGCTCGTGGTGCTCGACGCCGCTGCGCGTGCCTTTCCAGATCACGTTCTGGAACGCGTCGATGAACTCGGGGCGGCAGTCGGGGTAGCCGGAGTAGTCGAGCGCGTTCACGCCGATCCAGATCTCCTTCGCGTCGCGCGCTTCGGCGTATCCGAGGGCCAGGGCGAGGAAGATCGTGTTGCGGGCGGGGACGTACGTGACCGGGATGCCCTCCGCGCCGACGGAGTCCTTCGGGACGTCGATGTCACCCGTCAGCGCGCTCGCGCCGAACACGCGCAAATCGAGCCGATGAATCACATGCTCCGCGACGCCCATCGCGTCCGCCACGCGCTTCGCCGCGTCGAGCTCCACACCATGGCGCTGCCCGTAAACGATCGACAGCGCGAGGCACTCGCGGCCTTCGTTTTTCGCGAGCGCGAGCACCGTTGCGGAATCGAGTCCGCCGGAGAGGAGGATGACCGCTTTCACGGATTGAAGTCTAACCCTTGTTCGATATTAACTAATTTGCTAAATTGCAACTAATGAAAACACGAGTCTTCGCAGCGCTCGCCGATCCGACGCGCCGGCAGATCCTTCAGGAGCTCAAAGAAGGCGAGCTCACCGCCGGCGAGATCGTGTCGCGCTTCACGATGTCCGGGCCGGCGATCTCGCGGCATCTGTCGATCCTCGCCACAGCGGGCCTCGTCTCGGCCCGCCGGGAGACCAATCGCATTTACTACCGCGTCGAGCCCGAGCCGCTCGCCGACACGCTCGGCGAGTTCCTCAGCGCCGTCTGCCCGACGCAGATCCTGCACCGGCGCAAAAAGAAAGGGAGAACGTGATGAAGATCGCAATCACGGGTGGAACGGGATTGGTCGGAAGCCACCTCGCGAGAAGCCTGGCATCGGATGAGGTCGTGCTCATCTCGCGCCGCACGGGAACCGCAATCGACGACGTCGACGCGCTGGCGAAGAGGTTCGAAGGCTGCGACGTCGTCGCGCACTGCGCGGGAATCAATCGCGAGATCGGCGAGCAGACCTACGAGCGCGTGCACGTGCGCGGAACGGCTGCGGTGATCGAAGCCGCGAAGCGCGCCGGCGTGCGGAAGATCGTCATGCTGAGCTTTCTTCGCGCGCGGCCTTCGTGCGGCTCGGCGTACCACGAAACGAAATGGGCGGCCGAGGAGCTCGTGCGGCGGTCGGGACTCGACTTCACGATTCTGAAGTCGGGGATGATCTACGGTCGCGGCGATCACATGCTCGATCACCTCAGTCACGCGCTGCACACGTTCCCGCTGTTTCTGATGGTCGGACTGCGCGAAAAGGCGATCCGTCCCGTCGCGATCGAGGATCTCGTCGACGTGCTGCGCGCGGCGGTGACGGGGCGGATGTCGCGCGAGACGGTCGCCGTCACCGGCCCGGAAGAGCTGACGCTCAGCGAGGCGGTGCGCCGCGTCGCCCGAGTCACCGGTCGCCGAGTGTGGATGTTGCGCGCGCCGGTGTGGATGCACTTCGCGCTCGCGCAGGTTTTCGAATGGACGATGAACGTTCCGCTCGTGGCGAAAGCGCAGGTGCGGATCCTGTCCGAGGGGGTTGTCGAGGCGCTGCCGTTCGCGAATGAGGTGCCGCGCGATCTCGCGCCGCATCGCCGGTTCACGGATACGCAGATTGCGAGCGGACTCCCGCCACGCGGCGGGTTCACGCTGAACGACCTGCGCCGTTGCGACCTGCGTTGTTGTTCCATTGGTTAGGGATGCCGCCGGCCATACAATTCGCCGCCTATGGCCGACTACAGCGTTTACGAGCTCCTCAACAAGAAGCGCCGCGGCGGGCCGCTCGAGCCGCGCGAGATCGAGTTTCTCATCGACGGCTTCACGCGCGCGACGATTCCCGAGTATCAGATGTCCGCGCTGTTGATGGCGATCGCCATCAACGGCATGACCGCCGAGGAGATGGCGACGCTGACGCAGGCCATGCTGCGCTCGGGCGAGCAGTGGCATTTGCGTTCCGAGTACGACTTCATCGCCGACAAGCACTCCACCGGCGGTGTCGGCGACAAGGTCTCGCTCGTGCTCTCGCCGTGGGTGGCTGCGTGCGGCGTGCAGATCGGGATGCTCTCCGGCCGCGGACTCGGACACACGGGTGGCACGCTCGACAAGCTCGAGGCCATCCCGGGCTTCAATGCTCGCCTCTCGCGCGCGGACTTCGAGCGCTGCGTGGCCGACGCGGGATGTGTGATCTCGACGTCGACGGAAGGCATCGCGCCGGCGGACAAGAAGATCTACGCGCTGCGCGACGTCACCGGCACGGTCGAGTCGCTGCCGCTGATCACGGCCTCGATCATGTCGAAGAAGCTGGCCATGGGCGCGTCGGGACTGATCCTGGACGTGAAGACCGGCAGCGGCGCGTTCATGCGCATCTACCAGGACTCGAAGGCGCTCGCGCAGAGTCTCATCGCCGCAGCCGCGGGCTCGGGCACGAAGGTCGAGGCGTTGATCACGGACATGGACCGGCCGCTGGGCATTGCGGCAGGCAACGCGAACGAGATCGTGGAGACGATCGACTGTCTGAAGGGCGTCGGCCCCGTGGACGTGATGGAAGTGACGCGCGCGCAGGCCGAGCGCGTGCTCGTGATGTCGCGCCGCTTCGACGAGGCGTCCGCGAACCGCGCGCTCCAGGAGGCGCTGACGACCGGCGCCGCGCTGCAGCAGGCCCGCAAGTGGATCGCCGCGCAGGGCGGCAATCCCGAGATCGTCGACGACTACTCGCTGCTGCCGCAGCCGCGCGAAGTGATCGAGGTGAAGGCGCCGCAGAGCGGTTTCATCACGGCGATGGACACGTATCAGGCCGGCATGTTCACCGTCGACCTCGGCGCCGGCCGCAAGAAAGCGGACGACGTCATCGACTACGCCGCCGGCGTGCTGTTCGACCGGAGAACGGGAGATGAAGTGCGCGCCGGCGACGTGATCGCCCGCATCCAGCTTGGCAGCGCCCGCCGCGACGCGGAGGAGCTGCGCGCGCGATATCTGTCGTTCGTGAAGATCGGAGATGAAGCGCCGGCGGAGCGGCCGCTTGTTCACGAGCATTTGACGTGAGCATGAATTTCGAATGGGACGACGCGAAGGCTCACGCAAATGAGCGAAAGCACGGAGTGTCATTCGAGGAGGCGAAAACCGTCTTCGGTGACGCGCATGCACTTCATCGTTACGATGGTGCACATTCTTGGGATGAGGAGAGGTTTATCATCATTGGCGTGTCGGAGTTGCACCGCGTGTTGTGCGTTGTGTATGTGGAGCGAATCGAAGAGACATTCCGATTGATCAGCGCTCGTCCGGCGACTACGCGCGAGAGAAAAGCCTATGAAGAAAAAGCAACCAGTTGACGACGATCCGCTCGACCGCGAGATCGACTTCAGTGACGCCCGCCCGAATCCGTATTTCGTCGCGTATCACGGCGCGAAGGTCATTCGTATTCTGGAGCCGGATCTCGTCGACCTGTTTCCGGACAACGCTTCCGTCAACGCCGCGCTCCGTACCGTCGCCGAGGCCGCCGCACGCATGCGCCCGCAAAAGGTCAGTGCGCGGCGCGCCACCGCGCCGCGCAAGAAAACGCACGCCTAGCTCACGCCTAGCTCACCGCTGCACCAGCTTCACCGCATCCGCAATCACATACCCCGCCCCCGACGTCCACCGGCTCACGCCGACCGCGTTGTAGTCGCCGGCGACGAAGTTGTGGATGCCGATGCTCACCCACGTGCCGCCGTTCACCTGCTGATTCACGACGCGGGTCACGCTGCCTGATGACGTCGCGACGACGAAGGGCGTCGAGGCGTTGTAGCCGGCGTTCGCGGGGTACCACACGTACACCTCGTAGTTGCCGCTGCTCGGAATGTTGAACTTGAACCAGGCGGCATCGCTCGCGGCGACGGGATTCGCGTAGCGGTAGTCCGCGCCGTAGCGTTGCGAGCTGTAGGTCGACACGCCCCAGTTCCCACTGGCAGTGAAGCGGCCGGCGGTGGCGTTGTCGACGATCTGCCACCACGTGCTGCCGATCACCAGCGAGCGAAAGCGCGGCCAGTCGAAGCAGGCGCCGGGACAGGTCTTCGTCGTCGGGAAGTTCGTGTGGCCTTTGATCTTGAACGGAGAGCTCTGCGGGAGCTCCGTGTCCCAGCCCAGCGATGCGTCGTACGTCGCGGTGCGGGGGATGCCGTGGGAGTCCGCGATGTCGCGCGTGAGCGCGGACGAGCCGTTGTACATCGCCGTCGTGTACCACGCGCAGTTGTCCGCGTATCCCTCGTGCTCGATGCCGATCGAATAGCTGTTGTGGCTGGCCACGTGCCAGGCCGTGTCGCTCTCGCGGACCATCTGCGTGACCTGCCCGTCGGACGAGCGCACGACGTAGTGCGCGCTCACGCTCGCGCTGCAGTTCTGGAACCACGAGATCGTGCCGGCATACGAGCCTTGCGCGATGTGCTCTGCCACGTGTGTGATCGCGCTCGAGCGCCCCGCGCCGTAGTTGCAGGTCGCGGCGGCGTTCCAGATCGCGGGCGCGTAATCGACGGAGTTGCCCTCGATGCCGCCGCGATCGAAGTCGATCGTCAGACGCGGAGCCGAGAGGGTCTCCAGCTTTTCGCTTCCATAGATCGCCTCGAGCGAGATCTCGCGCTGCGCGATCCGGAACTGCTCGCTCGCGCGGCCGGAGAGGATGGCGTTGAAGACGTCGTACGTGTGCATCTCCGCGATCGCGGCCTGCGGAATCCCGCTGAGACGCGCGACCGCGGGCTCCCACAACTCCACCGCATCCGCGCGACCGAGCCCCGCGCCGTATTGCGCGAGGAGAGCCGCGGCGCCGCGGATGTTGAGCTGCGGGTCGCGGCGCAACTCCTCCGGCGTCCGGCCGAGAAGCGCGGCAGCGTCGAGCAGCGAATGGCCGAAGTGGTCGTCGTCGCGCAGACCCATGACGCCGAATGCCGGCGGCTGATGATCATGAGTTGCGAGTTGCGGATTGCGGGTTGCGAGAGCCGGACGGTGATCGGAGACTCCCTCGCGACTCGCAACTCGCAGCTCATCACTCGAAGGCACCATGTGCTTCCAGCGACTCTCCACGAACGCGATCGACTGCAGTACCTCCACTGGAACATCGAACTCCACCGAAGCTTCGGCGAACCAGCGGTTCATCTGTGCGGCTTCGGCGGTGAGCTCCGACGCGGCGAGCGGGACGGTGAGCGTGAGGATGAGGAGCAGCGCAGTTTTCTTCAACATGCTGCGCGACGGAGCAATGGAAGTGCCGCGGGCGCCACTGCGGAAAGCCCTCGCAAATTCACGGATCGCGCTCGCGGACAGCGGATCAGAAAGTGAGCGCGCGCGCAGCCGCTGACCCACGTGCGGGCAAGCGCATGACCCAGGGTGATTGACTGTTCATCGTTCATCGTTCATCGTTCATCGCTCGATGAAGAACCGCGCAATCGTCCTCGTCTGCGACTCCCTCGGCGTCGGTGAACTGCCGGACGCGAAAGACTTCGGCGACGAAGGCTCGAACACGCTCGGGCACGTTCTCGACAGCCAGCATCCGAGCCTTCCGACTCTCACGCGCCTCGGGCTGCTGCACACGTTGCCGATGCCGGCGACGACAGAGCACGCGGCTGCGGCGTATGGGCGGATGGCTGAGCGCAGCGCGGGGAAGGACACCACCACCGGTCACTGGGAAATGATGGGCCTCGTCGTCGAGGATCCGTTCCGCACGTATCCGAACGGCTTCCCGCGCGAGGTCATCGAAGAGTACGAGCGGCGCATCGGGCGCAACACGCTCGGCAACAAGCCCGCGTCGGGCACGGTCATCATCGACGAGCTCGGCGAAGAGCACATGCGCACCGGCGCGCCGATCGTCTACACCTCGGGCGACTCGGTGTTCCAGGTCGCGGCTCACGAGGAAATCATTCCGGTGGACGAGCTGTGGCGGATCTGCAGCGTCGCGCGCGAGCTGATGCGCGGAGAGCACAACGTAGGACGGATCATCGCGCGGCCTTTCGTCGGCCCGGGCGCGGGACATTTCAAGCGCACCGCGAACCGCAAGGACTTCTCCGTGCGTCCGACCGGCGAGACCGTTCTCGAGCGAGCGCACAAAGCCGGACGCGAGGTGATCGGTCTCGGCAAGATCGCCGACATCTTCGACCGCGTCGGCATCAGCACCGAGATCCGCACGGAGTCGAACTCGGACGGCATGCGCAAGACGATGGACCTCGTGCGCGAGTCGAACGCGGACTTCATCTTTACGAACCTCGTCGACTTCGATTCGAAGTACGGCCATCGCAATGACCCCGTGGGCTACGCGAAGGCGCTGGAGACGTTTGACGGCGAGCTCGCGGCGCTGCTCGAGACGCTGCGCGAGAACGACCTCGTGTTCATTACCGCCGATCACGGCTGCGATCCGACGGACGTCTCGACCGATCACACGCGCGAGTACGTGCCGCTGATCGTGGCTGGGCCGCGCATCCGTGGCGCGCGTCCGCTCGGCACGCGCAACACGTTCGGCGATCTCGGCGCAACGCTGTGCGATCTTCTGGAGCTACCGAAAACAGGACTCGCGGGGACGAGCGTCCTCGCTGAGTTGGGGGTGGAGTGATGAAACGTGTGCTGTGGATCCTGTTTTTTCTCGCGACGACGCTGCACGCGCAGCAGAACGTGATGCAAAGAGTGGCCGAGGACGCGATCGTGTTCGATCGCGTGGCGCAGGCGAGCAAGCGCGATCTGCCGCGCGACCTCCTCAAGCGCATCGTCGATGAAGACATCGACCTGCTGCGCGGAAAACGCCCGGACGGCACGTATCAGTACGCGACCTTCGAGCGCTTCGACTCCGGACGCATCAACGGCTCGTTCTCCATCCAGCCGCGCGGCGAAGACAAGATGGAGACCGTCGAGGTCAAGGGCGACTGGGTCTATCGCGTCGTGCTCGAAGTGCCGGGGCGGAAGATGCTCGTGCGGAAGAACAAGCCCGTATGGGTCGACCGTGTCGACATTGACTACGTCGGCGAGCGCGGAACGCAGAACGCGCGGGAATCCGTTGAGATCAAGCAGTGGCTGCAGCCGGGAGAGTTCCGGCCGGTCGATTTTCCCGACGTCGCGCGCCGCGCGACCGTGCGTATCGCCGCGCGGGCGGAGGAGAAGAACGGCTATGGGAATCTGAACGTCTCGCTGGTAAAGGCGAGGATTGTCGACAACGCCGACAGCCCGTTCGCGGACGCGGTGGCGAGCGCGAAGGCGATGCAGCGCGCGCTCGAGAACGGCGACGTGCCGTCGATCCGCTCGATGGCGCAGCGGATGCGGTCGGCGGTGGGCGGAGCGGTGGCGGCGCCTGTCGCCGTACGCCGCGAAGAGCCCGCGCCGGCGGCGTCCGCGCCACAGCCGGAACTTCGCAACGAGTTGCAGACGATCGAGGATCTCCTGACGGGAACCGAGCAGGAGCGGCGCGAGGGGATGGACCGGCTGCACCAACTGCTCCGGCGGATGCGTCAGTAGGTCACGACCTCGGGTGCCGCACCGCACAGAGCGGTAAACCGCTGCGCGCGAAAATTGCATCGCGGGGACCGCACGCGATGCACACCTGTCGCGCCGCTAACAGTTTTGTTGGTTTGACGCCCATGGATTGGTGACGTATCATGCCCGTCCCTCTTGTTGTCGCTTACCTGCACATTCCGAAAGGAGTCTCACTTGTCGTCAATGAAAGTCAGTTTCAAGGTCGGGGATAAGCTCGTTTATCCGAACCACGGTGTCACGGTCGTGGAGCATATCGGCGAATCGTCGATCATGCCGGCGGGGGACAGCTACTATCACCTTCGGCTTCTTGCGAATAACTCGCGGCTGATGGTGCCGATCACGAACGAGAGCCGCGTCGGACTGCGGCGTCTGTACCAGCAGAAAGAGGTCAAAGGACTTCTCGGTCTGCTCGAGCAGAAGCCGATCAAGAGCCATACGGACTGGAAGGGCCGCTATCGCGAGAACCTGGAGAAGATGAAGACAGGTCGCCTCGAGGACGTGGCGGACGTGCTGAAGAACCTCAGCGAAGTCCAGAAACGGAAGAGCCTCTCGTTCCGCGAGAAGAAGATGTACGACCGCGCGAAGTACCTCCTCGTCTCCGAGGTCGCGATCGTCAAGAACATCCCCGAGCCGGAAGCCGAGAAGCTCATCTACAAGTGCATCGAGAAGTCGCTGGGCGCCCCGCTGTCTGTCGGCGGTCACTGACCTTCAGCGCTTTCGAGCACGCGCAAGTGCCGCCCTCGGGCGGCATTTTTGTTGAGGCCGAAATTGAAAATTGAGAATTGAAAATTGAAAATGGGAGCGTCGCTCGTGCAGCGGCGCTTTTTCAATTTTCAATTTTCAATTTTCAATTCGTCATGACAGAACGCCTGCCATCCTGGATCCGCGAAAAGAAGCTCAACCTCGCCTCTCTGCGCGACATGAAAACCATGTTGCGGGATCGCTCGCTGCACTCCGTCTGCGAATCTCTCGCCTGTCCGAACCGCACCGAGTGTTTCTCCCGCGGCACGGCCACCTTCATGATCCTCGGCGACGTCTGTACGCGCTCGTGCGGCTTCTGCAACGTGACCACGGGACGGCCGTATGCGCCGCCGTCGCCGGAGGAGCCGAAGGCGGTGGCGGAAGCGGCGCGGCGGCTCGGGCTCGCACACGTGGTCGTGACGTGCGTGACGCGCGACGATCTTGCCGACGGCGGCGCGCATCAGTTCGCGGAGACGATCCGCGAGCTGCGCAACGCACTCCCGCTCGCGGCAGTGGAAGTGCTGACCTCGGACTTCCGCGGCAATCTGCAGTCCGTACGCACGGTCGTCGCGGCGCGCCCCGACTACTTCAATCACAACGTCGAGACCGTGCCGCGTCTGTACGACTACGTGCGTCCCGGATCGCGTTTCGAGCGCTCGCTCACGGTGCTGCGCGAGGCGAAGAACGTCGACCCGACCATCACGACCAAGTCCGGCCTGATGCTCGGCCTCGGCGAGCGCCGGGACGAAGTGCTCGAGGTGCTGCAGCGCCTGCTCGAGTCAGGCGTGGAGATCGTCACGATCGGACAGTACCTCCAGCCGAAACGCGAGAAGCTTGACGTCGTGGAGTACGTGCACCCGGACGTCTTCGACGAGTACCGCGCTCTCGGCGAGGAGATGGGGTTCCGCGCGGTGTTCTCGGGACCGTTTGTGCGCAGTTCGTACATGGCGGATGTGGTGGCGAGCGAGTCGTCGAGTCGTCGAGTCGACGAGTCGACAAGAACTGCCTCGACGACTTGACGACTCGAAGACTCGGCGACCCATGCCCAGACATCCGCGCACGACCGATCCTGACAAGAAAGAACGCGGGCCCTACTTCGTCACCTACCTGCCGATCTTTCTCGATTTCCTCGCGGTCGAGAAAGGCCTCGCGAAGAACTCGCTCTCGTCGTACGCGATCGATCTTCGCCACTTCGGCCATTTCCTGAACGACGCCTCGCTCGAGCTCGAGCGCGTCGAGCGCATCCACATCGTCAAATACTTTCAATCGCTTCGCGCCGCGGGCATTTCTCCGCGCAGCGTCGCGCGTGCGCTGGCGGCGATCCGCGGGCTGTTCCGCTTTCTCGTCGCGGAGCGGCATCTGAAGAAGGATCCGACCGAGAACCTCGAGAACCCGAAGCTCTGGTCGACGCTGCCGAAGTCGATGCAGCCGGAGGAAGTGGAGGCCTTGCTCGCCGCGCCCGACCGCGCGACGGCGGATGGTCTGCGCGACGCGGCTATGCTCGAGCTGCTGTACGCGACCGGCTTGCGCGTCAGTGAGCTGATCAAAGTGCGCATCGACGAAGTGGTGATGGACGCGGGCTTTCTTCGCACGATTGGCAAAGGCTCGAAGGAGCGCATCGTCCCGTTCGGCGATACCGCTCGCGACGCAATCGTGCAATTCGTCGAAAAAGGACGTCCCGATCTCGACAAGTACGCCGATCCGCACCTCTTTCTCTCCCGCCGCGGACGTCCGATGACCCGCCAATCGTTCTGGATGAAGATCGTCCGCTACGCACGCGAAGCGGGGATCAAGGCGCACATCTCGCCGCATGTGCTGCGCCACTCCTTCGCGACGCATCTCCTCGAGAACGGAGCGGACCTGAGGAGCGTGCAGATGATGCTCGGCCACGCGGATATCTCGACGACGCAGATTTACACGCATGTGTCGAGGGCGCGGCTGCAGAAGATGTACGAGGCGTTTCATCCGCGCGCATAAACGTTGCTCGTGACTCGTAGCTCGTTGCTCGGACAGCATCGCACCAGCAACGAGTAACGAGTAACGTTTTGCAGGCATAATCGTCCCACCAACACCGTTGAACCGATTCTCATGCGTACGCTAGCCGCCCTCGCTGTACTCGTGTTCGCCATCCCGGCGAGCGCGAGCATTGCCGTGTTTGCCGACGGGCGGAACACGAAGATCGAGGCGTATGCGGTCGAGGAAGACCTGATCCACCTCACGCTTCTGGGCGGCGGGAAGATGTCGCTGCCGCTGACGCGGATCGAGCGCATCGTCGATGACGAGATCGTGCCGGCCGAGGTCGTCGAGGAAGTGCGGAAGATCGTCGAGGAGCAGGGCGGCGTTTTCCCAAGGCGCTCCTGGCGGTACAGCGAGCAGAGCCAGCCGCTGTGGCAGTCGAAGTACAACGACATCATCGTCGCCGCGGCGCAGAAGTTCGACGTCGATGCCGCGCTCGTCTCCGCGGTCATCAAAGCCGAATCCGACTACAACCCGCGGACCGTCTCGAACAAAGGTGCGCGTGGGCTGATGCAGCTCATGCCCGCCACCGCGAAGCGCTTCGGCGTCACCAACTCCTTCGACCCCGAAGAAAACATCCACGCGGGAACGCGTTATCTGCGCTGGCTCCTCAAGACGTTCGAAGGCAACGCCGATCTCGCCGTCGCCGCGTACAACGCCGGCGAGGGGAACGTGTGGAAGTACGACGGCGTCCCGCCGTTCCGCGAGACGGTGAACTACATCAACCGGATCTCGAAGCACATCCGCAAGGCGATCGACGCGAACGTCATCCCGGGCGATCCCTCCGTCACGTCCGTGACCGTGGCCGGCGCTTCGCGTTAAACGTAGGGCGTGGCTTCAGCCCGCCTCTCCGGCGGTGGCGGGGTGGGCGGGCTGAAGCCACGCCCTACGTTCGCTAGCTGGCGAGGACGGCGTTCTGTTCGAGCACCGGCTCCGCCTCAGCAACCGTGAGCAGCCGATCGAACCGCAGCACCATCACCGTGCGGTCGTCGTCCGCAGGGCGCGTGCCCGAATGGCGCGCCACCGCGTCGAGGATCGTGTCGCGCAGGGTGGAGGGAGAACGATCCGATTGCGCGGCGAGCAGCGACTCGAGCTGATCGAATCCGAGCGGGTCACCGTTCTCGTCCTGCGCCTCGACGATGCCGTCGGAGAGATAGACGATCGAGTCGCCTTCCTGCAGCGGCACTTCGACCGTGCGCGTGGTCATCTGCTCGCGTACGCCCAGCGGCAGTGACGGGCATTCGATCGAGATCGCCGAGCTCGCGCCGTCGCGAAGCAGGTACGGATACAGATGCCCCGCGTTCGTGTGGCGGATCGTGCCGCGCTCGAGATCGAAGATCGTGAACGCCAGCGTCATGAACGCGCGCCGTTCCGTCGAGCGGTACACGAGCTCGTTCAGACGACGGAACAGCGACACCTCGTCCGCTCCTTCTTCGACGAGCGTCGTCATCGCGGCCTTGACCATCGCCATCACCAGGCCCGTCGACAACCCGTGTCCCGACACGTCGCCGATAGCTACGGCCAGCCGCGACTTGTCGAGATTGAAGACGTCGTAGTAGTCGCCGCCGATCGACGTCGTCGGCTCGAAGTGCGCGGAGAACGACACGCCGCGGAACTTCGGTCCTTCCTTCGGCAGCAGGTTGCGCTGGATCGACGCCGCGATCGCGATCTCGCTCTGCAGGCGCTCTTTCTCCGAGACCGTCGAGAGCAGCGACGCGATCGACGCGGTCATGCTGTCGAACGACTGCGCCATCGCGCCGAGCTGGTTGTTGCGTCGCATGCGAATGCGATAGGAGAAGTCGCCGCGCTCGACCGCGCGCGTTCCTTTCTCGATGCGATTCACCGCGCGCGAGATCGAGAAGATCAGCACACCGGCGAACAGTGCCGCGATGGCGTACATCATCATCAGCATCACCGAGAGCGTGACGATGACCGTCAAGAGCACCTTGGAGTACTCGCCGGCAGCCGAACCGAAATGATAGGAAAAAAGTCTGCGGGGAGGATTGACGATGAGAGTGAAGAGGCTGTGGTCGGTCATCGCCTCACCTGTGTTCCAGTCGGTCAGGTCCGCGATGTCTCCCCAGATGATTCCCCGCCCAAAGTGCGTAGCAAATGTTTCTCCGAGACCATCATCAGCGTCGAGCGTGATGTCCCCATCATTCTTTCCAGCTTTTGGTTGCTCCCGCGCGGTTCCCGTCTTGACGATCATGCCCCAACGGTCCCGGAGCTGATCC
>Ga0075431_100000506_pt1 | contig 32563 bp, 33 predicted proteins | sample RhiMetdeltSRZDD5_FD_75297 | JGI IMG/M metagenome (GOLD analysis project Ga0075431, IMG submission 75297) | Populus rhizosphere microbial communities from Tennessee, USA - Rhizosphere MetaG P. deltoides SRZDD5 | ecosystem: Host-associated > Plants > Roots > Rhizosphere > Soil | place: USA... | reverse complement strand
GGGTAGTCCACCGGGGCCGTTGAGTGGGCGCCAAGGTCGATGACTTCGTGGCCGTTGCGCGTCAGGTGCGCGCCGATCAGTTGTTTGAGCTCAAAGCCCGCGTGGTCACCGCTCAGTGCAATTCGCATTGATGACAGGGTACACCGGCCGAATACTCAGCTACGTCGTCAAAAAAGGCGCGGCGGAGTATACTTTGAGCCATGCGAAATCTCGCTAAGTACTTGCTCGTCGGCGTGTTCGCAGTAATTGCGACAGCGGGGAATCCAGCGTCTGTGGTGAGGGCGCAAGCCCCTGCGCCTGCTCAAGGCGGCGCACAGCCGGCACAAGCGCCCCAGGCACCGGCGGGGCAGCCCACCTTCCGTCTCAGCGTCGATCTCGTCACGAGCGACGTGATCGTTCGCGACCAGCGGAATGACCAGTTCGTGGCCGATCTCAAGCCCGAGGAATTTGAGATCTACGAGGACGGCGTCAAGCAGGAGCTCGTCTCTTTGGTCTTGACGCACGGCGGCCGTGTCTATAACCAGCTGTCACCGCCACCCGCGCCGGTACAGGAAGGCATCATCCTGCCGACAAACCGGCCGACTAACGACGCCGCCGGCCGCGTGTTTCTCATCTTCATCGACGACCTGCACCTCGACTTCCGAAGCACGCCCCGCACGCGTGAGCTGATCAAGAAGATGCTCAAGCTGCTGATTCACGAGGGCGACATGTTCGGAATCGTGACGACGGGCTATTCGTCAATTTCCGAACAGTTGACGTACGACCGTCAGGTGCTCGATTCGCTGATTTCGAAAGTCACCGGCGGCGGGTTGAAGGCCAAGGAAATCATCGAAGGCATGCAGAGCTCCCAGGGGCCGACGGAGTTGCGGCATCGTGCTCACGTCGCATTTTCGACCGCCTACGATCTGATGAAGAACCTGGAGAAGCTGCAGAATCGTCGCAAGGCGGTCATCTACATCAGCAGCGGATACGACTTCAATCCATTCGAGCAGTCCCGTCTCGAGGAGCAGGCAAGGCGCATGGGGTTGTACAACAACTCCGGTGACGGTAGCGGCTCCTCACAGTCCCCTGTCGATCAGTTGATGACCGATCCTTTCGTTCGCAACCAGCAGAGTTCACAGTTGTTGGCCGAAGCCGATCTCGTTCGAGAGCTCGCCGAGTTGACGCGCGCAGCAAATCGAGCTAACGCGACGATGTACACCATCGACCCGCGAGGACTCATTGCAGGTCAGGACCTGGACGATGAGGTGCCGACGCAGGAGTGGAACGCGTATGTCCGGGACACGCAGGACAGCCTGCGAGTGCTTGCCGAGGAAACTGGCGGTATCGCAGTCGTCAACCAGAACGACTTCGACAAGGCACTGAAGCGAATCGACAACGAGACCAGCGACTACTACGTGCTGGGGTACTACTCGACGAACCCGGACCCGCTCAAGCGCCGGCGGAAGGTGGAGATCAAGACGACGAGGGCGGACCTGAGCGTCTGGTCGCGCGGCGAGTACACGCTGAGACCCCTGCCGCCCGTCGACGCCGGCAAATAGCTAGTCAAGGGCTCCGCCCTTGACATCTCCGCCTCCGCCAAAGGCTACGGCGAGAACTCGCCGTAGCGTTCTCGCGCCGCTGCCTCATGCCATCTTCGACGGGCGCACCATCGAATCGAACTGCGGTCGCATCGTCTCGAAAACGCGCATCACTTCGGTAACGGCTCGCGGCAATCGTCCCATCTTCGGGTACAGCCATCCCGTTTGTCGCACCAGCGAGACTCCCGTAATCCGGCTGCAGAACAGTTGACGCGTGCTGACATCGGCCGCCGCGGCCTGCCACGGGACGATGCTGATTCCGAGGCCGCTGCGAACCATCGCCTTGATGATCTCCACGTTTTCCGTTTCCATGATGACCGGTGGTGTGATCCGCTCGCGCCTGAAAAAGTCCTCCACGATCCGCCGCGTGATCGATCCCGTTTCGAACAGTACGAAGGGCTGCCTCTCGAGGTCGGGCGGGACGATTCGTTTTTGCGCCGCCAGGGGATGACTCGGATAGGTCAAGAGCAGCAGCTCCTCCTGAAGCATCGGGACGGACACGAGATCCGACGCGTCAATGGGTAGTGTGAGCAAGCCCAGATCACCGGCGCCCGATCGAAGCATCTCAATCGAACGCTGTGTGCTGCCGACCGTGACCCGCATGTCGAGGCTGGGATGAATTCGTCGCACTTCGGCAAGGAGCCGCGGAAAGACGTAGAGGCAGACGGTCATCCCCCCGACCAGGCCAATCGATCCGCGCAACGACTCGCGCGTGTCGCTGATCGCCGACACGGTGTCCTGCAGGTCGCGGAAGACGCGGTGGCTCAACTGAAGGAGGGATTCGCCTGCTGGCGTAATCCGGATGCGGCGGCCGATGCGATGGAAGACCGGCTCGCCGAGCTCGTCCTCGAGGATGAGGATCTGACGACTGATCGCCGACTGCGAAACGTGCAGCTTCTCTCCGGCGGCAGTGAAGGAGCCCGTTTCGGCTATGGCTCGAATAATTTCGAGCTGCCTGAGGTCCATAGGTCAGCATACATATGCATGACTCATGGGTCCAGTTCGAACAATACATTGTCGCGATTGACTCTGCGCTTGCGGTGACGAGTTGAGTTCGCCGGTGGTGAGAGAGCGACGCGTGTTCGCTCGACAGCCTCCTCCAGGTACCCCTCGTCGATCTCGATGCCGATAAAGCTCAGGCCGAGTTGCGCGCACGCCACCGCGGTAGAACCGAGCCCAAGAAAGGGGTCAGCCACCAGCCGCGTGCGTTCCAGCCCGTTCATCCGCAAACACATCTCGGGGAGCTTTGGTGGGAAGGTGGCCGGGTGCGGCCGTTCCTTGTCGCGGTTCTGAATCGTCTCGTACGGGATGAACCACGTGTTGCCGCGGCATCTCACACCCGATGCCGCCGCCTGCCATCGTCCGATGTTCGACTTGTCCTGATATCGGACGCCAATCGCCTGCCGGTCGATGGGGGTCTGGCCGCCAGCAGTAAAGTGAAATACGAATTCGTGGCAGTCGTGGAGGAACCGCCGGCTGTTGATGGGTTTGTAATGGCCGACGGCGAGGTCATCGGCAAGCTTGGCGTTCGTGCCCGCCAGCGACTTCTCGATCGCGATCGACTTGATCCAGTGAATGGTGTTTTGCAACTGAAGATACGGCCGAGTGGCCTGCGCGACGTCAATCGCCGTCCACGGGTCGGTCGGCTTGGCGCCCACGTTCAGAAACAGCGACCCGTCGCTGGTCATGGCGCGGGCGGCGCGGCTCACCCATTCTCCAGTCCATTCGAGGTACTGGTCTCGCGGCACCGTGTCGTCGTAGCTGCGATATCGGATGCCCAGGTTGTAAGGCGGCGAAGTGACGATGGCGTCGATGGAGCCAGGCGGCAGGCGATTCAGAATGTCGACACAGTCACCGAGATAGAAGCTAAAAGTCGCGCTGTTCGATGTCAGGCGCGTGTGAGGTTTGAGGATTCGCGACACCACGGTGATTGTACCCGTGATGCTTCATCAGCGAACCGCGATCGCGCGTCAGGAAGCGCGAAGCGAGGCGACGGTTGCCAGCGATGGTGCGATGCGCTCGGGAATCGTGTGATTTCTGCGGTGCACGTGAACGTCGCAGTCCCCGCCCTTCTCTTCGACGTACGACACTTCGCGACTCGTGGCCAACTCACGATAACGACCCACGACGCATCCGCAGGTCAATGTTCGAAACCCAAGGAGCCTTACGAGACTCATTGTCCTGTCCCCCGACCATTCTTTTAGCAATTCATGTGCCGCGCTATGGGTGTGAGTGGAGCAAGGCGGCGCTTGCTGATTCAACGAGATCTCCACGGAGATCGAACGCGAACTGTCACCGAAGGACGCGAGCAACGTGTGCTATTTGGGTGCAGGTGTGTTCCAAACGCACGCACATTGGATCCGATTCCAAAGCGTTGGACCGGGCGGTGGTAGGCTTCTGGTCAGCATGACCTCGTCGGTTCGATGTCTGGGGGCGTTGTTGGGCGTCCTGCTAGTCGAGAATGGCTCAACGCCTGGGATGGCGCAAACAGGCGTTGCGGCCCTGGCTGCCGATCCTGCCGTTCGCCAAGCACTGGATTTTGCTCGCAAGACGGAGCCGGACACCATCCGCGATCAGATTCGGTTGTGCGAGATTCCGGCGCCACCGTTTGGGGAGGCGATGCGGGCGGCCGCATACGCCCAGTCGATGCGTGCAGCCGGCTTGACGAACGTTCGTATCGACCGTGTGGGCAACGTGCTCGGAGAACGGCCGGGACGGACCCGCAGGCCCCACCTCGTTCTGAGTGCACATCTGGATACGGTGTTCCCCGCGGACTTACCAGTAAGTGTCACCCGTGACAAGAATTGGCTGCGCGGCCCTGGCATCGGGGACGACTGTCGCGGCCTGGCAGTCGTGCTGGCCGTGGCCCGCGCGCTGACGGCGGCCAAAGTGCAGACCGAGGGCCCGATCAGTTTCGTCGGCACCGTTGGTGAAGAAGGCCTGGGCGATTTGCGGGGGGTGAAGGCGCTATACGCAAGTATTTCGCGCGAGCCGGGACATCGGTTCGTGTCGGTAGACGGCGATGGATACGCCATCACCAACGTGGGCATTGGCAGCCGTCGGTATCGCGTGACTTTCCGCGGTCCCGGGGGCCACAGCTACGACAACTTCGGACGCGCGAACCCCGTGAATGCCATTGGCCTCGCCATCGCGCGCCTTTCTCGCCTTGAAGTACCTGTTACTCCACGCACGACGTATTCCGTCGGGAGAATCGGGGGAGGTACGTCAGTCAATTCGATTGCGAGCGAAGCGTGGATGGAAGTCGATCTGCGTTCCTCTGACGAGGTGGCCCTCAAACAACTCGATGCGGGATTTCAAGCGTCAGTACGTGGGGCGCTGGAAGAGGAAAACGGCCGCCGTAAAAGTCACGATCCTCTGACCGTCGCAATTGAGTTGGTAGGGAATCGACCCGTTGGACGCACGGATCCGGCTTCGCCTGTTGTCGAGACCGCGATTTCCGCGCTGCGGGCCCTCAGCCTGCCGGTGAGGTTCGACGAGCGATCAACCGACGCGAATCTGCCAATGAGTGTGGGTGTAGCGGCGATTGCCATCGGCGGCGGAGGTGCTGGACGCGATGCGCACTCTCCGCGCGAGTCATTCGATACGACCGAGTCCTGGCGCGGGACCCAGCTTGTGACGCTGTTGGCCATCGCGTTGGCTCGATAATCATTCCTTCCCCTTCGCCATCCGTAATTTCACGGCTCGATAGCTCTCGAGATCCACCGCGCGTTGCCGCGTCGCGGCTCCCCGGGCGCGCACAAGCCGCACGACAAACGCCGCGTGCATCACGCCGATCACGGCCAGTTCTATTGAAGTCGGTGAGGGAACCATCGCCGGAAGCAGATTCAGGATCGTGGCGAGCGCAAAGACCACGGTGAAGAGAGGATCGATACCTCCTCCCGGCAGGGCAGGGCCAACCGACATTGCCGTCGTCTCCCACATCGGGCCACTCGAATCGGCTTCGTAAAACACCTGCAGATATCGCCCGATGCGTTCGACCCCCACATGCATCGCGTGGATAGCCTCGAAGCCCCCTGCCAGAACCAGCAGTGAGAACAGCGACGTCGCGGGGTTGTTGCCAAGCACAGTGAGCGTGCCGGCTACGATCGCCCATCCGATAAAGATCACCGGCAGGAGGGTCATTCTGGCCGTCCCGCGGCTGGCTATCGTGTGACGGAGCGCCGTGTACTCCGATTCTGTCAGATTCATGCGGGATGGCACCTTTCTTGGTTTCGTCATGGTCGGCACACAACCCTCTTGCACCCTGCTGGAGGTTTGCTAGAATGCCGATACAATTTGTAACCAACTGTTTCTTAAAGGGTTGCCTGTGATTTTCCCCCGTTTTTCGAAGACCTCTCGTCTCTGGTGCCTCCTGACGGCATTTGTCTGTGTTGGCCTGCCTGCCGACACGGCGTCCGCCCAGTCGAGTACGGCGAACCACGCAGCCCCGAAAAAGACTACCCCCAAGAAGACAATTACCCGGAAAACAACGACTTCACGAACGTCCGCCGCGGCCGTGCGCCGGGCACGCGCCCGTAGCCGCGCCGCGGTCCAGGCGCGACTCCTCCGGGAGGCCCAGGAGCCCCGCTTCCGGCTGGACGAATCAGGAGCCCTGGTCCCCGATGTCCGGGCGGAGGCCGCAATTATCTATGACTCGGCTACAGGACATGTGCTCTGGGAGTCGAATTCCACGAATCAGCGATCGATCGCCAGCATTACGAAGGTGATGACGGCAGTCGTGTTCATGGAGGAATCGCCGGATCTTTCGGAAGAGGTCATCGTCCAGCCTAGCGACGTCCGCGCAGCGTCGACGACTTATCTCCGGTCGGGATTCCGCGTGACCAAGGGTGACCTTCTGCACTTGACGCTGATGGCATCGGACAACGCCGCGGCGCGTGCCTTGGCTCGTGTGTCGAGCTACGGCTCCGAGGCCTTCATAGACCGTATGAACACCAAGGCGGCCGAGCTCGGCCTCGAGAGCACCAGCTACTCGGATCCCTCAGGGCTTCTCGCGGCCAACGTTTCATCGGCGTACGACATGGCCAGGCTCATTTCGTACGTGTCAGGTGACGAGCGCATCTCCAGCGTCATGCGGAAGCAGACTTACACCGTGACGTCAGGGCGTCGCGTCATCAATATCCACTCGACGAACCAGCTTGTCATGAACGGTGACGTCGATGTGCAGGCTGGCAAGACCGGCTTCATCACCAAGGCCGGCTACTGCCTGGCGACGCTCCTGCGTCTGCCACAGGGTGGTCCTCAGGTTGCCGTCGTCGTGCTCGGTGCGAAGTCGAACGCCGGACGCTTCTGGGAAACGCGGCACCTGTTCAACTGGTTCGCAAGCAAGGCCGAAGATCTACTCGGCTCTCCGCTGGAAGCTGCCACCGCCACCGCAACAGCCAACTGAAACGCGCGGGCTAAGACCGCGTTCTATGCTTTTGGGCGGGTCTAAAAACCCGCCTCTGCGAATCAAGTCTTAAGCAAGTCTAAACACCCGATTCTACGAACTAAGAGGAGTAGCCGCGCTGGATTGCCGCAGCGTCGAGCGGCAGCGTCGCCACCGCGTCGACCATTGGCATGACGGGGCGAGTCGCACGGCGTCCGTCATATGACTTCAAGTAGCGGCGGCACATGTCGCACGCATAGACGCGATACTTCCCGTCCGGTGTGGCGAACGACGTGATCTTGGTGCGCTCGCTATTTCGGCAGTACGGACAGGTCAACGACTCCCATTTCCAACGCAACTCGCATCGTCCGCAAATCAAGTGGCGCTCGGCCGACGGCGTGATGACCGACAGGTCTGGCTGGCTGCCACACAGCGCACAGTGTGGATGACTCCACGACGAGAGTTCAGGCCGTTGCTGAAGGACCTCGGCGCAACGTGAAAGGAACGGTCGCATCGACAGCGTTAGCGCCTGATCGAGGACGTCGCTGCCGTCCAATTCAGAAAACGAGTTAGAAGCCGGCAGGCCAACCGTCGCGACTTGTTGTTCGAACGCGCTTCGGAACCATTGTCGAGTTACGGCCAGCAATTGCATGTCCCGCCCGAGCGCCTGGACCTTCTGATAATCATGCTCTTCCAGCGCCCCGTACCGGCGTAGCACGTCGGCGATCTGTCGGACCATGAGACGCAGGTCACTCAGATTCAGCGGAATGTCCTCGAAGCGCAAGATCGGTGTAGCGCTCGTCTGGTGACGCTGAATTGAATCATTTGTGATCTCGAGCAGCGGCAGGGGCACGCGGCCCTGAACGCGACGTTGAACTTCGAGGAGCTCGAGATGAAGGTCGACGGCCGACTGCAGTTGCGGATGCTGCGACCGGATCGCGCGAAGTTCTGCCGCCTCGCGGGATTCGGGCCGGGTACCCCGCGGCGCGCGCGCCGGTGAATCAGTCACCGTGAGATCATATCAAGAGTGCGGATCTTAATGGTTGCGTCCGAAATGCACCCTTTTGCCAAGACGGGGGGGCTTGCGGACGTCCTCGGGGCGCTGCCACGGGCGTTGGCCAAGCTCGGGCACCAGGTCGACGTTGTGATGCCGAGATACCGGGGCATCGCTGCCGGAACCCCAATTGGACAGATTACCGTGACACTGGGTGGTCAGGTCGACGTCGCGGATGTCTCAGCAATGGTCGATGGAAACGTCCGCGTTGTCTTTGTCGCGCATACGCCGTACTTCGATCGAGACTATTTGTACGGCGCCTCGTCTCGAGATTACCCGGACAATCCGGAACGATTCGCATTCCTGAGTCAGGCTGCCGTCACGTGGGCGGCGTCGACGGGTCACCGCTACGATATCGTCCACGCTCACGACTGGCAGGCAGGTCTGGTGCCGCTCATGGTGCAGCGGACGGTACCCGCCTGGCAGGGGCCGGATCGACCCGCAACGGTCTTCACGATACACAATCTCGCCTATCAAGGCGTATTCGACGCGAGTTGGTTGCCGCGGCTCGGGCTCGGGTGGGATCTGATGCGCGTGGATGCGCTGGAGTATTGGACCAGGATTAGTTTCCTCAAGGGCGGTGTCATGTTCTCGGGAATTATTACGACGGTCAGTCCGCGATATGCCGAGGAAATCCAGACGCCCGAGCTCGGCTTCGGATTCGACGGCATCCTTCGTTCCCGGACCTCCGATCTCGTCGGTATTCTGAACGGAATCGATTACGATCAATGGGATCCTGAGCGTGATTTGAACCTTCCCGTGCCCTTCAGCGCGTCAAAGATGGCAGGGAAGGCGGCAGCCAAGCGAAGGGTTCTCGAAGCCTTTGGGTTACCTCGAACACCGGACATCCGACGCCGTGCGCTGGTAGCGATGATTTCGAGAATGGTCGACCAGAAGGGATTCGACCTGCTGGGCCAGATCTCGGAGGCGTTGCCAGCCTTGGGGGCTTCGTTTGTCCTGTTGGGCTCGGGCGAGCCGCAGTACGAGACGCAGTGGCGAGAGTTGGCGAGTCGACAACCAAATCGGATCGGTGTGCGAATCGGGTTCGATGATGCCTTGGCGCATCTGATGGAAGGCGGGGCCGATCTGTTCCTGATGCCGTCACAGTTCGAGCCGTGCGGACTGAATCAGATGTACAGCCTCCGATACGGAACGGTGCCAGTCGTTCACGCGACAGGTGGGCTCTTTGATACCGTCCACAACGTGGACGACAAATCAGGAAGAGGGACAGGGTTTACGTTCACTGATTACTCGCCGGTCGCACTGCTCAGCGCGCTTGGACGCGCCCTGCAGATGTTCGAGAATCGACCGGCGTGGCGACGGATTCAGAAGGCCGGCATGCGCGAGGATTTCTCGTGGGACGCATCGGCGCGAGAGTACGTCAAGGTATATGAGCGAGTGGCTGCGGCGAATCGAGCCGCAGAGCCGAGTAGGTTGTAAAACGACGTCTGGAGAAGAGAGCCGATGGCATCCGAAAAAGTGAAGACGTTCACTGACAACAATTTCGATGACGAGACCAGCAAGGGAGTTGTGCTGGTGGACTTCTGGGCGGAATGGTGTGGTCCGTGCCGGCGGCTGGCGCCAACAGTCGACGCGCTCGCGTCGGAATTCGACGGCCGTGCGACCGTTGCCAAGTTGAACGTCGACGAGAACCCGAATGTGCCGGGGCGATTTGCCGTGCGCGGCATTCCCACGCTGTTGCTCTTCAAGGAGGGACAGTTGGCGGAAACCATCGTCGGGCTGCGAGCGAAGGAAGACATCGCGCAAATGATCGAACGCCATCTGGGAGCTTGATGTGGCCGATCGCAGAGTCACGATCATCGGGTCAGGCCCTGCCGGCCTGACCGCCGCCCTCTACGCCGCCCGCGCCAATCTCCGCCCCTTACTCGTCGAAGGACTCGAGGCGGGTGGTCAGTTGATGCTGACCACGATGGTGGAGAACTGGCCCGGATTCCGCGACGGAATCATGGGACCCGATCTGATGACCGAGATGCGGGTGCAGGCGGAGCGTTTCGGCGCCGAGGTCATGCAGGGGAATGTCAGCAACGTCGACCTGCAGAATCGGCCATTCACCGTGACGCTCGCCAGCGGCAAGACGATCACGACCGACGCCCTCATCATCGCGACAGGCGCCTCGGCCCGCTGGCTCGAGATCGGATCGGATAGAAAGCTGTCAGGCCATGGTGTATCCACGTGCGCGACTTGCGACGGATATTTCTTCCGCGGCCGGCCGATTGCCGTCGTCGGCGGTGGTGATTCGGCGATGGAGGAAGCGATCTATCTGACGCGCTTTGCGTCGAAGGTCACAGTCGTGCACCGGCGCGACACGTTGCGTGCATCGAAGATCATGCAGGACAAAGCCTTTGCGAACCCGAAGATCGAGTTCATCTGGGATTCGGAAGTTGCCGACGTTCTCGATGAAGGAAAAGGCGAAGTCACCGGTATCGTCATCCGCAATCTGAAGACCGGCCACCAGACCCAGCTGCCGCTCGACGGCGTATTCATCGCCATCGGCCACACGCCGAATACGTCGCTGTTTGCCGGACAAATCGAGCTCGACGCCAACGGATACATTCGCACTCATTCCGGATCGAAGACGAGCGTGGCAGGCGTGTTTGCTGCCGGCGACGTGCAGGATCACGTCTATCGTCAGGCGATCACTGCGGCCGGCTCGGGATGCATGGCAGCGATCGACGCAGAACGCTACGTCGAAGGACTGTCAGATCATCACCACGGCGAAGCGGCGCTGCAGACCACGAGTTGATAGCGCAGCTGCTCTTCTTGATCGACAGTGCTTATGACCACGTGTCGTGGCATGGGCCAAATCTTCGTGGATCGATCCGCGGCGTGACGCCAGAGCACGCCGCGTGGCGGCCTGGGGTCGATCGTCACAACATCTGGGAACTCGTCGTTCATGCCGCGTACTGGAAGTACGTGGCGTGGCGGCGATTGACGCACGCGAAGCGCGGATCTTTTCCGCTAGAGGGCTCGAACTGGATGACGCGCCCGCAGCAGGTGACGGCGAAAGCGTGGAAGGCCGACATTCAGTTGCTGGCGGATACGCACCGCACGTTGCGTGAAGCCGTTGCCGATCTTCGACCCGGCGACCTCGCGAAGAAGCCGGAGGGCAGCAAGGCAAATAATCTTGCCCTCGTTACGGGCATCGCTGCCCATGACCTGTATCACGCCGGACAGATTCAGTTGATCAAGAGGTTGATGCCAGAAACCCAAATCTTGATTGGTGATCTTTGATTAGTGATTCGTTGTTGATTGTTGATTGTTTGCTCGTCGATTCACCACCAATGAGCAATCAAGAATCTACGATCAACAACGAATCAACCATCAAAGATCATCAAATCAACGATTCACTGCTCAATCAATCCAGCCCCCGCCGATCACTATGTCGCCGTCATAGAAGACGGCAGCCTGACCTGGTGTCACGGCGGGCTGCGGCTCGTCGAACTTGAACTCCGCGCGGCCGTCGTCGATCGCACGTACGCGCCCGGCCGCAGGACGATGGCGATGACGAATCTGCGCTGTGGCAGGAATCCACTCGGACGACGCGTCGCGCGCAATCCAGTTCACACCCGATACCAGGAAGTGAGTGCGATCGAGTGCCGATCGTGGCCCGACTGTCACATCACCGGACTCAGCGTCGATCTTGAGCACGTAGAGTGGTGCCTGTGCTGCGATCCCGAGACCCTTCCGCTGACCGATCGTGAACCGGTGCACTCCCGCGTGTGTCGCAAGCCGCTCGCCGTGCCGATTCACAATCGCCCCGGTGCGAACCGACGATGCATGTGACTCGACAAACGAGGCGTAATCTCCATCAGGCACGAAACAGATTTCCTGGCTGTCGGGCTTGTCCGCGACTGTCAGTCCAAGCCGATGCGCTTCGATACGCACCTCGGGCTTGGTCAACGTGCCCACGGGAAACACCGCCCGCGCGAGCTGCTCCTGCGTGAGTGAGAACAGAAAATAGGACTGATCCTTGTCCCGATCGACACTTCGCTTGAGCAGGAATCGTCCCTCGGCCGTCGGCTCGACTCGCGCGTAATGTCCCGTGGCGAGATAGTTCGCCCCAAGTCCTCGCGCGCGATCGAGCAGCGTCGAGAACTTCAGGTCGCTGTTGCAATGAGAGCACGGGATCGGAGTCCGGCCCGACGTGTACTCGTTGACGAAGTTGGCGATGACGGTATCGCTGAACTGTCGCTCGAAGTTCACGATGTAGTGGGGGAATCCCTGCGCGGCCGCCACGCGACGCGCGTCGTGAAGATCGTCCAACGTGCAGCAGCCGCCGAACTTCTCCGCCGCATTCGCCTGCCCCGAGCCTGTCGACCTTTCGGCAAGCTCAAGGTCGCCCTGAGCAACGTCGAAGGGCGAGGGGTACAACTGCATCGACAGACCGATAACGTCATGACCCTGCTCGGCGAGCAGGGCCGCGGCGACCGACGAATCGACGCCGCCCGACATGGCTACAACGATGCGCACTCGAAAATGATGAAGTTTGGGAGTCGATCTATATTCAGTACTAATGCCTGCTGCCCACAGGCGACCGTGTCAGGCTCCGGAGCTTTTCCACAATGCCCGGGAGCACGGCGACGACGCGTTCTACATCGTCTTCAGTGTTGGCGGCGCCGAGACTGAATCGAATCGAGTTCTGCGTTCGATGCGCCGGCAGTCCCATCGCCTTGAGCACGTGCGACGGTTCGAGTGTTCCCGAAGAACACGCCGAGCCGGTCGATACGGCAATCCCTTCCAGGTCGAGCGCGATGAGCAACGACTCCGCCTCGATGCGGTCGAAGCTGATGTTGCTCGTGTTTGCGACACGCGGCTCAGGCGACCCGTTTCGCGCCGTGCCCGATACGCGACTCAGAATTTGCGATTCAAGCGCGTCACGGAGCGTGCGAAGCCTCGCCTGCTCCGCGCTCATTTTCGACAGCGCCTCACGTGCGGCTACGCCCATCCCCACGATTCCGGCCACGTTCTCGGTACCTGACCGTCGCCCACGTTCCTGCTTGCCGCCGGTCAGAGCCGATTGCAGCCTGACACCCCGGCGAATCCACATCGCGCCGACACCCTTCGGCCCGTAGAACTTGTGGGCGGAAATCGTCAGCACATCCACGCCAAGCGCCTTGACGTCGATCGGGAGCTTGCCGGCCGTTTGGACCGCGTCAGTGTGAAAGACTGCCCGCCGCTCCCGCGCGATGGCGGCCAACTCGGGGATCGGCTGAATTGTTCCGATTTCGTTATTGGCGTGCATGATCGACACGAGTGCCGTGTCGTCAGCAAGACCGTGCCGCAGATCGTCGGGTGAAACGATCCCGCTTGCGTCTACCGGCAGCAGCGTCGTCCGCCAGCCACGTCGGGCAAGGGCCTTGACCGTGTTCAAAACTGCCTCGTGCTCGATTGAGCTGGTGACGATGTGGCGACGCCCGGTCGATTCGAGGGCCTCAGCGATTCCCCTAATGGCGATATTGTCGCCCTCGGTCCCGCTGCCCGTGAATACGATTTCCGATGGGTCGCCTCCGAGCAGGTTCGCGACCTGTGTCCGAGCTTCGTCAAGGAGGGCCTTGGCCCGCTGCCCGAAGTGGTGGACGCTCGACGGATTTCCAAACTCCTCGCGCAACACGGCCGACATCCGGTCGACCACCGTGGCTGATGGCGGCGTTGTCGCATTATGGTCGAGGTAGATGCGGGGCATGTTCACGCCAAAGTTCGGGAAAACGGACCAAACAGTCGGAGATCACTCCAAATGTACCACTATGCGGCCCAATCATTCGGGAGCCTCCAATAGTCGAGGTGGGTCCTCACCGCAGGACTCCCAGCGTCCCACAGCCTGCGGCCGATAGCGGCGGTCGGACGTAACTCTCAGCGGTGAAACGACTAGACAGAAATTTCTAGCGGCCGATATACTCAGTGGGCTCCCGCCCAGGAAGCCCTTGCTTTTCGGGTAATACACTGCTGCTCGCTTGTGTTGGGGGAATCAAGCCGACGTCAGGCCGGTGAAAATAGCCGGTTTCACTCGGGTAGAGCGTTACCAACATCACCAACACCAGCGAGTTGGAAGTAAGGAGTCCGTGGCAACCACCTCGACGAGGTGTGTCGAGGCGCGTTACGTGACCGGGCCCAGCCTTTGTTCAGCGGCGGGCCAACGCCCAGGATGAGCCCATCGAGGCGGAGGAACGAGATGTGGAAGCGTGATGAAGCGGTGAGACCGACGAGCGGCCAACCGGCTACGCCGGCAGCAGCCGCATCCACTCAGCCGGTAACGACGCCGGCAGCGGTGCAGCCGGATGTCCGGCGGATCGAGAGGGACATTGTGAATATTGGCAAGTCGGTTGTCATCAAAGGCGAGTTGAACGGCAGCGAAGACCTCACCATCGAGGGACACGTCGAGGGGCGTATCGAACTCAAGGACCACGTGCTGACGATCGGACCGAACGGGAAGATCAAGGCACAGGTCTTTGCGAAGGCCGTCATCGTGCTGGGTGAAGTCAACGGCAACGTTACCGCTTCGGAGAAAGTCGACATCCGCGACGGTGGCTCGGTGGATGGTGACATTATTTCCCCGCGCGTCGCGATTGCCGAGGGTGCGCACTTCCGTGGCAGCGTCGACATGCAGCGCAAAGGTGCGCAGCCCGGCCAGCAGAAGTCTGCCTCGAGCTCGCAGCCTGAGAAGGAGAAGGCTCAGGCAGCGGCGTCGGCTTCGGCTCAGCCTCAAGCGGCGGCGCACTAGCACGCTCCGAGTGTGAGATCTTTGGATCTGCCTTAGCGTCTCCAAAGGTCTCAACTCACCCAGTTCGGTGGCGCTCTCAGATTTGTTCTCCCGTCGTCGCAAGGAACACGCTGAGTCGGAGGTCGGTGCCTCGGATGCGCCGGTGCACCCGACCAAGGTCCTCGCGCGTTTCATTGCCGGCTTGAGCTCCCGGTCGCAGCCAGTGCTACTCGATCTGGGTCCTGTGGTCGGTACCAATGTCAGCTTTTTCGGCGAGCAGCTTGGCTGCAAGATCATCGTCGAAGATCTGTCCAAGGACATCGATCGCCATGTGCGGGACGGTTCGCTCGATCAGCTGCCCGCGTTCCTGATGAAAAGGTTTCCACAGGAGTCCAGCAGCATCGACGGCATCCTCTGCTGGGATGTGTTCGACTACCTGGATAAGAAGTCGGCGAAACCGCTGGCCGAACAGCTCATTCGGATGCTTCGACCCGACGGAGTGCTCCTCGCGTTTTTCGGGACGGCGCAGCCACAACCCGGAAGTCGGCCTGAGTACACGCGCCACGTCGTCGTAGACAAGGCCAAACTGCAGCATCGTCCGTACGCCGCCGCGAGGCAAAAGCAGCGACCGCTGCCGAACCGTGACATCCAGCTGTTGTTTGAGCCGCTCCGGATTGTCGAGCAGTTTCTCCTCAAGACGAATCTTCGCGAAGTCCTTTTCCGAAAGCCGCCTGAGAAGCCCGCCGCATCTGTGGCACCATCGGCCTGATGCTCAGTTTCGATCTGACCGACGAGCAGCGCCTGCTCGAGCAGTCCGTCAGCGAATGGGCGGCTCGCGAGGTGGCGCCCAGAATCCGCGAACTCGATCGCGCACATAAGTTCGACCCTGGAATCCTGCCGCAGATGGCCGAACTCGGCTTGCTCGGCGTGTCGGTTCCGACCGAGTATGGCGGTGCCGGCATGGATTACATCTGCCTCGGGCTTGCCAGCGAAGAGCTCGAGTACGTGGACACTTCGCTCCGCGTGATCATGTCCGTGCACGTCGGGCTGAACTCCTTGACGCTGCTGGCGTGGGGAACCGAGGACCAGAAGCATCGGTATCTCGTTCCCCAGGCGCAGGGAAAGAAGATAGCGACCTATGGGCTCACCGAGCCGTCAGCAGGTAGCGACGCACGCGGCATTCAGACCGTGGCGATCAAGAACGGCGACCGCTACGAGCTGACGGGCGAAAAGATGTGGATATCCCTCGCCGACGTCGCCGATAACTTCCTCGTGTTCGCCTGGTCGGATCTCGAAAAGAAAAAGCAACGCGATCCGTCAGGGATGAGCGCCTTCATCGTTGAACGATCGTTCAAGGGCTTCTCAAGCGGAACGTTGACCGAAAAGTGGGGCATTCTCGCGGGAAACACCGGCTTCTTCAAAATGGACGGCGTCGAAGTACCTGTTGAGAACCTGGTCGGCCAGGAGGGAGAAGGGTTCAAGATCGCGATGTTCGCCCTCGATCAGGGCCGGTACACGGTTGCGGCGGGTGCGACCGGGCTCATTCGCGCCTGTCGCGACGCGAGCGTAAACTACGCAAAACAGCGAAAGACGTTTGGGGTGGAGATCGGTTCCCATCAACTTGTGAAAGAGCTGATTGCGCAGATGGAGTCGGATTACCAGGCGTCGCGGCTGCTGTGGCTGCGAGCCGGCTGGCTGAAGAATCAGGGGCGGCGCAACACACGGGAGACCGGGTTGGCCAAGTGGTTTTCCACTGTCGCCTCCGAGCGGGCGGCTGGTGACGCCGTGCAGATTCATGGCGCCAATGGCTACTCTGACGAATACCCGGTCGGGCGCTTCTACCGCAATTGCAAGGGCGCGGTCATTTACGAAGGCACGCGCGAAATCCACAAGATCATGCAGGCCGACTACCTGCTCGGATACCGAACGGACAGACCGACGCGCTGCGAGCTGCCAGCGTGGGAGATACGATGACCACGACCACCTCGAAACCGAAATCCGTGGATCCGTCAGCGCTGTTCGACTCGGATCTGTCGCTCGATTTTCTCCGTGTCGTCGAGCAGGCCGCGATTGCGTGCGCCCACACGATGGGGCAGGGCGATCGGCATAAGTCGGACCAGGTCGCCGTGGAAGCAATGCGGCGCGAGATGGACTCGGTCCCGATCGACGGCACGATCGTGATCGGCGAAGGCGAGCGCGACGAGGCGCCGATGCTCTACATCGGCGAGAAGGTCGGGATGGCCCACGGCACGACGGGGCCGTTTCCTCCAGTCGACATCGCGGTGGACCCGCTCGAGGGTACGAACCTGTGCGCCACCGGAGCGCCTAACGCGCTTGCCGTGTTGGCGGCATCCGAAAGCGGCGGCCTTCTCCACGCGCCAGACATCTACATGGAGAAGCTGGTCGTGGGCCCGAGCGCCCGCGACGTGGTCGATCTCGATGCACCGGTTCGCTTCAATCTCCGGGCGATTGCCCAGGCCAACAGTCGCAGAGTCGAAGATCTGGTTGTCATCGTGCTCGATCGGCCGCGCCATGCCAAGCTGGTCGACGAGATCCGCGCGACCGGCGCGCGCATTCGCCTGATAGGCGATGGCGACCTCTCCGCAGGTATTGCCGCAGCCGTCGTTGGCAGCGGCGTCCACGCAGTGATGGGCACGGGCGGCGCGCCCGAAGGTGTGCTCACGGCCGCCGCGATGCGGTGCCTGGGCGGTGAGATCTACGCCCGGCTGGTCGTCAACAGCCCCGAGCACGAGCAGCGGTGCCGCGCGATGGGGATCACGGACGTGTCGAGGACCTATCGCTCCAAGGATCTGGCGTCGGGCGAGAACATCGTCTTTGCCGCGACCGGCGTGACCGATGGCACCTTGATGAAGGGCGTCCGTTTCTTCGGCGACGGCATTCGCACGACGTCGCTGGTCATGCAGACACATCCACACCGGATCCGTTTTATCGACAGCATCCACGTCCAAGCCAAGGGACCTACGGCGAAGATCCGGTTCTGACAAGGCGTGGAACTCTGGCGGCGGAATCAGGTCGCAGTCACCGCCGCTTCCTTCGTGGGCTTCACCGGCTTCACCATGGTGATGCCTTTCCTCGCCAGCTACATCCAGGACCTCGGTGTCACCGACCTCGGTGATGTTGCGGTGTGGACCGGTCTGACCCTTGGCGTTACTCCTGCCCTCAGCGCATTGTGCGCGCCGCTCTGGGGTCGTGTCGCCGATCGCTTCGGTAACAAACTCCTGCTGTTGCGGGCGCTTGCGAGCTGCGTGGTGTGGTCATGGGACTCATGGCGCAAGCGGCGCAACCGTGGCATTTGTTTGCGCTGCGTGCGCTTCAGGGACTCGCCGCTGGATACGGCCCGCTGACTGTTTCAATGGTCGCGATGTCAGCGCCGGCGGAGCAGATGGCGCGCGCAATCGGAACAGTACAGACGGCGCAGCGAATCGGACCGGCAGTTGGGCCGGTGTTGGGAGGTCTGCTGGCCGCGGCCGTGGGATTGAGGAATGCGTTCCTTGTCGCGGCCGCGGTCTACGCCGGGGCGTTCCTGATGGTGGCTTTCATGTACACAGAAGGGCCGCGCGCGCCGCGAAAGCCGGGTGAAAGCGGCCGCATCTCGTTCGGCACTGTGCTCGCGTTCGAGAACTTCGTCTTGCTGATGGTCGTGATCTTCGGCCTGCAGGTGGTCGATCGGAGTTTCGGTCCGGTCTTGCTGCTGCACGTGAACGAGCTCGGCTACAGCTCCTCGCAGGCGCCGGTACTGGTCGGAGTGCTGTTTTCTCTATTGGCCGTCTGTGCGGCCGGTGGAAACCAGCTTGCCGCCGCACTGCTCAAGCGCGGCACAACACGCGCGGTCATTGCTGGGTCCGTGCTCGTCGCCGCAGGCGCACTGGGATGGTTCGCCCTCGTCCGCAGCGCGTGGTTGATGACCATCACGATCGCGGCCTTCGGTGCGGCGATTGGTACCGCCATGACGACCACGTTTACTGCCGCCGGCACGGTGGTTCCACGTGAAGCGCATGGTGTTGGGTTCGGGTTCCTGTCGAGCGCTTCGCTGATTGGCTCGGCAGTGAGCCCGATCCTGAGCGGGCTCGTGGCATCGCGGAACATCAGGGTCGTGTTCCTGTCGGGGGCGGCGATCTTGACGCTGATTGTGATGATGGTCCGGCGTCTCATGGCCGAACGGGATCCGGCTATCGAGTCGCCCCCCGCGATTGAAGAGTCATAACCGTTGGCAGGGACTACCTCACGTATTCACTCTTCAAATTTTTTCTTGTGTTTCCGACGGCGGAATGGCCGTTTGGTCTTGTCTTCATGAACGCCCCCCGTCTGTCGTGGGAGCGGTACGCGCGGTCGTGATGGTGGATTGGCTGACGTGCGACGGGAGCGCCTCATGACTGTTACGATAATCTGTAACTGTATGGCCCGTCGTCCTTAGCGTTGCCGGATCCGCGATGCCCTCCCATCCAACTGCCCCCGAACGCGTAGCGCTGGTGGGTCTCGTCACGAGTGCTTTGCGCCGTGTCGACGCCGACGTCTCATTGGACGAGTTGGCCGGCCTGGCGGAAGCGGCTGGTGCGTCCGTCGCGCTTCGTATGCTTCAGGAACGCCGCAAGCCTGATCCAGCCACGTTCATTGGTGCCGGAAAAGTCGCAAGCCTAGCGGCGGCGTGCGCTGAGGCCGAGATAGATCTTGTCATCTTCGATAACGAGCTCACGCCCGCACAGCTCGGCCAGCTCGAGAAGAAACTCGAGCGCAAGGTGGTCGATCGGACGCAATTGATTCTCGACATCTTCGCCCGGCGTGCGCGCACTCGGGAGGGCAAGTGGCAGGTCGAGCTTGCGCAATTGAAGTACCTGCTGCCTCGTCTGGCTGGCAGCGGAACGGCGTTATCTCGTCTTGGTGGAGGAATCGGCACGCGTGGTCCCGGCGAAACGAAACTGGAAACGGACCGCCGCCGGATCCGGGTCCGCATCCAATCGGTACAGCGCGAGATCGATCAGGTGCGCGCGCGGCGTTCGCAGCTGCGCGAACGCCGGCAGAAACGGTCGGTTCCGACCGTGGCGCTCGTCGGCTACACCAACGCTGGCAAGACGACGTTGTTCAACCGTATGACGAATGAGGATGCCGTGGCATCTGACGCGTTGTTCGTCACGCTCGATCCACTGGTGCGCCAGGTCAAGCTTCGCGACCAGCGCGAGTTACTCGTTTCTGACACCGTCGGCTTCATCGATCGTCTTCCGCATGCGCTGGTCGCCGCATTCCGGGCGACGTTGGAAGAAGTCGCCGAAGCCGATCTGGCTCTGCACGTCATCGACGCGGCCAACCCCGATCGCGACCGGCACATGATGGCCGTCCGTCGGGTCCTGGAGGAGGTTGGCGCCGCCGCCGTTCCCGTCATCGACGTTTACAACAAGATCGATATGATCAGTCACGACGAGCGGCGGCGCCTGCAGGCGGCGGATCCGGGAGCCGCCCTCGTCTCTGCTCGTACCGGTGACGGGCTCGACGAGCTGCTGCAGATGGTGGCCGCACGCGTGGCGCTCGATACAAGGCGTATCACGATCACGTTCGACAGTGGCAAGGCCTTTGACCGCGAACAGGTTTCTCGCCTGTACCGTGTGGCCAGGGTTATCAGCCACGTCGCGACCAACGGACGCATCGTCATCGAAGCAGACGTGCCGAGACGATTTATCGAGCGTCTCACTTCCACTGAGAGCCATGAGGATCTGGCCGATGTCCATTGAGCCGCTGCGTCTGTTCTGTCCGCGTGCCGTCCGCCGCGTTGCGACGGTTGTGTGTGTCCTGGCGTTTACCGGAGCATGTGCGACAAAAGTTCCGCCTCCGACGCCGACCACGCTCGCACATCCGGAGTTTCTCTACCTGCAGATTCCCCCTGCGCTCGCCACTGCACCAGGAGCGTCGCGTGTCGATGTTGGCTGGCGCTATCTGCAGGTCGACGATCTGAAGAATGCCGATCTCGAATTCGGCGTTGCGCTCAAACTCGGACCACGGCTCTATCCCGCGCGAACGGGGCAGGGATATGTGGCCATGGCTATGCGCGATTACACGCGCGCGATCGCGGCTTTCGATGCGGCGCTGGGAGGGAACGCGTCGTATGTGCCGGCTCTCGTCGGCCGCGGACAGGCTCTGCTGGCGACGGATCGGGCGGAATCGGCGCTCGAGGCGTTCGAAAAGGCCCTGGCCGTCGATCCATCGCTCGCCGACCTGAGTCGGCGCGTCGAGGTGTTGCGGTTTCGCAACGTGCAGGACGTCATCGATGCGGCTCAGACGGCCGCGAAAGAAGGGCGTGTCGACGATGCCCGACGCGCCTACGAGCGCGCAATCTCGAGCTCACCCGAAAGCGCGTTTCTGCATCGCGAGCTGGGGCAACTCGAACGCCGCGCTGGCAACACCGACCGCGCGTTGGAGCACCTGCGGCGCGCGATCGATCTCGATGCAGGCGATGCAGCGGCGCTCGTGGAGACGGGTGAACTGCTCGAAACGCGAGGTGATGCTACCGGTGCGGAAGAGGCCTACAGAAAAGCGACAGCCATCGACCCGAGCCTGAATCTGGGTGGTCGGATCGCGGCAACGGCGCAGCGAGCGCGTGAATCGCAGCTGCCGGCCGAATTCCGTGCCGCGCTCACGACGCCACAGATCACGCGCGGCGATCTGGCGGCATTGATTGGCGTGCGGCTCGAGGCATTGATTCGTCAGGCACCGGCACGCCAGGTGGTCGTGACCGATACGCAGAGCCACTGGGCGTCCACGTGGATCACAGAGACAACCAGTGCGGGCATTATCGAGCCATTTGAAAACCACACGTTCCAACCGAGGGCGCTCGTTCGCCGGGGCGACCTGGCTACCGTGGTCAGCCGACTGGTCGCACTGATAGCGGCGTCGAATTCGTCCGTACGGGAGCGCCTCAGTCAGCGCCCGACGATCGCTGACGTTCCGCCGCGCCATTTACAGTACGACGCGGTGGTCTCCGCCGTGGCCGTCGGCGCGATGCCACTCGTCGATGGCGATCGGTTTCAGGTCGCCAGGCAGGTCTCGGGCGAGGAGGCCGTCGAAGTGATCGATCGCGTGCGGGTGCTGGCGGCGACGACGCTCGGCGCGTCGCGTCAGTGAAGAATCTGACGCTGGCCAACCAGCTGACGATTCTGAGAATTGCCCTGATTCCCGCCTTCGTGCTGCTCGTCGTCTATGGATACCTGGGTGCCGCGCTGCTCGTCTTTTCGATCGCAGGGTTAACGGACGCACTGGACGGGCTCATAGCGCGGCGCGCCGGCCAGCGGACGAGCCTGGGGGCCTGGCTCGATCCGATGGCCGACAAGTTGCTGCTGGTGACGACGTTTGTCGTCCTGACACTTCCCGGCATCCCGTTGGCGAACCATCTGCCGCTCTGGTTGACCGTCCTCGTCATCAGTCGGGACGTTGTGATCGTTGGCGTCGTCGCCATCATCAACCTGGCTGTCGGTCCGCGAACGTTTCGTCCCTCGCTGTTCGGCAAGGCAACGACTGCCGCATTCATCGTCACCAGCGTGGTCGTGATGTTCTTCAACTATCGCGGTGAAACCTCGATCTTCATCGATATCGGCATCTGGCTGTCGCTGGCGTTGACGCTGGTTTCAAGCGCCGACTACTTCTTCAAGTTGCGGCGACTCATTACGGAAGCGGGAGAGTAACCTACACCGCCTATTCGTCGTCGTTCGTCGTCACAATCCCGGCTGCAAACCACGCGCCTCCCTGATTGCGCATCAGCAACACCGGGTTGGGACAATCAGACGGCACAGTTGTCAGCACATCGTCGATTCGAAAGTCTCCGTTTGCATCGAGAGGCACCACGTTCGCTGTGCTGTGCTCGTTGGAGCGTGCCGCCGCTTCGCAGATCAACGTCGCAAAGATACTCAGGTTGCCGTTCTGCCCGATCCGATTGCCGCTGCCGAGGAGCAGGCCACGGCCTCTGACCTTGATACGACCGTCGGTTGTCACCTGCGCCTTCAGCGACGCGATCCTCCAAGGGCCGCCGCCGGGTGCGACACCTCTCACGATATTGCGAGCTATATTCTGGAAGGTGCCATCAGCGTTTGTGGGCGCGGCGCCGTTTGGAACCGGGTCGACGCCAATGCCGCCGTCGAAGGCGACGAGAATGTCGCGCTCGTGTGCGCTCAAACGGCCACGGAAAGAACGAATAACACGACTGCTGTTCGCTTCATCACTCGCGTCGAGGTGACGCGAGAGCTAGTGGACGACGGTGTTGCCGGGTCGCTCGGTCGTAATCGCGAGGACGGGTGAGGTCACGACGTGGTTGTCGACGGTGCGCAGCTCCATCAGAAGACCGACGCTGATCCGTCCAACCATCAGGAGTCCGCCGCGAATGCTGGCGCCCTCGAGATGTGCCGACGTGGGATTGCGGAAATAGCTGCCACCCTGGACGTAGACGTTGGTGCCTTCAGTGACGACGACCCGATACAACGAATTCATCGTCCACACGAGCAGGGTGGTCAGCGGTGGCAGCTCAGGCACATTCACGCTATCGACAGGGTCCATGACATCGACGATACGAGTCACCATGGCTCAAGACTCCATCCAGGGCGGTTCGCGCCAGGCCGCCATCGAAATAAAAGCGCGCTGCACGGAGGCGCACGACCCGAGGTCGTTGCGCATCACATCAGTGCTAACTTCGTTCGCGAGCGGAATATTCCGAGGAGGTCGCACGGCCGGCAGCCGAGGCCGGCCAGAAGGTGTGTCAGGCCCGCGTCTTGACGAACGCGACGATGAAGAGAATGCCAAGCAGCATGTCGGGCCAGGCGGGTTGCGCGTCGATCGCAGGAATACGGCCACGACTGTAGAAGATGAGGAGCATTGAGACGTAGCCAAGTTTCTCGATGATGCTGGGGATCATCAGCCAACGGAATCGAAGCGGATTCGACCCGATGAACAGAAACGCGATCTGCCACGCCATCGCCACGGAAAGGAAGCCGTAAAAGAAATGCGGATACTCGGTTGGCGATGGGTAGTGACGTCCGGTCACGTCGACAAGCCAGAAGAGCGGGGTCAATACCACGATGCCCCATACACCGGCACCGGTGAAGACGTATTTCGCAAATGTCATGAAGCCTCCGAGGCCGTGCGCGCTGTTGCCCTCAGTGATGACAACGCGATCGCAGAGGCATTTATTCCATCGGTAAGGCCTGACCGATGGCCCGGTCAATGTCCTCGAGCATCGAGTCAATGGACGCCTTGCGCCCCTCGGCGTATGCGTGCGCCCACCGATCGGGGCCCAGGCGCGATCGGGATTCGCGTTCGGTCCGCTCGCCAAGTTCGCGCAACATGGGATCGATCAGGCTCGAGCCGGCACGCTCCCTGATAGCGTCCCGCGCACCAAGAATGCGCGCGACCCAGGCATCGTCGCCCTTGAGCGCGGCTGCCGCGGCAAGAGCAACCAGGCCGTACACGATTCCGAACTTGTCTTGCGATTCCCGGACTCGAGTGAGGCTCTGGCGCATTAGTGCGGCTGCAGCGTCGGGGTTTCCCTGCTGCAACGTGAGGACGACGCGGACATAGAGGCCAAGCGCCAGGAACCACGGTCCTGCCGATCGAAGCGCCACGGTGGCCTCATTGACCAGGCGATCTGCCTCGTCTCCATGGCCGGACGCGAGCGCGACCCAGGCGAGTCCATTCGACGCACTTCCAGCGCCCCAGACACTCGGGAGGGCCCGGAATCCAGCGCGACTCTGCGTAAACCAGTCTCGCGCCGCGAGTAGATTGCCGGCTGCGTATTCAATGTGTCCGAACATCCACGCGGCCTGCGGGATCACCTCAGCGTCGTCGGACTGGTGAACGATGTCGATTGCGGCTGTCAAGTGCGCGCGCGCCTGGTCGAACGCACCGTGGGTGTGCAACATCGCGGCCGCTCCGAGTCGCGCCCGTGCCGCGGCTGCCGATGGAAGTGAGGGCAGGTTCAATATCTGTTCATACCACCGGAGACCTTCGGTGGCATGTCCACGAATCAACCAGAAAAACAGCAGCGCCCATGCGATGTCTGACGCTTCGGCCGCGCGGCCGCGCTCGATGAGCCACCCCAGTCCGGCGCGGTAGCTGTCGAGATCTTCACGTACGCGATCCAGCCATTCGAGCTGGGTGGGTCCGATCAACCCATCTGCAGCGAGGGCGGCTTCGGCCGTGCAATACCGGACGAGTCCCTCCATGGCGTCGTCGCGCTCGCGCGCAGCGGCGAGTTCGACGCCTGCATACGCACGCACGGTTTCCAGCATGTAATACAGCGGACAGGTTGTGACTACCGACGATTCCGATCGTGACAGCAGGCTCTTGTCCATCAGGGCGGCGACTGCCTCGAACGCGTCGAGGCTCTCGTCAGAAGCGCGCTCACGTCCGGCAAGAACCTCGGCCGCTGCATCGATTGGAAACAGCCCCGGTAGCGCGCCAAAACGTCGAAAGGCGCGTCGCCCGGCTTCGTCGAGCAATTGATAACTCCACGCGACCGTCGCATTCATCGTCTGCTGGCGTTCGGGAAGATCGCGCGCGCTGGTGCTCGAGAGCAGGACGTCGCGTTCGAGTTTCTTCAACAGGCCGTCGAGCGTGAGGACTTTGATCCACGGAGCCGCCAGCTCCAGTGCGAGCGGCAGCGAATCGAGCTTTCGACAAATGGCGGCCACGATCGATGCGTTCGACGCAGTGAGCTGAAAGTCGGATTGCACGTCGCGGAGCCGATCGACAAAGAGTTGCACTGCCGGGCTCCGGCCATGAACTTCCGGAGGCAACGTCTCGGACTCAGGCCCCAGCGCAAGAGCGCTGAGTGGATATTCCCGCTCACCTCGCACATGCAGTGGGGCGCGGCTGGTCACTAATATCCCGAGCGCAGGCACGACGGTGGTCAGATCGGCGACGAGCGTTGCCGCCGCCAGCACCTGCTCGAAATTGTCCAGCACGAGCAAGGTGGTGTGGCCCTCGCACGCGGCGCGGGCGCGTCCAGGCAGCTCGCGCGGGGAAACGTCGCCGACGCCGAGCGCCTCGGCGATTGCCGAGGCAACGAAAGCCACTTCCCGAATAGCGGCCAGGGAGACAAATACAACGCGAGTCTTCCCCTCGTCGGCTGTCGCGCGGGCAAGCTCCAACGCCAGCCGGGTTTTTCCAACGCCGCCCGGGCCGATCAACGTGATGAGGCGGATGGTGGAATCGGTCAGCCATTGCCGCAACACCACGACGTCTTCTGCTCGGCCGACCAGGGCCGTCAAAGGCAGCGGCGGCGCGTTGAGCTCCTCACCCGGCTTCGCTTTGACGGATTTCCGCGCGCTTGCAATGAGCGCGTCACGGGCAGTACCCGTCAGGTCGAGCGCCATAGACAACGAACGCACCGTCTCGAACTGAGGCCGCTGCCGCTCTCCACGCTCCAGTGCGCCGACCGCGTGAACGGAGAGGCCCGCTATGGCTGCAAGTTCTTCCTGGGTAAACCCGGCGGCTTCTCGAAGCGATTTGAGGTGTGCGCCGAACGATCCCGGGGGCGCCAGTCTCATCAACCGTCCATCTTACCTCGCGCGTACGGGCGGCGTACGAGGCATGTGTGTGGTGAGGACGTCGGCCAGGCATCACAGTTGAGACATCTGTCATGCAGGGAGGGATCAGTGACCCGCGAGGAATTCGACGAAGTCGTTCTGCCACATCTCGATGCTGGCTATCGTTTGGCGCGATGGCTCGTGCGCAACGATCACGACGCGCAAGACGTTGTGCAGGAAGCATCTCTGCGCGCGTTTCGTTACTTCGGGACGTTTACCGGGGGGAACGGACGGGCGTGGTTTCTCACCATTGTTCGTAATACATGCAGCGGTCTCAATCGTCACCGATTCGACGAACCGGTGGACCTGTTCGACGAGCAGCATCACAGCCATCTTCGACCGTCTTCCAGTCCAGAGACGCTGTTGCTTCAAACAGATGACGTGATGGTGATCGAACGAGCGATGAACAGCCTGCCAGCACGTTCTCGTGAACTCCTCAGGCTCCGCGAACTGGAAGGCCTGTCGTACCGAGCGATGGCAGATACACTGGGCATTCCCATCGGAACCGTCATGTCCGGCCTGGCACGTGCGCGTCAGGCCTTCCGTGAGGCGCTGGCGAAGCAGACCCCGGCCCACTGACATCTGCCAACTATCTGTTCTCTGGAGGAATGTCGCGGATGGGCGCCGAGAACTTCGCGTGCGCGATCGGATCCACGGGCCTGTGCCTGATTCGTGTGCTCGCCGGATCCTTGCCGAGGTAATTGTCACCCTGCCAATTCAGAGATGGTCTGATCGGCCTCGGGGCGAATCCTCCGCCGCAGTTGGGGCACACGTTGCCGAGGACGTGATCCACGCACGCTGCGCAGAACGTGCATTCATACGTGCAGATACGAGCGTCGACGGCTTCAGGTGGAAGCGCTGTGTTGCAGTGTTCGCAGGTCGGTCTGAGTTCGAGCATCGCGCTCCTCGTAGAAGACGGAACCATCACGCGCGAGGAGATATTCCGGAACGGCTGACGTTCGTGTCCGTACGAGTGTCGTACGGGTGATGTCGGTGGTTGCCGGCCTGTGGCCACCCTACCGTGGACCTGTCGGGCAATAGCGCCCGTTGGACTACTGAAGAGGAGCAAGCTATGTCGAGTGTTGCATCCCATGATTCCGCGGCCGTAAGCGTCGCGTCGCCTGAGAGAGGCACGAGCCTGCGAGCCCAGGCTCTCGCTGATCGCCTCATTCAAGGCGGCGACGCTCTGGCCGCCTTCGCCAGCGGCCTGAGCGATGCGGAATGGCAGACCCGCCTCCAGAAGGACGGCCGCAAGATCGGTGTCGTCGTTCATCACGTCGCCAGTGTGTACCCGGTCGAGATGGAGTTGGCTCGAGCGGTCGCGAGCGGCCATCCCGTTACTGGGCTGACCCCGGCCGACATCGACCAGATGAACGCGCGGCATGCTGTCGAGCACGACAACGCCACGCGAGAGGCCACATTGAACCTGCTCCGGCGCAACAGCGCCGACGCTGCTGCCGCCATTCGCACGTTGAGCGACGACGAACTCGATCGCGCCGTACTTGTCTCGCTCTATTCATACGCTCCGCTGACGTGTCAGTTCGTGCTGGAGGACCACGCGGTTCGGCACAGCTATCACCACCTGGCTCGCATCCGGGCCACGCTGGGGCGCTAGCGCCGGGAGGAAGCAATGCTGTTTGTACGTCTCGTGCTCACGTCGGCGTTCGTCGCGTTGGCCATCGGCTGCAGCGGGAGTTATTCATCTCCGACGTCTGCACCGTCGCCGACGCCAACACCGGTGTCTCCTTCGCCGAGCGGTCCGTCGGCGGCGGTGACGATACCGCGAGGCGCGGAAGCGCTCGGGCGCAGCGCCTACAACCCTGCCGAATTGACGGTTGACGTTGGTACCACCGTGACTTGGACGAACACCGATGTCGTCTCGCATACGTCGACATCGGACGCCAGCGGATGGAACTCCGGAACCATCGCCCCCGGCGGGCAGTTCTCGTTCACGTTTCCGACGGCGGGAACGTTCTCGTATCACTGCGCGATTCACCCCGGAATGGTGGGGACCGTTGTCGCCCGGTGAGATCGGCGGTGACCGTCTCGTGCACTTCGAGTCGTACGAACTCGACGTCCGTTCACGCGAACTGCGTCACGGCGCGGAGCGAGTGCGACTTCAGGCGCAGCCGTTCGAGATCCTCGTGATGATGCTCGAACGCCCTGGCCAGGTTGTCACGCGCGAGGAGCTGGTGCAGAGGCTGTGGCCCAACGGGACCTTCGTTGATTTCGAGCACAGCCTCAACGCCGCGGTGAAGCGGCTGCGGGCTGCGCTTGGAGACAACGCCGACAGTCCACGGTTCGTTGAAACGCTGCCCCGGAAGGGTTACCGGTTCATCGGCGCTGGCGAACGTGACCGAAGTGTGCGTGGTCGCCGCCCGCGCGTCGCCGTGCTGCCGTTCACCGATGACGGCGGGGAATCGACGACGCGCGATTTTTGCGATGGCCTGACCGACGAAATGATTCTGCAACTCGGCCGGCTCGATGGTCTGGGCGTGGACGTCGTTGCACGCTCCTCATCGCTGGCCTTCAGAGGTGGTGCATGTCTGGCGCGGGAAATCGGTGCGTCGCTCAGGGCCGACTACCTGCTTGAAGGCAGCGTCCGGCGGCAGGGCGACCGTGCGCGAATCGCGGCCTGGTTGGTCGAGACGTCGGGCGAGACGCAACTGTGGGCCGACGTCTACGACCGGTACCTGACCGACGCGCTGTCAGTTCAGGCGGACGTTGCGTCGCGCATCGCGGGATCGCTCGCCGCGGAGATCCCATGTCGATCGCTCGAGGCGGTCTCATCTTTTCCGCAAGGCTCACGGCCATCGCCTGATGTCGTGGGCCAGAGTTTTCGCCCTGTGTTCAGGGCATGAATTGGAGATTACTTACATGAGTTTCGTTCGTGTCGTTTTTCTCGGTATGACCATGGGAACGCTGATCGTGCAGGGGGTCGAGGCTGCGGGTGACGATCAACACACCAATCACGATCACTCGGCGCCTCCAGCCCTGGTGGCCCTCGTCCGCGACGTCACGCGGCCGTTTCTCGACCCCGCCGTCGCCCAGGGCGCGGGCTACGGCCCCTTGCTCGGATGTGTCAGCGGGCAGCAGGAAGGCGCGATGGGGTTGCATTTCGTCAATGGCAGTCTTGTCTTCGACGACGGACAACTCTCTCCGCAGCAGCCGGAAGCATTGATGTACGAGATGAAGGGCGGGCGCCTGCAACTGTTGGGCGTCGAGTACATCGTTCCAGCCGCCGCGTGGGATGCGCACAACCCGGCGCCGCCGGCGCTGCTCGGGCAGGCATTCGCATTCGTCGACAGCCCGAACCGGTTTGGTCTGGATCCGTTCTACGAGCTGCACGTGTGGGCGTGGCGTGAGAACCCGAACGGCACGTTCGTGGACTGGAACCCGCGGGTCTCGTGCGATGGGTTCTCGGAGAATCCGTGAGGGTCAGACGTAGGGCGGGTCCTGTCTTTCGGACCCGCCTCTACGTGACCTTCGTCTTGAAATAATCGATGGCCGTACGAAGACCGTCTTCGAGGCTGACTTTCGGTTCCCACCCGAGCAACGTTCGCGCGCGCGTAATGTCCGGCTGCCGCTGTTTGGGATCGTCGACCGGCAGAGGACGATAGACGATCTTGCTGCTCGATCCCACCAGGCGGACGATCGTCCTGGCGATCTCCTCGATCGTGAGCTCGTGCGGGTTGCCGATGTTGACTGGCTCGTTCGTGTTCGCGTCCATCAGCCCGAGAATGCCGCGCACGAGATCGCTGACGTAGCAGAAACTACGCGTTTGCGTGCCGTCACCGAACACCGTCACGTCCTCGTTGGCAAGCGCTTGAGAGACGAATGCCGGTACCGCCCGTCCATCGCGAAGTCGCATCCGCGGACCGTAGGTGTTGAAGATCCGAACGATCTTCGTGTCGATGCCATGCGTGCGATGGTAGGCCAGTGTGATGGCTTCGGCGAAGCGCTTGGCCTCATCGTAAACGCCGCGGGGACCGATCGGATTGACATGACCCCAGTAGGTTTCCTTCTGGGGATGTTCCAACGGATCGCCGTAGACTTCCGACGTTGACGCCAGCACGAACTTCGCGCGTTTGGCCTTGGCGAGGCCGAGCGCGTTGTGCGTTCCGAGCGATCCCACTTTCAGCGTCTGAATCGGCAACTCGAGGTAGTCAATCGGACTGGCGGGACTGGCCCAGTGCAGCACGTAGTCGACCGGGCCGTCGACATCGATGAATTGCGTCACGTCGTGCCTGATGAACTGAAAGTCCCGGGCACGCAGGTGAGCGATGTTGTTCAAGTCGCCGGTCAGCAGGTTGTCGATGCCGACGACGGAATCTCCGCGCGCGAGCAGGGCTTCGCAGAGATGCGATCCAATGAAACCGGCGGCGCCTGTGACGACGATGCGGGGCACGGTGTCGAGGGGTTAGGCGCGTTGAAACAGACCCCGGACCAGGGTCAGCCACATGATCTTCAAGTCGAGAGTCACAGACCAGTTCTCGATGTAGTAAAGGTCGTATTCAATACGCTTCTCCAGCGATGTGTTCCCGCGCCAGCCATTGACCTGGGCCCAACCCGTGATGCCGGCCTTGACCTTGTGTCGCAGCATGTACTGCGGGATGCGGTGCTTGAACTGTTCAACGAAGAATGGTCGTTCCGGTCGCGGCCCGACGATCGACATGTCGCCCTTCAGCACGTTCCAGAATTGCGGCACCTCGTCGAGATCCAGTTTGCGCAGCCAGCGTCCGATCGGCGTGGTGCGGGGATCGTCCTCGCGTGCCCACACCGGCCCCGTCGCGTCTTCGGCGTCGGGGTACATCGACCTGAACTTGTAGACGGTAAACGCCTGCCCGTCAAGGCCCATCCGTTCCTGCTTGTAGAAAATGGGCCCCGGCGAGGTTCTTCGTACGAGAACACCGATGATGAGCGCCGGTATCGCGAGGACGACGATGGCTGATAGCGAGAGCACGATGTCGAGGCTGCGCTTGATCCACGCGTTGAGTCCCTGGAGTGGCACCTCATTGACATTGATGATCGGGAGGCCGTCGAGATCCTCGAGGCGCGCGCGGAGGGCGATGAACTGCAGCAAGTCGGGTACGACCTTGACGTCGATGCACTCCCGGTTGGAAATCTCCATCAAGTCCAGGAGCTTGGCGTGCTCTTCGAGAGGCAGCGCGACGTACAGGTGATCGACGCGTTCGCGATGCGCGATTTCGGCGACTTCCGACAATGTGCCGAGCAACGACAGACCGCGGTAGCCGATGTGATCGCCGCCAGCGCGATCGTCGACGAACCCGACCACCTGATAGCCGAGCTCGCGATGCTGCAGCATGCGATCCGCGACCATGCGGCCCAGATCGCCAACCCCGGCGATGAGAATTCGTTTCAGCCCGATGCCGGCTCGCCAGCGACGCTCGAAGAGCTCACGAACGAACTCGCGCTGGGCGTACGTGAACATCACGGTCAAGACGAGGAACAGCACCCAGACGATCTGCGAGACCTCGTAGGCGCCGCGGGCGCGCGCCTCGTCTGATGCCCAGTACGCCTGCACGTACAACGTCGAGACGACACCGAACACGACCGCCAGGATGCTGCCGACCAGCACGGAGAAGAAGTCGTCGACCCGCGAACGTCCGCGCCGCAGCCGGTACACGCCCTGCACGCGAAACGCGAGCGGTGTCAGAACGGCGATGAACGGGAGCAGGTTGAGGTACTGCTCGAAAGGAGGGTATCCACGAAAGACCGGGATCAGACCGCTCTCGAACCTGATGCCGTAGGCGAGGACAAACGCCCACATCGCCAGGACCGCGTCACCAGCGACGTAGGTCGCCACGAGCAGCCGGTTGTAGCGCCTTACCATCGTGTCCCGGCTGGCGCCGCCAGTGTGGCCTCGATGACGGCTCGCATCTCCTCGGTATGGCGCTCGCGGGCGAACCGCTCGGCATGCGCGCGGAGAACGGATCGATTGAACGGAATCATGCGAACTCGCTCGAGCGCAGCGGCGAGCGACGGGATCGTCGGCTCGCTGAACAGAACGCCGGTCTCGCCATCTTTTACCGTCTCGAGCGCGCCGCCGCGCGCCAACGCGACGGTCGGGCAACCGCACGCCTGGGCCTCGACCGGCACAATACCGAAGTCTTCCTCACCCGGGAGGATTACGGCGGCCGCACGACGATATTCCTCGCGAATCTCCTCTTTCGGCTGCGATCCGAGAAACCTCACCTCGGATCCGGCCTGCTGCATCAGCCGTTT
>Ga0075431_100000503_pt1 | contig 32649 bp, 25 predicted proteins | sample RhiMetdeltSRZDD5_FD_75297 | JGI IMG/M metagenome (GOLD analysis project Ga0075431, IMG submission 75297) | Populus rhizosphere microbial communities from Tennessee, USA - Rhizosphere MetaG P. deltoides SRZDD5 | ecosystem: Host-associated > Plants > Roots > Rhizosphere > Soil | place: USA... | reverse complement strand
GAGGACTGGAAGATGCCGCCGAACGAGCCGGCCGAATCGATCGTGCCGGCGAAGAACGCGACGTTCTCCGGCAGGTTCGCCAGATGCACGTGCGCGAGCTCATCGCGCGCTTCGTCCTCGCTCCAGCCGAAAGCTTTGGCGACGACGCCGATGTTTGCAGCCTGCTGATCGCGCAGCCGCCGGTTGCCTTCGAGGATGCCGTGCACGAGGCCGCGCACCATGTCGGGATGCTCCTTGGCGAAGCCGCGGTTCACCGCGAGCACGTCGGCGATGACCAGCAGGTTGCGATTCGACACCAGCACCTTGGCCTTGCCGTTGGACTTTTCGACGACCTCGTCCGTGCGCGGCGTCCAGCCGACGCAGCCGTTCAAGCGCGCCTGCGTGCGCGTGAGCTCGTGCGCGTAGGCGTCGCACGCGACGAACGCGTCTTCATAGAACACCAGACCGAGCTCGCTCGACGCCGGCTTCGAATCGAGGTCGCGCAACACCACGACGGGCACGCCAGCCTCTTGCGCGAGATAGCGGATGAAGAACTCGCTCTCATTGAACTGCGAAGCCGCGAGCACTTTGCCTGCGAGCTGGTTCACCGAAGCGACGCCGCGGTCGACGACGACCATGTCGGCGCCGCGCGAGTAGCCGATTTGCACGGGCACGACAGCTTCGAACTGGCGGCCGAGCACTGCGAGCGCGTCGGTCGTGGTGGCAGTGGCCGCGAGGCGTCCGTTGTTCAGCGGCGACCAGGTTTCGCTCTCGCTCATCGAGATCTTGACCTTGAAGCCGTACTCCTTCGCGAAGAACGATTCCGGATTCGGCTCCAGTCCGCCGTTCGCGACGATCAAGCCGCCGTAGCCGGCGTACTCGCTGATGTCGATCTGCAGCACGCCGTCCTTGGGCGTGTAGGTAGCCGCAGCTTCGAGCGGTGGCGTACCGACGACAGGCTCGATCGGTACCGGCGCGTCACCGTCCGGCTCGGCCTTGTCGACTGCGGTAGTCGTGTTGCCGGGCGCAGCGGCGGTCGGCTGGTCCTTCGTACCCTTGCCGAGCCACAGATAAACGCCGAGTCCGATGATGCCGACCAGCAGCAACAGCGTGACGAGGTTGCCGGCGGTCGAGCCGCGCGCTCGAGAACGAGAAATGATCTGGATCATGAGTCGTGTCTCCTCACTCCGAAACCTTCTGACGCCGCGGCGGCGGCGGGCTCTTGGCCCGCAGCAGGTCCGCGGGTGGCGGCTCGTCGGTCAGGCCTTCGAGTCCCGCAAACAATTCGCGCTGATCTTTCAGCCAGCGGTTCGCTTCGTTGAGCGATGCGGACAGCGCATCGAGCGATGCGGCGGCGCTGTGCTCGTCGGTGGCGAGCAGCGCCTGCTCACGCACCAGCGACACCTGTTGACGCAGCCGTTCGATCTCCGCTTCGATCAGCTCGCGGCGACGTTCCGCATCGGCATGGCCGGTGCGCCGTTCGCGAATCACTTCCAGTTGCTGCTCCAGGCTGCGCTTCAGCTCGTCGCCGACCGCCTCGCGGCTCAGTCGATCGATGAGGCGTCGCTCTTGCTCTTCGAGATTGCGACTCTCGCGTCCGGCTGAAGAGATGACCTGCAGCACCGACGCGTGCGCGGCGAGCAGCTTCAGGTGCACCCACGCCATCTGTCGCACGTCGCTCATCTGCGATTCCGTCGCGCCAGTGCGCGACAGCAGCTCGCAGATCTCGTTTGCCTGTGCCTCGATCGTCGATTGCTGATCGCGGGCGTCTTGCGAAAGGTAGGACCCGAGCTGCGCATAGCGCGCATGCCAGTCGGTCTGGCCCTGCTCAGCGTCCACAGTCGCGCGAAAACGCGGATGACGCGAGAGCGTCCACAGGTACAACCCTTCGAGCCCGATGCCGATCAGCCACAGCGCAGGGTTGACGAACGCGCCGAGCAGCGCGAACGTCGCGACGCCGAACCAGTTCGGCGGCACTGGCATACCGAGGGGACGTGCGTTGAAGGCTGCGGCTAAATAGGAACGCTTGGCGCTCATGTGGGCGCAGGCTGCGCTGCGTACTTGTGGAAGGCGGGCGGCACGAACGCGAGGTCGGTCGCCTCGCGAATCGCGATGCGCATCTGAAATTCGAGCACGTCCGCGGGCACGGGATTCTGATAGCCGGTGAGGCACGCTTCGAGTGCCGCTTCCGCGCCGACATTCTCGGTGCGCGAGCGCCGGTACGCTTTCACGACGAGGGCTTCTGCCGCGCCCGGCGTAAGCAAGGTCGGCATGCGGGGCGTCAGCTTCGCGAGCTGCGGGTCGGTCAACGTCAAGCCATAGCGTTTCGCCAGCACCCCGACGAGTGCCGCGCTTTCGGCCTGAGTGCTGGTCGGCAGCAGCGGCACCTTCACGTCGACTCGACCGGGGCGTTTCAGATCGACTTCGATCAGGTCCGGGCGTGAGGATGCCAGCAGCCACAGCACGCGGCCGCGATTCGCGGTATCGGCCATCTCCTGCGCGATCATCGAATACAGACGCCCGGACAGGCCGCTGTCACCGCTGCCGGAGTCGCGCCGGCCGAGACTCTGGTCCGCCTCATCGATGAACACCATGCAGCGGCCGAGCGCGCGCACCAGCCGGAAGATCTTCTCCAGGTTGCCTTCGCTCGACCCGACCCAGCGGTCGCGGAAATTCTTCAGTTTCACGACCGGCACGCCGGCTTCGCCGGCGAGACACTCGACCAGGAAGGTCTTGCCGGTGCCGACCGGGCCGCACAGCAGATAACCCATCGGCAGCGCTTTGAGATCGCCCGCGCGCCACAGCACGAGATCCTGGCGCAGCCACTGCTTCAGCGCTTCCTGTCCGGCGTAGTCGTCGAGCGTGCGCCGCGACTCGATGAACTCGACCAGCCCGGCGGAGTCGCGCTCCACCAGATCTTTCTTGATGCGCGTCAGATCCGCGACCCCGAGCGCCTGACCGGAGTGATCGCGAACCTTCACGAGACTTTCGAGCGCGGCAATCGTGACGCCGACGAGCGCGCCGGCGAGCTGTGGCAGATCCGCATTCTCGGCGAATGCTTTCGGCTCCTGCACCTTCAGAATCGCGAGCGCGCGCTCCAGCGCGGGTGTGTCCGGAAGCGGCACGCGAATGCGCGACACATGCGCGCTGTAGGCAATCTGCCGTTCGATGTCGTTGAGATTGTCCGCGATCAGCACGCTCGTGAATGGCAGCTCGCTGAAAGGAGCTTCCGAGGCCCAGTCGCGCAGCACGCTCGTGAGGCTGCCGTGCTCGTAGCCCGTGCCATCGGCCGGCACGACATCGTCCGCGCCGCGCAGGATCACTGCGACGTTCTCCTTCACCTCACGACCCAGCACCCGCAGATTGCCGAGGTAGCGCAGGTAGCGGCTGATGTACTGAATCGCATCCAGCGGCTCGCGCGGCAGCGCTTTGAGATTCGCGCCGCCCCACTTCTCGACGAGCTCGCCGCCGCGCTCGATTGCGAGGCCATTGCCGAGATCGTACGAGAGCACGATCTTGAAGCCCGCCAGCAGATCGTTCTCCAGATAGCCGGCGAGATTGATGAGTCGGCCGCCGACGGCGACGCGGTCGTGCACGTTGCCGTACAGAATGAACTGACCGTGAGCGCCGCTTTCGTAGGCGAGCGCGAGCTCGCCCGCCCACGCCGGCGCACCCTGGGGTGCCGGCATGTCAGCTGCCCTGGCCGCCCGTTTCCGTCGCGCCGAGCGAGCGCGGCGCCGGCGCGGGCGCTTCGCCTGGAATCGAGATGCCCTCGCGCGCAGCGAAGTCCGCCAGCGCCTGGTCGGCGAGCGCGGTGAGCTCGGCTTCCTTCACCTCGATGCCGCTCATGTCGACCGAGTCCCGGGCAATGCGGGCACGGCCGGCGGCCTTGGTCCGCTCTTCTTCCACCATCTCGTGCAGGCGATTCAACGTGTCGCCGGCGCCGCCGATGTTGGAGATCATCCCCGAGGCCATTTCGTGGATTTCGGCCATGGCCTGGTTCATGCGCATGTCGTTGATCGCGCCCTTCATGGACTCGATCTTCGCCTTCGCGGTCTGGACCGCGATATCGCGCGCCTTGACCAGATTCCGGTAGGTTCCTTCGGCCTGTTCCAGCTGCTTGCGGTTCTCTTCGAGCTGCGCGTCGATGGTCTGCAGGCGCAGTGCGTACTGGCCGGCGGCTGACTTGTTGCCGGCTCGCAGGTGCGCCGTAGTCTTCGCGCGCAGATCCTTCTGCTCGGCTTCCAGCTTGCGCACCTGACCCATGATGCGCTCACACAGTCCCGCGTGAGTTGCGAGCCCCTGGTTGAAGTTCGCGATCTGCTTGCGCAGATTCTCCTGCTCCAGCTCGAGCAGTGCTTCCGGATTGCGGCGCTCGACGCCCGAGATGAACAGCGAGAAGAACCCTTTGATGAGATTTGCCAGACGGCTGAACATGCACCCTCCGGTAAGGCCCCCGATTTCGGAAGAGCGCAGCGTAGCGAAAATGGCGCGTCGAGAGTAGCAAAGTAGGGCGAGGCGCGGCAGTGTGCCGGCAAGCCACGGCAGAGTACCGGCGGGGCGTTTGCTAGACTTCCCCGCCATGACCACTGCCAGCATCGTGCCGCCGCCAGCCCCGCAACACCTGCATGAAGTCCTCGAGCTGGAACAGCTGGACACCAATCTGTTCCGCAGCCGGGTCAACCAGATCAACAACAATCGGTCGCTGTTCGGCGGCCAGATCCTCGGTCAAGGCCTGAAGGCCGCGGCGCTCACCGTCGAGCCGGGTCGCAGGGCACATTCCCTGCACGGCTACTTCCTGCTCGCCGGCATGAGCGATATCGGCGTGATTTATGACGTGGAGCTGACGCGCGATGGCGGCAGTTTCTCGACCCGCCGCGTCGTGGCCCGCCAGCGCGCCAAGCCGATCTTCCACATGGAGCTGTCGTTCCATCGCGAGGAGCGCGGCTTCGAGCACGAGATTGCGCTGGACGTGGACGTTCCGGAGCCCGACCAGCTCATGAGCACGCGCGAGCTCGCAGCGAAGTTCGCCGACCGGCTGCCGAAGAGCGCGCAGGCAATCGCCACCCAACAGGCGATCGTCGAGCTGAAGCCGGTGAGTCCCGAGGACTACTTCCTGCGCAAGGCGGGCACGCCGCGCGGCCTGTACTGGATCAAGTCGACCTCGCCATTGCCGCAAGACGACCTGACCCAGCAGTGCGCGCTCGCGTACCTGTCGGACTACTTCCTGACGTCGACCGTCGTGCTGACACACACGGTCTCGATGATGTCCGGTCAGGTGATGATGGCGAGCCTCGACCACGCGATGTGGTTCCATCGGCCGTGCCGCGCGGACGACTGGATGTTGATCGACGCGGTCAGCCCGTTCGCCGGCGGCGCTCGCGGCCTCACGCGCGCGCAGATCTTCGATCGCGAGCGGCGGTTGGTTGCGTCAGTGGCGCAGGAGGGGTTGGTCAGGCCGTTGGAGAAGAAGTCGGGCTGAAGCCTGCTGCGCAGGGATGCGCTGGAGCGGCCGACCTACAGCGCTACAACACCGCTTCGCGGAGCTTCTCGACGTCCTTTTTTCCCAGCAGCTTCGTCGCGCCGGGTTTCAGTCCGGCCGCGCGCAATGGGCCGATCGCGACGCGCTCCAGCTCGCGGAGTTTCAACCCGACGCGCGCTAGCATCCGCCGGATCTCGCGGGGCTCGCCTTCGCGCACCGATAGGCCGAGCAGCGTGCGATCCCCGCGCGCCCGATCGACAAGGCGCTTGAGGACGCGCACAGACTCCATCGCCGCGCGCTGCGTCGTCTTCCCGCCGTCCGCCGTCGGGTTCACCAGGTACATGCCCGCACGCAATTGTTGCAGTTGTTCGTCGCCTGCGAGGCCCGTACACACCGCGCGGTACTCCTTCAGCACGCCGAGCTTGGGACGCTCCAGCTGGCGCGCGAGATCGCCGTCATCTGTAAGCAGCACGAGGCCGGTGGAGTCGCCATCCAGCAGCCCCACTGCATGCCAGCGCGGACCAGGCTCGTCAGGGGGCCGCAGCGAAAACGGGATGAAGTCGAGCACGGTGCGCCGTCCGGCGCCGCCGCGCGTCGAGGTGATGACGCCCTTGGGTTTGTTCAGCAGCAGGTACGAAGGCATTAAGCGATGCGCTTGGCGAACTCGTGATTGAGCAATGCGCGCAATCGTACCGCCTTCAGCGGCTTATGCATCATCGTCAAGCCCGCCGCGCTTACCTTGCGCAGCTGCTCGGTGGCGGTGTCGCCCGAGATCAGGACCGCGGGAATCGTGTTGCCGAGCTCGGCGCGCAGCTCGCGAATCGCATCGATGCCGGTGCTTTCGCCGCGCAACCGCAAGTCGGCGATGATGAAGTCCGGCGAGCGCCCGTTGATGCTGAGTAAGGCCTCGGCCGAGTCCATCGCAGTGACGCACTTGCAGCCCCAGCTCTCCAGCAGGCTCTGCATGCCGAGGCGCACCGATTCCTCGTCGTCGATCACCACGATCAGCTTGCCGCCGATCAGATTCGGCACCTTCTGCTCGATCGTCGCGGCAACCGACTGCACGCGCGTGGGATCGGCTATCGGCACTTCGACCGTGAAGCGTGAGCCCTTGCCGACTGTCGAGCGCAGCCACAGTGGATGGCCGAGCAGCTGCACGATGCGGCGTACGGTCGCGAGGCCGAGCCCGAGTCCGCGCGAGCGATCGCGCGAAGGATTGTTGAGCTGGTAGAACTCTTCGAAGATGCGCTCGTGCTGCTCGGCCGGAATGCCGATGCCCGAGTCCCAGACCTCGATCTTCGCGACGTTGCCGCGCCGACGGCATGCGACGACGATGCCGCCGCTCTCCGTGTAACGCAGCGAGTTCGAGACGAGGTTCGAGAGCACGCGGAACAAGAGTGTGGCGTCCGTCGCGAGCGTCAGCTTCGTGCGGCGCACCGACAGGCGCAGCCCCTTGTCCTGCGCCGGGACAGCAAACGTGTTGCGCACACGGTCGAACACCGTGTCCACCGGCACGATCTCGCGCTTCACTTCGACCTGGCCGGCATCGAGCTTCGAGATGTCGAGCAGGTTGTCGAACAGTTGCTCGAGCGATTCCGTGCATTGCAGGATCTGATCGACCAGCGCCTGGCTCGACCGGCCCGCCGAATTGTTGCGAAGTGCGGTTGCGAACAATCCCAGCGAGTGCAGCGGTTGGCGGAGATCGTGATTCGCGGCGGCGAAGAACGCCGATTTCGAGCGATTCGCCTCTTCCGCGCGGGCACGCGCCTGTTCGGCGGAGGTGTTCTGGCGTTGCAGCTGCTCGACCAGCTGCTCGTTCTCGTAGCGCAGACGGATCTGCGCGACCACCGCACGCGACTGGCGATCGACGAACAGCAGCACATAGCCGAGCACGGCGATCCACATCACGCCGAGCGCAGCGTTGCCGTAGCCGCCGAGAGTGACGTAGCGCAGTGCCAGCAGACCGAAGATCGGCACCGTGAACGCGTACAGCGCCGGAGGGAAGTGTGCGTGCGTGATGATGCTGAGGGTCGCGCGACCTGCGAGGCACGCGGAGATCAGTGCAAGCGTGAGCGACTTGTCGGGTCCGACCAGTACGAATACCGCCGAGCCCCAGACGATGCCGGCGACGCCAGCAGCCGCAGCGAGCCGCCAGCCCCAGCGGCTCGACGCAGTATCCCGATCGCTCGCGCGACGATACGCACCTGATAGCGCGAGAACGGAAGCCTGCACCAGCAGCGCGGCGCCGGCCCACGCAACGATGTTCGCGACACGGGTGTGCGGCCAGGCGATGACAGCGATCAACGCCGCCATCAGCAGTGCCGAACCGGATACCGCCAACGTATTGTCGTAAAGCATCTCGATGCGTTGCTGCTCAACGCGTCGAGTCAGCGCCGCATCCATGTCAGCGGAGGAAATCAGCGTGTAGCGTATGCGGGCGCGGTGCTGGGCGCCACACCCGCCGACGTCGCCGGCAGGAAGCCGCGACGCTGCGCAACCAGCACGGCCTGCGTGCGGTTACGTACGTTGAGCGCTTCGAACACGGCGCTGACGTGCGCCTTGACGGTGCGTTCCGCGACGTCGAGTGCGCGCGCGATTTCCTTATTCGAGAAGCCGCGCCCGAGCATGCTGATGACCTCGAGCTGCCGCAGCGTGAGGCCGTTGGTATCCGGTGCCGCGGTCAGGTCGGCTGTCGCCGGCACGAACACGTCGCCGGCCAGCACTTTCTGGATCGCAACGATCATCTCGTCGGCAGTGAAGGACTTCGGAATGAAGCCGGAGGCACCGGCCGACACCGCGCGGGCCGCGACGCCATGTTGCTCGTCGCCGGAGATCATGATGCAGGCGGTCGTCGGAAACTTCTGGCCGATGACCTTCAACGCGTTGAAGCCGTCGTCGCCGCGCAGATGGATGTCGAGGAGCACCAGACCGATGTCGGTGTCGCGCTGGAGTGTCTGCAGAGCTTCGGTGACCGATGACACGCTGAGCACGCCTGCGTCGAGCGTGCTCTGCTCGAGAACAGCCTGGAACCCGGCGCGGAACAGCGGATGGTCGTCGACGATGAGAATTTTCATGACAGCTTCCCCGGTATCAACATCTGCCAAGAAGGAACCGCAGCGCCCCAGCTGCGAGCAATACGGTTGTAGTCCGGCTGGCGAGCGCGAGCCATCGTACGTCCGCTCTAAGGCGGGCGGCAATTGCCCTTTGGTGCAGCGCAGTGAGACCTAGGTCACACCAAGGCCCGTTTGGCCCTTAGGGCGTATGGTGCCGGGCTGGCTTCGCGGCGACGATCCTTCCCGTAATCGGTTCCCCCGTGAGAGCGTTACGCCGGCCGTCCACCAGACCGCCGGCGTCTTTTTTTAGGCCGCCGCCCCCAGGGCTACGGGCACTTCGCCGTCTTCAACCAGTCCTGCACATCCGCAATGTACGGATGTTTTCTCGGCAGCCGTTTGCACTTGACGTTGGACGTGTAGATCGCGAGCGCCTTGTCGAACTGGGCGCACGCGGCAGGGATGTCGCCCATCTCGTAGTACAGGCGTCCCAGCATCGCGTGGTCGTTGCCGACCAGCGTGTGATCCGGGCCGCGCAGCTGCTCATCGAGGCCGAGCGCCTTGCAGAGATGCTCCTTGGCCGTTGCGAAATTGCCCGTGTGGGTCAGCAGCGAGCCGAGACTCGCATAGGTATCGATCAGGTTGGGATGTCCGGTGCGGCCCAACACCGTCTCGTAGACGCGCACGCATTCGAGGTAGCCCTGCTCGGCCGCTCCCCAATTCTTCTGCGCTGCCTGCACGGTGGCGAGATTTGCGCGGTGGGTTGCGTACTTCGGATGGTCGGCGCCGACCTGCTTCAGATCGATCTTCACTGCCTGCGACAACGCTGCGTTCGCTGCGGGGAGCTTGCCCAAGCCGAGCAATGCACGACCTTTGACGTCCAGCAGCCGGCTCGTGTTGGGATCCTCGTTGTGGACCCGGCACTTCTTCAGGATCGCGAGGCCACGCAGAGCCGCTTTCAGCGCGCCGCCGAAATCGCCCTGGTACAGCCGCACGCAGCCCAGCTCGTTCATGTTTGCGGCCAGCGGCAGGCCGCTGCTGCCGTACACCTTGCGGTTGATGACGATCGCCTTGCCGACTTCCTTTTCGGCCTCGATCAACTCGTCACGAATGCGCAGCACGCGCGAGTAGCTGTTGTAGCTGGCAGCCGTGAAGGGATGGTTCTTGCCGAAGTGCGCGAGCCGGATGTCGCGTGCTGCGATCACGAACTTGCTGCCGGCCTCGAGGCAACCGCGGTTCAGCAGCGCCATGCCGATCGCGTCCAGAATCGTGGCGAGCAGCTCCGGCTGATCATGCAGGCTGGCTGGCTGGCAGGGCGGCAGCGGTTGCGGCGTCGGACAGCCATCGGCGCCGCTGGCGGCACTCGTGCCCTTTGCCGGGGCGGCCGCCGCAGCAGCTGCGCCGCCAGTGAAAGCGAGGATGACGCTCTCGACGCTCGGAGTCTTGGCCGCGGACTTGCCGACCGGCGCGCGTGCGAACATGTCCTGCACCGACGCGGGCAAGGTCGACGAATCGTCGGCAATGAGAATGCGCATGGAAGCTCTCCCTGGACTTCAGCTCTTGTTGGCAGGTAGGCGTGCGGAGCCTGCGGATTCTGCGCGATTGCAGGCGCGCACGCGAGTCGGACGATAGGACTATGGATTGCGAGCCGCGCGCTGTTGCGCGTCTACCTGCTGGAAGTAGGCCTGGGCCTGCTGCGGCCGTCCCGTCGCCCGATACAGATCCTCTATCCAGCGGCGGACGTAGGCTATGTGGTGCTCGTCCACCTTGGCGCGTATCAGCACGGGATAGGTTTCGAGCAGCGCCGGCTCGGCTTCGGCGAATCGCCCCTGCATCGCGCAAGCCCGTCCGAGAAACGCCCGCGCCAACGCGTACCAGGGACTCGACGTGCCGAACTCCTTCGACCACCCGTCTAGCGCGCGCCGCAGGGCGGCTTCCGCCTCCTGCGCCCTGTTCATCTCCAGCAAGGTGCGACCAAGCATTGTCAGGGCACCATCCGTGTAGCCGTGGGTGGGCGGCAAAGTCACGGTGTAGATCTGCAGCGCCTCACGCAAACGCTGTTCCGCCTCCGCGTACTGCTTGCGCAAGATAGCGAGCCGGCCCAGGTCGAAGAGCAGATTCGCAACCTCGACGTGCGGGTCCGGATGTGCCTTGCGACTCGCGGCCAATGCGGTCGCGTAGATCTGCTGGGCTTCGTCGAAGCGTCCGCGATCCTCGAGCAGCCGACCGAGACTGCTGCTTGCGTCCAGCGTCTCGGAATGATCCGGCCCGAGGATGCGCTGACACTGCGCCACGACTTCGCGAAACAGCGGTTCGGCGCCGTCCAGGTCGCCGCTGTCGTGCAGGGCCGTCGCGAGGTTGTGCAGGTGGCGGATGTATTGCGGATGGTCCTTGCCGCGTGTGCGCAGGTCGATGCGCAGCGCTTCGCGATACATCTGCTCGGCGGTGGCGAAGTCCCGACGGTCTTGCGCGAGGCGCGCGAGGTTGTCGAGGGGCACCGTGATGTCTTCGTGATTCCGTCCGAGACGCGCGACCCGAATGCGCAGGCATTCGTTGAGGTTGCGCTCGGCCCCGCTCCGGTCGCCCTTTGCGTGCTGTAACACGCCGAGGCGGCACAGGCTGCCAGCAGTCTCGAGGCTGTCCGGTCCAGTGAGCTGCGTGTTGATCGCCAGGCTGTCGAGTGCCTGCCGCTCGGCTTTGACGAGGTCGCCCTTCTTTTCGTACACGCGACTCAAGCTGTAGCGACTGCGGGCGACGTCGAGATGCTGCTCCCCGAACAGGCGCCGTCGGACCGCGAGACCCTGCTCGATCAGGGGTTGGGCGTCCGCGGGCAGGTCCAGGCCCAGGTAGACGGTGCCGATCGTATCGAGCAGCGTCGCTTGCAGGTCCGGCTGGGCGCTCAGTTCCTTGCCGATGCGCGCTGCGCCGTTGTCGAGAATTTCGCGGGCGGTGACTTTCTCGCCGAGCGCGTGCGATGGATCGGCGAGCTGGAACGAGTCGATCAGGAACGTCGAGACGAATTCGGCGCGCTGCTGCGCCGTCTGCGCACGGGCCCGCTCCGCCTGCGCCAGGTCGCGTTCCTGCGCGATCCGCGCGGACTGCACGTACGTGGTGATGGAAAAACCGATCAACAGCGCGACGAACGCGGCGGCCAGGCCGGTGACCAGCGCATGCCGCTTGAGGAATTTGCCGGCTCGATAGCTCCACGCGTCGGCGCGCGCGATCACGGGCATGCCTTGCAAGTAGCGGTCGATGTCGGCGGCGAACTGCTCGACCGAGGAGTAGCGCCGCTCCGGCTCCTTGCGCATCGCCAGCAGGACGATGTTGTCGAGGTCGCCGGCCAGTTCGCGACGCAGCCGCGCCGGAGTCGTGCCGTGCTGCCGTGCTATTCCGGCCGCATCTTCGCGCGCCTGCACCACCATGCTCGGCAATGGCGGTGTCTCCTCGCAGATCGACCGCTCGAGATCGCCAAGGCGGTTGCCCTTGAGTGTGAACGGCTTGCAGCCGCACAGCAGCTCGTACAGCACAACGCCGAGCACATATGTGTCGCTTGCCGTCGTGATTGGATCGCCGCGGATCTGCTCCGGGCTGGCGTGGTCGGGCGTCAGCACACGGTAGTCCGCCTGCGTCACCGCCATCGTGTGCATCATCTGGCGGTCGTCGAGCATCTTTGCGATGCCGAAGTCGAGCAACTTTGGCGTGCCGTCGCGTGCCACGAGAATGTTCGATGGTTTGAGGTCGCGATGCACGATCAGGTTCTGGTGCGCGCGGTGCACCGCGGAGCAGATCACCTTGAACAGCTGCAGCCGCTGTTCGACGCTGAGGCAGCGCGAGTCGCAATAGATGTCGATCGGCTCGCCGTCGACGTACTCCATGACGATGTACGGCGTGCCGTCGGTGGTCGTGCCGCCGTCGAACAGTCGTGCGATGTTCGGATGATCGAGCGTTGCCAGGATCTGGCGTTCGAGCTTCAGCCGCCCCTGGACGTGACGCGACAGCAGCCCGCGGCGGACCAGCTTGATGGCGACTTGTTGCTGGAATTGCTCGTCGGCACGCTCCGCGAGGAATACCTCGCCCATGCCGCCGCGGCCCAGGCTGCGCACGATGCGATACGGACCGATGCGCTCGCCGGTGAGGTCGACCGCCGCATCCTCCGAACTCTCCGGCGTCGCCCCGCTATCTGCACCGAACCATTGCTGGCGAGACTCGAGCTCGTGCATCGCGTTCGCGTACAGGTCGCTGTCGGTGGCGCATGCCTCGCGAATGAAGCGCAGCCGCTCGTGGGGCGGCAGGGTCTGCGCCTCGTCGAGGATCTGCTGCAGGGTCTTGGAAGGCACTGGCGCATCTTAAGGCCGCGACGCGCCGGCTGTCCTTCGGTCGGCTTGAATAGGTGCGCGCGCACAGGCACTCTTTGTCGCTCTAAACCCGCGGAGTTTCGCCATGCGCCGACCCCAACCGAGACTGCAACCCGTTCGCAAAGGGCTGTTCGGCGGCGGCGGCATGAATCGACCGATCAAGCTCTGACTCACGTCCGTCGCCTCAGAGCGGCTGTAACAATTCAGTGATAGCCCGCGTCCGCGGCGACCTTGCCGCGGAACACCGAATACGACCACCACGTGTAGCCGAGCACCGCGGGCAACATGATCAGCGTGCCCGCGAGCACGAAGCCCTGACTCTCCGGCGGCGCGGCCGCCCGCCAGATGGTCAGGTCGGGCGGCAGCAGGTTCGGCCAGATTCCCAGCACCAGTCCTGCGAAGCCCAGCGCGAAGAATGTCAGCGCCAGGATGAAGGGCATGTATTCGGCCCGACGTAGGACCGCTCGCCACAAGCACACGGCATTCGCGAGCGCTAGCAGCGGCACTGGTGAGAGCCACAGGAAGTTGCCGCCTTCGAACCAGCGCGCCATGACCTGGCTGCTGAGGAAGGGTAGCCAGGTGCTCACCAGGCCCATGAATGCGACGACGACCACGACCAGCGGCCTGGTCAGCGCGTAGGCGACGTTTTGCAGCGCGCCCTGGGTCTTCATGATCAACCAAGTGCTGCCCAGCAGGGCGTAACCGAATACCACCGCGACCGCGGTGAGCATCGAGAACGGGCTGAACCAGGCGAACGCGCCGCCGAGATATTTGCCGCCCTGGAGCGGCATGCCTTCGACGATCGCGCCGAGCATCAGCCCCTGCGCGAACCCGGCGGCGATCGAGCCCACGGCGAAGCACACGCCCCAGATGCGTCGCGACGTCGTTGCCTTGAAGCGAAATTCGAACGACACCCCGCGCAATACCAGCGCGACCAGCATCAACAGCACGGGTAAGTAGAGCGCCGACAGCATGACCGCGTAGGCCTTCGGGAATGCCGCCAACAATCCCGCACCGCCCAGCACCAGCCACGTCTCGTTGCCGTCCCAGATCGGTGCGGCAGTCGTCATCATGTGGTCGAGTTGCGGTTCGTCCTCGGCGAACAGGGACAGGATGCCGATGCCGAGCACGAAGCCGTCCATCAGCACGTACATCAGCACTGCGAAGCCGATGATCGCGAACCAGACAACCGGCAGGACCGACGCGCTCTCCATGCTCAGCTCTTGCTCTCGATGATCTCTTCGGGCAGCGAGAGCGGCCGCTGCGCGGTCTTCTCCTGGGGATGCAGCAGCAGCGCCTGCTCGACGGGCTGCGGTCCGCGGCGCAGGAGTTTCAGCAGGTAGTACGTGCCCGCGATGAAGACGAACAGGTAAACGGTCGCGAAGACGATCAGCGATGTGAGCACGCTGCCGGCATCGATTGCAGTCGCAGCTTGCGACGTGCGCATGAGTCCGTAGACGACGTATGGCTGGCGCCCGATCTCTGTCGTGTACCAGCCAGCGAGCACCGCGACGAAGCCGGCAGGCGTCATCAGCATCCACGCGCGCAGTACGATCTTCGAGTCGAACAGTCGGCCGCGCCGCCACTGCAATGCCGACCATGCAACGAGCGTCAGCATCAGGATCCCGATGCCCACCATCACGCGAAAGCCGAAGAAGACGGGCGCGACCGGCGGTCGCAGCTCCGGCCCGACTTCTTTCAATCCAGCGACCTCGCCGTCGATCTCGTGCGTGAGGATCAAGCTGCCTAGCTTGGGGACGCTGACCTCGTAGCGATTCATCTCACGCGCTTCGTCCGGCCACGCGAACAGGATCAACGACGCGCCACGCACCGTCTCCCAGTGCCCTTCGATCGCAGCGAGCTTCACCGGCTGATGGTCGCGGACCTTCAGGCCATGCAGGTCACCGACCACGACCTGCAGCGGCACTGCAATTGCCGCGAAGCAGATCGACAGCTTCAACATGAGCTGTGCAGCTTCGCGGTGACGTTGCCGCAGCAGGTATACCGCGCTGATGCCGCCGATCACGAAGCACGTCGTGATGAACGCTGCGAGCGTCATGTGAGCGAGTCGCACTGGGAACGACGGGTTGAACACGATGTTCCACCAGCTTTGTGGGTGGAACACGCCGTCGACCAGCGAATAGCCCGCGGGCGTTTGCATCCAGCTATTCGCCGCGATGATCCAGAACGTCGAGATCAGCGTGCCGAGCGCCACCATGCAGGTCGCGAGGAAATGCAGCGTCGGCGAGACGCGTCGCCAGCCGAACAGCATCACCCCGAGGAAAGTCGCTTCCAGGAAGAACGCCGTGAGCACTTCATACGCGAGCAGCGGCCCGAGGATGTTGCCGGCGCGTGTCGACAGCTCGGCCCAGTTGGTGCCGAACTGAAAGCTCATGACGATGCCCGACACGACGCCGAGCGCGAACGACACGGCGAAGATCTTCAGCCAGAACACATACAGGTCGCGCCACAGCGAGCGGCGCGTCTTGAGGTAGGCGCCGGCGAGGAATGCCAGCCAACTCGCCAGCCCGATCGTGAATGCAGGAAAGATGATGTGAAAGCTCATCACGAATCCGAACTGGATCCGCGACAGCAACACCACCGTAGGGTCCGACATGGCAACGCAAATTGTGGGCGCGCATCATCGCTGCAGCAACTGCGGAAACGCACGACCACGGCGCGCACGAAGGCTGACTTCGTGAAAGGCGGATGCCGGGCGAGTACACTCACGCAGCACCCATCGATCAAGAACATCTTTCATGGGGAGTCTTCTATGCGGTCCACCAGAATATTCCTGCTGTGCGGTCTCGCTTGCGCTGTCGCTGCCTGCGGCAAGAAGGAGGCGCCCGCGCCCGTTGCGCCCCAGACTGAAGCAGCTCTCGAAGGGCAGGTCGACATCGTCGCGTGGCCCGGCTACATCGAGCGCGGCGAGAGCGACAAGGGCTACGACTGGGTGACGAAGTTCGAGGCCGACACCGGCTGCAAGGTCAACGTCAAGACGGCCGGCACGTCCGACGAGATGCTGTCGCTGATGAACCAGGGCGGCTTCGATCTCGTCACTGCCTCCGGCGACGCCTCGCTGCGCTTGATTCGCGGCCTCACGGTGCAGCCCGTCGATATCTCGAAGGTCCCTTCGTACGAAAGCATCGACCCGCGCCTGAAGGAAGCGCCGTGGCACTACGTCGACGGCAAGCACTACGGCGTGCCGTACCAGTGGGGCCCGAACGTCCTCATGTACAACACCAAGGTGTTCAAGCAGCCGCCGACTTCCTGGAGCGTAGTCTTCGAGCCGCAGAAGCTCCCGGACGGCAAGGCGAACAAAGGCCGCGTGCAGGCCTATGACGGTCCGATCTACATCGCCGACGCCGCGCTGTATCTGATGACGAAGAAACCGGATCTCGGCATCAAGGATCCGTACGAGCTCAACGAGCAGCAGTACAACGCGGCGCTGGACTTGCTGCGCACTCAGCATCCGCTGATCCAGCGCTACTGGCACGACGCGAACGTGCAGGTGCAGGACATGACCAACGAGGGCGTGGTCGCGTCCGGCTCGTGGCCGTTCCAGGTCAACACGCTCGTCGGCAACAAGCAGCCGATCGCGAGCACGGTGCCCGCCGAAGGCGCCACCGGATGGGCGGACACGACGATGATGCACATGAGCGCCAAGCATCCGAACTGCGCGTACAAGTGGCTCGAGTGGTCGATCAGTCCGAAAGTGCAGGGCGATGTCGCCGCGTGGTTCGGCTCGGTGCCGGTCGTGCCGGCGGCGTGCAACGGCAACGAGCTGCTCGGCGCCGAGGGCTGCAAAACCAACGGCATCGACAACTTCGACAAGATCAAGTTCTGGCGCACGCCGGAAGGGAAGTGCGCGTCGCAGAACGACGCGTGCATTCCGTACAGCCGTTGGGCGACTGACTATGTGGCGGTGATGGGCGGTAGGTGACTGCCGCCATCGAGTTTCGCGATGTTTCGCGCGTCTACGGTGAAGTGCGCGCCGTCGACCGCGTCTCGCTGACGGTGCAGGCGGGCGAATTCTTCGCGATGCTCGGGCCGTCCGGCTCGGGCAAGACGACATGCCTGCGGCTGATCGCCGGTTTCGAGGCCCCCGACAGCGGCAGCGTGCTGCTGAACGGTCGCGACGTCACCGACGATCCGCCGTACGCGCGCGACGTCAACACGGTTTTCCAGGACTACGCTTTGTTTCCGCACATGAGCGTGCTGGAGAACGTGGCCTACGGACCGCGCGTGCGCGGTCACCGCAAGGACGATTGGCGCAAGCGTGCGCACGAGATGCTGGAGCTCGTGCAACTGGGTCATTTCGCTGAGCGCCGTCCGGCGCAGCTCTCCGGCGGTCAGCGCCAGCGTGTCTCATTGGCGCGCGCGCTCATCAATCAACCGCCGGTGCTGTTGCTGGACGAGCCGCTCGGCGCGCTCGACCTGAAGCTGCGCGAGGAGATGCAGATCGAGCTGAAGAATCTGCAGCGACGGCTCGGTATCACGTTCGTGTTCGTCACGCACGATCAGGGCGAAGCGCTGTCGATGGCGGATCGCGTCGCCGTCTTCAATCACGGCAGGATCGAGCAGCTCGACACACCACGTGCGCTCTACACACGCCCGACCACTGCATTCGTTGCACGCTTCGTCGGCAGCGCCAATGTAGTCACGGGTGAATTGGCTCAGCGTCTGAGCGGTCGCGCCGAGCCGTTCGCGGTCCGTGCGGAGAATATTCGGTTGCGCGCGCCTGCGGCTGCACCCAATGGCGACACGATGAGTTGCCTGGGCGACGTCGCGGACGTGCAGTATCACGGCGCGATGAGTCGTTGGCAGGTTCGGCTCGAAAGCGGTGAAGTATTCGCAGCCGCTGTGCCCGACACGAGTACCAACGGCGACTTTCGCATCGGCGCGCGGGTCCGGCTCGAATGGGCGCGTGGCGATGCTGTGCTGCTGACCGGTACGGAATCGTCGTGACTACGCTGTCGACCTTCCTCTATCGGCGGCCGACGCTGTACGTCGCGCTGCTGCTGATTCCGCCGCTGCTGTGGTTCGGCACCGTTTACCTGGGCTCGCTGTTCACGCTGCTGGCGCAAAGCATCTACTCGATCGACGAGTTCACCGCGAAAGTCGTCTACGAGCCGACACTCGCAACGTACAAGCAAGTCGTCACGCAGCCTGCGAATGTCGACATCATCCTGCGCACGCTGTCGATGGCGGTGGCTGTGACGATCGCATGTGCCGCGATCGCGCTGCCGATCGCCAACTACATGGTTCGCTACGCGTCGCCGCGCACTCGGGCGCTGTTCTACGTCGGCGTGATGCTGCCGATGTGGATGAGCTATCTGGTGAAGGTGTACGCGTGGCGGTTGATCCTCGCGAAGCAGGGCATTCTCAGCTGGCTGCTCGATACGGTTGGCCTCGGCGCCGCGCTCGACGCGCTGCTGCGGATTCCCGGCATCGGCGGCCCGTCGCTGTCGGCGTCGTACCTCGGCATGTTCATCGTGTTCGTCTATATGTGGCTGCCGTTCATGATCCTGCCGCTCGCAGCTGCGTTGGAGAAGGTTCCGGAGTCGTTGCTGCAAGCGTCCGCGGACCTCGGCGCACGGCCGGCACAGACATTCCGCACGGTCACGTTGCCGCTCGCATTGCCCGGTCTCGCGGCGGGTTCGGTGTTCACGTTCTCGCTGACGCTCGGTGACTACATCATTCCGAGTGTCGTCGGCGCACCGGGTTATTTCATCGGCATGATGGTGTATCAGCAGCAGGGAACGGCCGGCAACATTCCGCTCGCCGCAGCGTTCTCGGTCGTGCCGATCGTGTTGATCATGATCTATCTGACGCTGGCGAAACGGGCCGGAGCGTTCGATGCGCTCTAGACGTCGTTGGAATCAAGCTTCGCTTGGCGCGCGACTCGCGGCGTACGCCGGCCTCGCGTTCATGCATCTGCCGGTGCTCGTCATCGTCTTGTACGCATTCACGACCGCGGATCGCACGTACGAATTTCCGCCGCCGGGCCTGACGCTGCACTGGTTCGCGGCAGCATTCGCGCGCGCCGACATATGGGCCGCGATGCGGCTGTCCCTGTCGGTCGCCGCGGTTGCAACTCTGCTGGCGATCATTCTCGGTTCGCTCACGGCGCTCGGTATGGCGCGCAGCACCTTCCGTGGCAAGGAAAGCATCACGGTGCTCCTCGTGCTGCCGATCGCGCTCCCCGGCATCATCACCGGCATCGCGCTGCTCGCCGCGATCAAGAGCGCGCGTATCGATCCCGGCTTCTGGACCATCGTCGCGGGTCACGCGACGTTCTGCATCGTCATCGTCTACAACAACGTCGTCGCCCGCCTGCGCCGCATGCCGCAGAGCTGGATCGAAGCGTCGATGGATCTGGGCGCCGACGGCTGGCAGACCTTCCGGCACATCGTGTTGCCGCAAAGCGCCACCGCGCTGCTGGCAGGCGGCATGCTGGCGTTTGCGCTGTCGTTCGACGAAATCATCGTCACGCTGTTCACGGCCGGGCACGACCGCACGTTGCCGATCTGGTTCTTCAACGAGCTGTTCCGGCCGCGCGAGCGGCCGATCACCAACGTGGTCGCGGTCATCGTGATGATCGTGACGTTCATCCCGATCCTGCTGGCGTACCGTCTCACTCGGCGAGGTTCCGCATGAATACGAAGTTGCTCATCAATGGCAAGCTGGTCGCCGGCAAGGGTGCCAAGGAAGACGTGCTCGATCCTGCAACGGGGCAGGCGCTGGTCACTGTCGCGGAAGCGTCGCCGGAGCAGATCGAGAGCGCCGTGTCCGCTGCGGCCAAGGCATTTCCAGCGTGGAGCACGAGCGTGCCGAAGGATCGTGCGGCGCTGCTGCTGAAGATCGCTGACCGCATCGAATCTGCAGCTGCCGACTATGCGCGGCTGGAGTCGCAGAACTGCGGCAAGCCGTACACGGCGGTTTTGAATGACGAGATTCCGGCGATCGTCGACGTGTTCCGCTTCTTCGCAGGCGCAGCGCGCACGTTACACGGCGCTGTTGCTGGCGAGTACTTGGCCGGCTTCACCAGCATGATCCGTCGCGATCCTGTCGGCGTGGTCGCGTCGATCGCGCCGTGGAACTATCCATTGATGATGGCTGCGTGGAAGTTGTCGCCCGCGCTTGCCGGTGGCAACACGGTTGTGTTGAAGCCATCCGAGCAGACACCGCTCACGACACTCAAGCTCGCAACGCTCCTGGCGGAGCTGTTTCCGCCGGGTGTCGTCAACATCGTGCACGGTCGAGGCCCGACGGTCGGCGCGGCGTTGATCTCGCAGCCGCAGGTCGCGATGGTCTCGCTCACCGGCGACGTGTCCACGGGCGAGAAGGTCTTGCAAGCGGCTGCGAAAGGCGCGAAACGCACGCACCTCGAGCTCGGCGGCAAGGCGCCGGTGATCGTGTTCGACGATGCCGACCGCGATGCGGTCGTGAGCGGCGTGCGTACTTTCGGCTTCTACAACGCGGGCCAGGACTGCACGGCCGCGTGTCGCATCTACGCCGGGCCGAAGATCTACGACAAGCTCGTCGCGGACCTGACGAGCGCTGCGGCCTCCATCAAGGTCGGCAAGCAGGACGAGGAGGGCGTCGAGATGGGCCCGCTGATCAGCGCGAAACAGCGCTCGCGGGTCGCAGGCTTCGTCAATCGCGCGGACAAGAGCCGTCACATCGAGATTACGACCGGCGGCAAGTCGCGCGGCGGCGGCGGGTTCTTCTTCGAGCCGACCGTGGTCGCCGGCGCGAAACAGAGCGACGAGATCGTGCGGCGCGAAGTGTTCGGCCCGGTGGTCTCGGTGACGCGCTTCAAGGATGCGGACCAGGCGATCCAATGGGCCAACGATTCCGACTACGGACTGGCGTCTTCGGTGTGGACCAACGACGTCGGCAAGGCGATGCGCGTCGCGGCTCGGTTGCAGTACGGCTGCACCTGGATCAACACGCATTTCATGCTGGTGAGCGAGATGCCGCACGGCGGGCTGAAGCGCTCCGGCTACGGCAAGGACCTGTCCGTGTACGCGCTCGAGGATTACACCGTGCCGCGGCACGTGATGGTCAAACTGTAGCGTCGCGTTAGTCAGGCGACGTCGTGATCGCGCTCAAGGTCGGCCGCTCCAGCGCATCCTGCGCCCGCGGCATTCGCGTATCCCTACGCAGCAGGCTTTAGCCCGACTTCCCTCGGTAACGTACCCAACCACCGCGCGGGCAACGACAGCGCGCTCACGAGCGACACCAACACCGCGGCTGCGTAAGGCACCGCCTGGATCAGCAACACTGCGACCCACACAGATACGTCCGAGCCCTTCATCTCTTCGGGCAGGCGCGTCAGGCCCACCGCCGCGATCAGCATGGCGATCAACATCAGGCCTTCGGTGCGAGCGGCCGCAAATCCCTCGGCAACTGCGAGCGGCTGCTTACTCTTGGGCGTGCGAACGAATGGCTGGTTGCGCGTGAACAGCGCCTTCACCACCGCGACACCGATCGTGTGCGACAGCGCGAGCCCAGCGAGCGCTGCGGCGAGCGTCTGGCGGACGTTGGCGCCGACACGCGCCGCATACAGATGCGCGAGCTTCGCCAGCTTGAACGTGAACAACGCCAACGGCAGCGCTGAGAACATGATGAGCGGCGGATCGATGCGATGAGGCGCGACGATCATCGCGAACGACCAGATCAGCGCGGCGATCGTGAACAGCAGATTGAGACCGTCCGCGAGCCACGGCAGCCAGCCCGCGACGAAGTGATAGCGCTGGCCGCGCGTCAAGCGCTCGTCGGAGTGCGAGAACAGTGCTCGCGCGTGCGCGCGCAGAATCTGCACTGCGCCGTACGCCCAGCGGAATCGCTGCTTCTTGTAGTCAGTGAAGGTCTCCGGCATCAGACCGCGTCCATAGCTGCGAGGCAGGTATTGCGCCTCGTGGCCGTGCTCGAACAACCGCAGTCCGAGCTCCGCGTCCTCAGTGATGCACCACTCCGCCCAGCCGCCGGCCGCGACCAGCGCCTGCTTCTGTACCAGGGTCATCGTGCCGTGCTGGATGATCGCGTTGCGCTCGTTGCGCGTGATCATGCCGATCAGGAAAAAGCCGCGGTACTCCGCGTAACACATCGCCTTGAAGGCGCTCTCACCGCCGTCGCGATAATCCTGCGGTGCCTGCACGATCGCGACCTTCGGCTCGGCGAGTCCCGGCACGAGGTCGCGCAGCCAGGCCGGCTCGACCTGGTAGTCGCTGTCGATGACTGCGACGATTGGTGCGTCCGGCGCGCAGCGCGCGAGTGCGAAGTTGAGCGCGCCGGCCTTGAACCCGGGCAGCGGATCGACGTGAAAGAAGCGGAACCGCGCACCGAGCTGCGCGCAATGCCGCTCGACCGGGCGCCAGACCGATTCGTCCTTCGTGTTGTTGTCGACGACGATGACTTCGTAATCGGGATAGTCGAGCCGCGCGAGCGCATCGAGCGTCTCGATGAGCATCTGCGCCGGCTCGTTGTACGCGGGCACGTGGATGGACACCTTCGGTAACTCGGCGCCGGCGGCAGCGATGGCGAGCGGCCGCCGGCGCGGAATGGACCAGTGTGCTTCGGCCCATTCGTGCGCCTCGGCGATCAGCACCGCGATCACGACGAACATGCTGAGGATCAGCGGCCCGCCCACGAGCGCACTGCGTATCGTGATGTACTGCTGGGAGTAGTCGTAGATGATCCACACTGCAGCGGCAGTCACTGCGTAGACCACGATCGCCAGCAAGCTGCGACCGCGCGCGTCGAGCGTGCGACTGTGGACGAACAGCAGAGCGAGCACCATCGACGCGAGTACTACCGAGATCGCTGCGAGCGCTTGCCACTGTGGGATGCGCACGATCGGTTCGACGAACGCGAACTTCGGCTCGCGATCCACGTCGTATACGCCCCAGTAGGCACCCACGGCGCCTTCGTAGCGCGCCTTCCAAGGCTGATCGAACGCTTCCATGATGTAGTAGATGTAACCTTCATCGCGGGCGCGTCGCAGGAAGCGCCGCAGGAACATCGCTTCGTTGCTGGTCGACGCGACGGCTCCCTCGCGCGTGCGGCCATCGGAGGGCCAGCCGACTTCGGCGATGACGATCTGCTTGTCGGGATAGGCGCGCTCCAGCTGCGCCACGCGCATGGCGAGATAGTCGACCGCCTGCTCGACCGGAATGCCTTCCCAGTACGGCAGCAAATGCACGGCGATGTAGTCGACGTGTTCGACCAGCTGCGGATTCTTGAGCCACACGTGCCACGGCTCGGCAGTGCTCACCGGTTGCGCGACGGCGGCGCGGACCTTGTCGAGCTGGCGCGACAGCTCGGCGAGGCTCAGGTCGTTGCGCAGGATCACTTCGTTGCCGATGACCAGTCGGATCACGTTCGGATGACGGTTGGCGATGTCGATCGCGGCGGCGATCTCCGCCTCGTTGGTCGTGAGGTGTCGGTCGAGCCAGGCGCCGAGCGCCACCTTCAGCTGATGGCGCGCGGCGATGTCCGCGATCTGCCCGAGGCTCTTGAGCGACGAGTACGTGCGCACCGCCGTGACTTTGCCGGCGAGCAGTCGCAGATCGGCGTCAATCTGCTCCGGGCTGGGTAGAACTTGCGGTACCGGATCCTGGCCGGAGCCGAACGGCGAGAAGGCCATGCCCTGCACGTGGTCGGGCCACGGCGGCTCGAGGCTGGGCCGGTTCAGCCAGGCCCACAGCGCGAACGTCAACGCCGCGAAAACGGCTGCGACGACAATGCTGGACGCTCTCATCGTGTTAACGTAGCGGCGATGAGGCGAGGAGTATACGAGATGCCCAAGTCCATATTCTCGTGGCGCTTATTTTCAGGATCTGCCGTGGCCGCGGCGGCGCTGTGCCTGTCGTTGCCCGCGCACGCGGAGGAGCCGCGCCAGTACAACAGCTTCGAGTTCACGCCCTTCGTCGGCTACATGGCCGGCGGCGAGTTCGAGGACCCCACCGACAGCAGCGATCGCGACCTCGATGCCGACACCAATTTCGGCATCATCATCGATGCCGCCTCGGAATGGTGGCGCCACTACGAGATGCTGTATGTGCGGCAGAGCACGTCCGTGGATGGCGTCGAGCCATTCGACATGGACGTGGAGTACCTGCAGTTCGGCGGCACGGTCAGCTATCCGGATTCAGAGGCGAAGCACGTCATTCCGTACTTCGGCATGACGGTCGGCGCGGCGCGCTTCAGCCCGGACGGTGCGGGACTCGACGACGAAACGAAGTTCGCGGCAACGCTGGGCGGCGGCCTGCGCATCCCGATCAACAAGAACTTCGGCGTGCGTCTGGATCTGCGCGCGTTCGGCACCTTACTGGATTCCGACAGCGACATCTTCTGCGTCTCCTCGGCGGGGCTGACATGCCGCATCAAGGCGAAGGGTGACTTCTTCTTGCAGTACTCGGCGAATCTCGGCGTCACGATCGGGTTCTGATTGAGGGCATGCTGGCGGTCGAGCGCGTAAGTAAAGCGTTCGTCGGCGCGCGTTCGCGCGTCGTGCTCCACGACGTTTCGCTGCAGCTCGCCGCCGGCGAGTACATCGCCGTGATGGGCGAGTCGGGCGCCGGCAAGTCCACGCTGCTCAATCTCATCGCCGGGCTCGACGTACCCGACTCGGGCCGGATCGTCGTCGCCGGTCAAGACATGGCCGCGCTCGACGATGCCGCGCGCACACGCTTGCGGCGTGCTCGAATGGGCTTCGTCTTCCAGGCCTTCCATTTGCTGCCGCATCTCTCGGTCGCGCGCAACGTCGGCTTGCCGCTCGCGCTCAACGGCGCAGCGACTGACGCAATCGCGGCGCGTGTCGAGGAAATGCTCGCCGCTGTCGGCATGCAAGATCGCCGCGACGACTTGCCGAACCAGTTGTCGGGCGGTGAAATGCAGCGCGTCGCGATCGCGCGTGCGCTTGCGCATCGGCCCAGCCTGGTGCTCGCGGACGAGCCGACCGGCAATCTCGACGCCGATTCCGCGGCCGAAGTGCTCGCGCTGCTGCGCGCGCAGCTCGAACGCGACAACGCGGCTGGAATTCTCGTCACGCATTCCGAGGTCGCAGCTGCCACGGCGCAGCGAGTCTATCGCCTGACTCACCGGGGACTGCACGAACGCACGGCGGCCTGATATGCAAGCGTGGCCGCTCATCGATGCTGCATTGGCCGGACCGTTGCGTCGCTCGCCCGGTCGCAACGCATTGCTCGTGCTTGCGATCGCGCTCGGGGTGGCGCTCGGGTTCGCGATCTACTTGATCAACCGCTCGGCCGCCGACGAGGTGTCGCTCGCTGCGCGCAGCCTGTACGGGCTCGCCGACCTGGCGGTCGAGAGTGCTGCCGGACTCGATGAGAATCTGTATCCGCGCATCGCTGCCATTCCCGGCGTTGCCGTCGCGAGCCCGGTCGTGGAAGTCGAAGGCAAGCTGGCGGATCGTCGCGGCTCGCTCACGCTGCTCGGAGTCGATGCATTTCGCTCGCGTCAATTGCAGGCGTCGCTCGCCGCACTTGCCGGAACGATGTCGACAAGTGTCGATGCCTTCGATCCGCAAGCTGTGTTCCTGAGCGCGAGCGCTGCGCGTGAGCTGCAGCGGGACAAGGGCGACACTCTGGACATTCAGGTCGGCGAGCAAACGCAACAGCTGCGAGTCGCTGGCGTACTGCCGCGAGCCGGGCTCGAAGATCGCGCGGGCGTGATGGACATCGCCGCCGCGCAGTGGAAGTTCGGCCGGCTCGGCACGCTGTCGCGCATCAACGTGCGCCTGGTCAGCGGGGCTCCTGCGGAGCGAGTGCGTGCCGATATCGCCGCGTTGTTGCCAGCCGACGCGCGAGTCACGACGCCAGGCGAGGCGAGCAACGAAGCGCTGCGTCTGTCGCGCGCCTATCGATCGAATCTGACGGCGCTCGCGCTCGTGGCGTTGTTCACGGGCGGATTCTTTGTCTACTCGACCCAGTCCCTGGCGACGTTGCGTCGGCGGCGTGAGTTTGCCGTGCTGCATGCATTGGGAGTTACCCGTGGACAGCAACTCGCGCTCGTGCTCGCGGGCAGCGCGCTCATCGGAACGTGCGGCGCGGTGCTCGGTGTGATGCTCGGGCTCGTCGCGGCGCGTGGCGGACTGGGTGCGATCGGTGGTGACCTCGGCGCCGGCTATTTTCGCGGCCTCGACACGGAGCTCGAAGTGCGTGGCTGGGAGCTCGCCGCGTTCTGCGTGCTCGGCGTGCTGGTTGCGATCATCGGCGCATTGCGTCCGGCGATCGAAGCTGCGCGCGTGCCGACCGCGGCCGCGCTCAAGGCCGGTGACGTGACGAGTCGCGAGCTGCGCACGCACGGCCTCGTCGTCGTGATGCTGTTGCTCGTCGCCGCGGTCGTCTTGCTGTTGCCGCCGATCGCTGGTCTGCCGCTGCCCGGCTTCATATCGATCGCGATGTTGATGATCGGCGCCGTGATCGCCATGCCGTCGATCGTTCGCATGGTATTGCGCCATGCTCCGTTCATGCGCGCCATGCCGTACCAAGTGGCAATCGCGCAGATCGCCGGCACCGCTCGCTATGCGACGCTCAGCGTATCCGCGATTCTCGTCAGCTTCAGTCTCATGGTCTCCATGGCGATCATGGTGACTTCATTTCGTACGTCGCTCGATCAGTGGACGCAGCGGATCCTGCCTGCGGACGTCTACGTGCGTCTCGGCTATGTCGACCAGTCGGCGCATCTCGACGCGCGCACAGCGCAGCTACTTGGGGCGCTGCCAGGCGTCGCGCACTTCGAGACTGGTCGCTTTGCGCGCGCGCAGCTCGCACTGAGCTCACAGCCGGTGGCTCTGGTTGCACGCAGTGCGAACCATCTGCCGATTGCGAACGCGCTCTGGCTGACCGAAAGCGCGCCATCGCGGCCGCACGACGCTGCAGTATCGGCCTGGGTCAGCGAGGCTGCTGCCGATCTCTACGGCATTCGCGCCGGCGCAGCATTCGAGCTGTTCGTACGAGGCCAACGTCTGAATGCGTTCGCGGCTGGCATCTGGCGCGATTACGAGCATCAGAACGGTGCCGTAGTGATCGACAGTGCCGATTACGTGCGAGTGACCGGCGACACGAGCGTCAACACTGTGAGCTTGTGGTTGCAGCCGGGCACCGATCCTCACGCGCTCGAAAACGCGATTCGGGACTTGCTGCCGGCGACGCAATACGACTTGCGCACGCCGCCAGATCTGCGTCGCCTGTCCTTGCAGGCCTTCGATCGAACGTTCGCGATCACATATCTATTGGAGCTGGTCGCCGTGCTGATCGGCTTGTTCGGCATCGCGGCGGGAATCAGCGCGCAAGTCCTGGCACGACGCGGCGAGTTCGGCGTCCTGCGGCACCTCGGCTTCACGCGCGCGCAAATTGCGGCGATGCTGGCCATCGAGGGTGCAGTGCTCGGTACAGTTGGTGTACTGGTCGGCCTGCTCACGGGCGGTATCGTGGGCCTGATCCTGATCTACGTGGTCAATCGACAGTCCTTCCATTGGAGCATGGACCTCGCAGCGCCCGGCGGGTTGCTCGCGTCACTGAGCGCCGTGCTGGTCGCTGCTGCCGCGGGGATCGCGGTCATCAGCGGTCGCCAGGCAATGAGCGCCGACGTTGTCAAAGCGGTGAAGGAGGATTGGTGAAGGGAATTGCGCAGGCCGTGCTCGCGCTGCTGCTGGTCGTGAGTGCGACGCCGAGTAGTGCCGACGCCGAGTTCCCGCGCGTCGTCCCCGGCTATTCGATCGAGCTGCCGCGCGACGAAGGCAGCCACCCGCAGTTCCGCACCGAATGGTGGTACCTGACGGGTTCGGTCGAAAGCGAGAGCGGCGAATCGTTCGGCTTCCAGGTCACATTCTTCCGCAATCGGCCTGGTGTCGAGGAAGACAATCCATCGCGCTTCGTTGCGCGGCAGGTGTTGTTCGCGCACGCAGCAGTCAGCAATCAGCGGCTTGGCGCGCTGTTGCGTGGTGAGAAGTCCGCGCGCGCTGGCTTCGGCTTGGCCGAAGCGGCGGAGGGCTCGCTCGCAGTCAAGATCGATGATTGGTCACTGCGACGCGATGGCGATCGCTATCTTGCGGTCGCGGCGACGAGTGAGTTCGCGTTGCAGTTGGAATGTGTCGGTACGCAGCCGCCGCTGCTCAACGGCAAGAATGGCTTCAGTCAGAAGAGCCCGCAGCCGCAGTTCGCGAGCTACTACTACAGCCTGCCGCAACTGCGGACGAGCGGCCGCATCGCGATCGGCGGCCGCGAGCATCGCGTGCGCGGTGTCGCGTGGTTCGACCACGAATGGTCGAGCGGCATGTTCGACGAGCGTGGGCGCGGCTGGGATTGGATAGGCTTGAATCTCGACGACGGCGGCGCGCTGATGGTTCAGCGGATTCGCGACGATGCAGGCCAGCAGCACTGGGGCGGCGCGACGCTGCGCGCAGCGAGTGGTGATCCGGATCGCACCTATGCGCCCGACGAGATCGCGTGGTCGCCGCAGCGCCGCTGGCGCTCGCCCCGCACCGGCGTCACGTATCCCGTCGAATGGCAAATCACAGTCGGCGGGCGCACGATATTGCTGCGCCCGTTGCTGGACGACCAGGAGAACGATGCACGTGCGAGCACCGGGACGCTCTATTGGGAAGGCGCAGTGCGTGCGTTCGACGAGCGCGGTCGTGCGATCGGCCGCGGCTATCTCGAGCTGACCGGTTACGGCGAGCGCCTCAGGCTGTAGCCGGCAAAAGTCACGCCTTTTGACGGCGTTGTCGAAAGGGCCTTGGCCGCTTTCGACCCGAAAACCAGGGGAGCGAACGAATGTCACGTCTCTATCAGGAAGGGCACCGCGAGTTGCAGCGCCAGTTCGACACGCAGCGGCTGGCTGATCGTCTCGAGCAGGTGACCTACCACACGCGGATCACGCCGGAGGATCGCGAGTTCATCGAGCGTCGCGACATGTTCTTCCTCGCGACGGCGGACGCGGAAGGTCGGCCGAACTGCTCGTACAAGGGCGGCGATCCCGGGTTCGTGCGCGTGCTGGACGAGACCACGCTCGTGTTCCCCAACTACGACGGCAACGGCATGTTTCTATCGTTCGGCAACACGCGGATGAATCCGCACGTCGGCCTGCTGTTCATCGACTTCGAAGCGGGCAAGCGCATTCGCCTGAACGGCACCGCGTCGATCGAACCGCCGACTGCGGTCGAGCCGCCGTACAGCCAAGCGCAATTCGTCGTGAAGGTGCACGTGCGCGAAGTGTTCCCGAACTGCCCGCGCTACATCCACAAGTACCAGCTCGTGGAGCGCTCGAAGTTCGTGCCGCGCGCCGAGGTTCCCACGCCGGTGCCGGCGTGGAAACGTTATGAGTGGGCCAAAGACGTTCTGCCGGAGGGCGACCCGGCGAAAGCGAAAGAGTGAGGCGTCAGCCGACCTTCGCGCCGGGCTTCACCACCCACACTTTGCACCAGCCATTCGCGTTGACGAGCTTGCCCGGGAAAATATTGCAGGGCCGCCACTCGTCGCCTTCCTTGCCTGTCAGCTGCAAGCAATTTGCGCAGTGCGCGCCCTTCTTGTATTGCGGCACTTTGTTCGGGTCGACTTTCTTGACGTCGTGCACGTAGCCCATCGCTACTGCGAGCGTGTCCTTCTCGTCGAGATGCGGCGGCGCTCCCTGCGCGGCGGCCTCAGTCACCAGTCCGGCGGCCGGCAACGCGGCGAGCCCTGCCAACGCACTCTTCAGAACTGTACGACGATCGTAGCGGCGGTCGGTCATGATCGGTCCTCGTTCGCGCGGTCGGGTTGAAGGGGAAGGTCAAAGTACGGCGCGCATGATAAACGGCGACTGAAAACGCCGTAAATGGCCGCGAAGTTTCACAGCCCTCTTACAGCAATGAACGCTGCGCGACGATCAGCCCGTCCTGGTCGGCATACAGCCACTCGTCCTGACGAAAGTTCACACCCGCGAAGCGCACGGGTACGTCGCGCTGTCCTTCGCCGCGTTTGTCAGTCCTCAGTGGACACGTGCCGAGCGCTTTCACGCCGAGCGCGAGCTGCGCAATTGCGAATGAGTCGCGAATGCAACCGTACACCACGACGCCGCTCCAGCCGTTGTCGACGGCCTGCTTGGCAAGCATGTCGCCGAGTACTGCGCGGCGCATCGAACCGCCCGCATCGATCACGAGCACGCGGCCACGCCCGGCCTCGGCGACGAGGTCGCGGACGCGCGAGTTGTCTTCGAAGCATTTGATGGTGGCGATCTGGCCGGCGAATCGCGGCTTGCCGCCGTAATCGCGAAGCAAAGGCTCGCCGATCTGCAGCTCGGCAGCGAAGCGGTCGCAGAGGTCGGCAGTCTGAAATTCCACGCGTGAGTTCCCGCACTGGGCGAATCAGCCCGGTGCGGGAGTATCGGTGCAACAGGAAGCGGGCGCTACTTCGTCAGCTTGCCGAACATGCGCGACAGCAGCGAGTCGTTCTTCGGCAGCTTGCGGATACCGCTCTCCGACAATTCGACCTCGCGCGCCTCGTCGAGCAGCTGCTCCGCGAGGCTCTTCTTCTCAGCAGACGGCAGCGTCTTGTGCTTGCCGGTGTTGCCAGTCCTGCCGTTGTTGGCACGCGCGCGCTTGGTGTTCGGACCCGCCGACTTCGCGGCGCTCTTCAGCGTCCTGTGAGTGCCGGTCGCGCTGGTCTTGAACGAGCCGGTATCGAGCGACTTGAACGAGCCGGTCGCCGCGGTGTCCACGCCGGTCGACACTTCCATCGTCACTGTCGGGACGACCGGGCGCGTCGTGCGGGCGTTGTTGATCTCGACGACCTTCGCCTCATGTGCCGGCGGCGCGGCAGGCTTCTTCGACGACGGCGGATCCTTGAAGCGCGCATGCTCGGCGACGCTCACGCGCATCACGGTCGGCGCGCCGAAGAACGTGTGCAGGTAGCCGCCGACTGCTTCGGCTGACACAGCTTCCTTGAAGAAGCCGAGGCGCAGCGAGTGCACGATCTTGCCGCTGCCGGCAGTCGCGACGGAGTACAGGCGATACGCTTCGAAGATGTCGAGCCGCGGCATCGCGTCCAGATTCACCGGCTGATCGGAAACAGCGAGCTGCACGGCGAACCACTTGTCCTGCTGCTCGTCTTCCATTTCCGCGCTCGTCAGCGCGCGAATCGTCTGCGTGCTGTCGAGCTCCGGCGCCGGTGCCGACGAGGTGATGCGGATCGCCGCTGGGGCGCTTACTCCGGCGGGCTTGGCCGCAACAGCAGGTGTAACCGGCGTGTGAGCTGGCTTGGCGGCAGCTTTCTCCGGAACCTTCGCAGGAGCTTTCGGCGCTGGCGTCGCGGTCGGCTTCGCAGCGACCGGCGCCTTGTCGGCCTTCGGCTTCGCCGCTGCGGCAGACTCTGCCTCGAGGCGGATACCGGAGTCTTTGATCTCCACACCCTTGCCGACATGGAATGGCGTGGCCGGTGCCGCGGGCTTCGCTTGCGTCGGGGCGGACGGCGGATCGGAGAAGGTCAGGTCGAGCGTGCGCACTCGCATGCTGCTCGACGTGTCGGGCTTGCTCGCGGTCGGAGCAGTCGGTTTGACAGCGGGCTTCGCTGCGACCGGCGCGGCGGGCTTCGCAGCGACCGGAGCAGCCGGCTTCGCAGCGACGGGTGCTGCCGCCTTGGCAGCAGGAGCCTTCGGTGCGAGCTTGAGTGCAGGGTGCTTGGCCGTATCGGAGGTGGCCTTCTCCGCGACGGGCTTGTCCGCGGCAGGCTTCGCCTTCACGACACCGGAGGCGGCGGATTTTGCAATGGCTGCGTCCGCTGCCGGCGTCAGCGACGGCGGTTCCCAGGTGAATTCGTCGAGACCGTCGGTCGGTCCGACCGCAGCCTTCGACGCGTGTGCGCCGTTCGGAGCTTTCTGCGCTGCTGCTTTCGGCGCAGGTGCCTTCGCGGCCGCAGCAGAGGTCTCCGGTTCCCACGTCAGCTCGATGATTTCGGAGTCGGCGGCACGCGCTTTGGTCGCGGGCGGTGTCTGTTTGGCCGGCGCAGCGGGGGCTGGCTGTTTCGTTGCTGCTGCCGGAGTCGCAGGCTTCGGTTGAGCGATAGCGGGTTTCGCTTGCATCGGGGCGGGCTTCGGCTGAGCGGCCGCTGCCCCTTGCGGCAAATAGCCGCGTGCGAACCGGCGATCCTCTTCGCACAGGCACGCAGTGAATGCCGTCGGATACTGCTGGCGGACGACAGTCAGCACGCTTTCGGCGTGCGATTCGCTCGTGAAGAACCCGAGCCGCAGGCGATGGCGCGTGCGGCCGTCTTCGACGCGCGCCACTTGATAGAGACGATAGTTTTCCAGCCCCGGAATGTTGTTGCCGTCGAGGCGCACCGGCGCGATCGAGGCACACAGATTGATGACGAACAAAGCCGAGCCCGTGCCGCTGGCCGCAGCGATGGGCGGCGGCGTCACTGCCAGCTGAGCGTTGCTGCTACTCTTGTCCACGTCTTCTTCCCCATGCCCGAATGCAAATCGACGAAGCCCGAGCGATCGCGGCCCGACTGATTCATTCCTGTTGATGGGGGAGGGAGCGCGCTTGATGCGCATCGCGCTCATCACGGTCGGTTCGCGTTTCTCTTGTATGGCGAAACCGCTGCCGGGATCGAATCTCGGCCACCGTGGCAACCCCGCTGTCTTAGGAAATAAATCCGTTAGACCGGAAGCTTTGCGTCCTCGCCTTTCGGCGAGTTTGCCCTTGGAACGGTTTGATAATCCGCTTCGTAGCGGGGATAAGTCAAGCGGTTTGGTCGCTTTCAGCCGACACTTG
>Ga0075431_100000502_pt1 | contig 32691 bp, 29 predicted proteins | sample RhiMetdeltSRZDD5_FD_75297 | JGI IMG/M metagenome (GOLD analysis project Ga0075431, IMG submission 75297) | Populus rhizosphere microbial communities from Tennessee, USA - Rhizosphere MetaG P. deltoides SRZDD5 | ecosystem: Host-associated > Plants > Roots > Rhizosphere > Soil | place: USA... | reverse complement strand
GTTCGCGCCGCCATTGGCTCGGATCGCTGGCGCATCGTACGGCAATTGCTCACCGAAAGCGTCGCGCTGTCGCTGCTCGGTGCGCTCGTCTCGATCGTCGTGATCGCCTTCGGGATCAACGCGCTGCTCAAGTGGCTGCCTACGTGGATCCCGCGCCTGAACGAAGTGGCCATCGACGAGCGCGTGCTGCTTTTCACCACGGCCGTCTCGGTGCTGACGTCGATCGTGTTTGGCATGCTGCCGGCGCTATCGGCCTCACGGCTGGATCTCTCCGCCGCGTTCAAGGCGTCGAACCTCGCAGCGACCTCCTCGCCCGGGCGGCTCCGGTTGCGCAGTGCGTTCGTCGTCCTTCAGGTCTCCACCGCCCTCGTCCTGCTGACCGGCGCCGGTCTCCTGATCAACAGCCTGCTGCGTCTCTCGAATGCCGATATCGGCTTCGATCCGCAAAATCTGACGACGTTCCAGATGTCGTTCACGGGACGAGAGTTCTTCGGAGCGACCGGCCGGAGCACACCGTCAGGCTCAACGGAGATGCAGTTCAGCCCGCGCATCAATACGGTCGCGGCGCAGCTTCGTGAGCGCGTCGCTGCGCTGCCAGCCGTCGATGGGGTCGCCATCGCCAATGCGCGACCGCTCTCGGGCGGACGCCTCTACGTGTTCACGATTGCGGGACGGCAGCCGGCCACCTCCGAGCGCGATGCGTTACGTGCCGCATGGCACCCGATTGGCGCTGACTACTTCAAGGTGCTGCAGGCAGCGATGGTCCGCGGCCGCGAGTTCAGCGATCTCGACTCGGCGTCGGGTGCGCCGGTGGCGCTCATCAACGAAACCATGGCGCGACGCTACTGGCCGAATGAAGATCCGATCGGCCAGTTGATCACGGTTGATTTCTACAACGATCAGCCACGCCAGATCGTCGGTATCGTCCCTGATATACGGCCGTCCATCCGCAACCGCGACCCGGAGCCCAGGATGTACGTGCCCTATGCACAACTGCCGCAGCTTCAGGCCGGCGTCACGGCATTCGGACTCGAGACCGTCACGTTCGTGGTCCGCTCCAGCGCGCAGGCGGAAGACTGGCTGCCCGCGGCGCAGGCGGCTGCGGTTGAGATCGATCCGGTGCATGCGGTCACGAGCGTGCAACTGGTCGAGGACTTCGCGGCGCAGCAGACCCAGGGGTTCCGGCAGTACGTCATCCTGCTCGGCGTGTTCAGCGGAATCGCGCTGATCATCGCGGTGGTTGGCGTTTACGGCGTGATGAGTCACTCAGTGACGCAGCGCACGAGCGAGATCGGCATTCGTGTCGCCTTTGGCGCCACCGCCGGCAACGTACTTGCGATCATTCTTGGCCAGGGATTGATGCTGATCGGGCTCGGCATGGTGATTGGCCTGACTGCATCCCTGGGAGCGACACGCATCATCAGCAGTTATCTCTACGGCGTCACGGCGACCGATCCGGCGACCTTCGCTGTCGTGCTGCTGATGCTCTTCGTCGTAGCCTGCCTGGCGTGCTACGTGCCAGCGCGGCGCGCATTGAAGGTCGATCCGGTTGTTGCGATGCGTCACGACTAGGACTGCTACATCCAAATCAACTCGCGAATTTCCAAAGCTAACTGACAACTTCCAAAAACCAACTTCCAACTCCCAAAGCACTTGGAGGTTGGGAATTGGGAGTTGGGGATTGGGAGTTGACTGCGCTATTTAAGGCGCGTCTGCTGCCACATGGCTCAGGCCAGGAAAGACCCGCCTCTACGTCCGCGCAGGCCGCGTCCCGCGCCACGCGTGAACGATCGCGACGATGGTGCCGACGATCGACACGATCACGAGGCCAATCACGATCTGCTGCGCGACCTCTGATTCGAGCAGACGCAGCACGGACGCACCATAACGGCGCGCAAGCGCCCCCTCCACGCCGAACCGGATCAGGCGCGCAGCGGCAAACACCAGGAGGAAGCGCGCCATTCCCACTTTGAGCGCGCCGCTCGTCAGCACGAACGCGGTCAGTGGAAACGGAGGCGGCAGGATGGCAGACAGCCCCATCGCGAACGCGCCAATGTCCTTCACACGCGTTCGCAGCCGCTCGAGCCGGCGCTTCGCCACGAACCGCGAGAGACCTGCGTCTCCGATCTTGGCGCCAAGCAGATAGGTCCCGGCAGCGCCGACAACCGATCCGGCGGTGATCAGCAGCGGATACAACCAGAACAACGGCGGGTTGCGGGCGCAGAGGTACACGACCACCACGTCAGTACCGAACGGAAGGAAAACAAAGAGCGATGAGTCGAGCGCGCCAAGAATGAGGGCGCCCCACCACGTGAGAAAGTAGTTGAGAAACGAAGAGAACATTGGCCGGGACGAGAAGTCTAAAGGAGGTTCACATGCCACGCGGCCGGCCATTGGAAGTTGAGGTCGAACTGCTCGAGGCGTTCCGCCACAACGGCTCAGTGAACGAGTACCTCGTCAGCACTCTGCCGCCCTCCTTGTGGCGGGCGGAACCTCCGAGCGGCCGAGGCCGATCGGTCGCCGCCATCGTCGCGCATATGCAAAGTGTCCGTCGAATGTTCGCTCGGACAGGTGGCGCTCGGCCGGGGCCGCCTTCACTCGATCGTCTGCGTTCGACGCCGCTGCAGGCGCAGCGCGCGCTTCGAGAATCGACGGATGTTCTCGCAAATCTTTTCGAGAAGGCCATCACCGCTCGTCAGGCGCGGGTGAAGGGCATGCCTCGGCGTCTCGTGAACATGATGGCCTACCTCATGCAGCACGATGCGCATCACCGGGGACAGATCTGCTGGCTGGCGCGGGAACTTGGTCACGAGTTCCGCTCCGAAGACACAATGCGCATGTGGGGCTGGAAAGCATTGCCGCCGATGACGGCTGCGTCGCGCACGAGGGACAGCCGTGTCCCGGTCCGATGACACGACCGCCAGTCAAGTGCGAGCGAGTCCACGTTATCCGTTAATAACGACGGTTCTGCCCTTGGCATTCATCCTGCTCTCGGCCGCAAACGGTCCCCAATGAGCCGAACGGCTGTTCTCGTCTTGCTCGCGCTGTGTCTTGGCGCCCCCGCGGTCGCGCAGGCGCCAAACGTGTCCGGCATCGTGATCGACGATCGCACCGAGCAGCCGATCAGGGGCGTGTTGATCTACGTCGAGGGGCAATCGAGCTTCACCGAGACTGACGGGACGGGACGATTCAGGGTGACGGTGTCGCGAGGGAAACAGAAGATCACCGCATCCGTGATCGGCTACGCCCTGTTGAGCACCGACGTCGAGGTCGCTGATGCGCCGCTCGAGATGACGATCCGGTTGTCCGAGGGTGCTGGCGCTTACACAGAACGAGTGACGGTGTCGGGTTCACTCCGCGGGGAATCCGACGCGGTGCCCGGGAGCACGTCGCTGCACGGTCGCGAGCTCGAGAACTTGCGCGGCGCGGTGCTCGACGATCCGCTGCGTGCAATCCAGGCGCTGCCGTCGACGACGGCGACCGATGACTTCTACAGCCAGTTTGCCGTGCGCGGCAACCCGTTTCGGTATGTCGGCCTGAATGTCGATGGTGTTCCGACCAGATACCTGCTGCACACGGTCAACGGCATTGCTGATGGCGGATCGATCGCCATGATCAACAGCGAGACGCTTGGCAGCGTTTCCTTGCTGCCGGGCAGCTATCCCCAGCGAACCGGCCGCCAGATGGGGGCCGAGGTCGATCTGACCACTCGCGAAGGGAGTCGCGACCATTTTCACGGACGCGCAGGGTTAAGTGGTACGAGCGCCTTCTTCCTTGGCGAAGGGCCGTTTGCCGGAAGTAAAGGATCGTGGCTGGCGTCTTTCCGGCGGAGTTATCTCGACTATCTCATCAAGCGGATCGAGCCGGATGCCGGCTTCGCGTTTGGCTTCGTCGATGCGCAGGTCAAGGTCGCCTACGATCTGACTCCGCAACACCAGGTGGCAATCACGACGCTCACGGGACGCGCGGTGTTCGAGGAAGGCGACCCGGACATCGGCGAGAACGACATTCAAGACGGTATCAACACCGCATGGCTGACGTCGCTGTCGTGGCGCTACATTCCGAGCCCGCGTTTCGCCATTACCCAGCGCCTGTTTTCAACGGGTGTGGACTTTGACAACGACAATCGTGCCGGCGCCACGGTCTACGCCGCGCGCTTCCACGATTTCGGGTGGCGCGCTGACGCATCGTTTTCGATCACTCCTCGTGTGGTTGCTGAATTTGGTAGCGACATCGAGCAGCTCGATGGCAGGAGCCTGATCGCAGGCCAAGAGTCGTCGACGAGCCCTCAAGTCACGCTGAATGACTACGACCAAACATCGTCGGCAGCCTCGGCGTACGGGCAGGTCCGCTTCAGTCTCGGCTCTCGGTTCACGGTGGCACCTGGGGGCCGGGTCGATCATTGGTCGCTGACGAGTGCGACCACCGCGTCCCCGTGGATCAACGCGGAAGTACGGCTGAACGACCACACGCGGTTGCGTGGCGGCAGCGGCATTTATCGTCAGTTTCCGGGTCTGGACGAAGTTCATGGGCTCTACGGCGGCGGTCCCGGCCTGCGTCCCGAGCGCGCGCTGCACGCTGATGCCGGTCTCGAACAGATGCTGCCTCATCAGATTCGGCTCCTGTTCAACGTCTACGCACGTCAGGAGAAGGATGTGCTGTGGCGACCGGGCTCTGAGCCGCGCCTGACGGCCACCGGTGCCATCGACCGAGGAACGCTCGACGCACCTTTCGAGAACGCACTCGATGGCGAAGCGCGTGGTTTCGAGGCCGTCGTGAGACGTGATGCCACCGATCGCTTCTCCGGCTGGGCTGGGTACGGCTACGGCCGCTTGCGCTATACACACACCGCCACGGGCGAGACTTTCTGGTCCGACGCGGACCAGAGGCATACGCTGTCGCTGTACGGGAATTACCGGATGTCGAACCGGACCAGCGTGAGCGCGCGCTACAGGTACGGGTCGAACTACCCGATGGTCGGCTACATCGGTGAACCAGCACGAGCACTCGGAATGGTGCCCGTCGTCGATGGTCAGCCCTTGTTCCATGGTCTTGCCAGCGAGCGGAACACGCTGCGGCTGCCGGCGTACTCACGCCTGGATATCCGGGCGGATCGTGCGTTCAACTGGTCCCGCCGGCGGATGGTCCTGTTCGTGGACGTTGCGAATATCTTCAACCGGACGAATCTGCGCAACACGCCGTACTTCGTCGACCGCGCCGGGCGCGTACTGGGCGCGACCGAATCGCTCATGCCAATCGTTCCCTCCGGCGGATTCGTGATCGAATTCTGAGCCTCGCTAGACGTCTTGAATGGTCAAATTCCTTGCGAACGCGTCAAGGTTTGGGGACGCCATTCAAGACGTCTATGCCCGCGGAGCGCGGGCAATCACACGCTGCCACTAGCGAGGCAGAGCCGCACGCTCGTCGGTCTGAGGTGGAGCCTCGCTAGTCCTGCGCGACGGCCGCGCCCTCATCGAAGGCCAGATCGACCATGAGATGGTCGGCCATCGCTTCCAGCACGGCCCGGATCTCGTCCACGTTCGTCGAAGCCGGCAGCCGGACACGAGCGCGCGCATGAAAGATCGGTTCGCCCGACATTGCCGCGCTGGCCACTTCGGTTTCGAGCTCTTCGATGTTCACGCCGTTGCGCGCCAGCACGTGCGAGATGTCGCGAACGATGCCCGGCCGATCGGTCCCGACCAGTTCCAGGTTGATCGCGCGCGAACTGCTCACATCGGCATCGCCGCTGCGTTCGACGACGATCGTGAGGTTGTCGGCAGCGAGGCTGCGTAAACCTGCCGCCAGCCGATCGGCGTGGGCCGCATCGACGCTGACGCGAAGGAGTCCCGCAAACTTGCCGGCGAGGTGCGTCATCCGGCTTTCTTCCCAGTTGCCGCCGACAGCGAGCACCTGATCGGACAGTTGCTCGACGATTCCTGGTCGATCGGGCCCGATGACGGTCAGGACGAGTGAGGTTTGCATGGCCTCTCCTTAACCAGCTCCCTAGCGCAATGACGGAGGAAACCGAAAATCCGCCATGTTGGCGTCGAGCTGCACACCGGCGCTGTTGATGGCCATGGACACGGCTCGATAGCCACCCACGGCGATCAGCAGGTCGAGCATCTGTTTCGTGTCGAGCGCCTTGGCAAGCACGGCCCACGTCTCAGCCGAAATCACATCGTCTCGATACAGCTCGTCGGTCGCACGCAGCATGGCTGTTTCGATCGGATCGCCGCCGCTCTCGGGTCCTGCCACGATGCGATCGACGTCTGCGTCAGTCATGCCGGCTCGTCGTCCAAGGCGTGAGTGCGCCGCCCATTCGTACTCGGAGCGGCACAACACGCCGATTCGCATGAGCAACAACTCGCGGTGGCGAACCGAGAGTGTCGTCGAGTTCAGAATGTGTCCAGTGACACCGCCGCGCAAGCGATCGCCCGGAGGATTGCGCACGAAGGTGACGAAGACGTTGGCCGCGCGCTGGCCCGTTCCGTTGGGATCGAATCGCTTGCGCTGCTCCGGTGTCCACTCCTTGGGATCGAGCGGTGGTATGCGCGGCGCCTTGCCTGTCAGCCTGATGTTGGTGCGTTGGGCCGCGACGCTGTACGGAATTCCGGTGGGCAGGCGATCCGGTACATCTGCTTCGATCTCGACGCCGAGCGAATTGATGGCGCCGGCGTGCAGCGTGAACGCGCCGACGCCGTCCACCAGGTCGACCAGATGATTGGTGTCGTAGCGAGCGGACAGGGCCTGCCAGGTCGCGTCCGAGACGAACGAATCGACGTGCAGTTCATCGGCCGCGCGCAACAACGTGGCCTCGAACGCGTCCCAGCCAGCCGCCTGCGGGCCCTGGGCGACGCGGCGTAATTCGTCGCTGGTGATCCCATCCCGCCGTGCCACCGCGGCTTTATGCGCCCACAGATAGTTGGATCGCGTGAGCCATGCGGTGCGGAGAACAAGAAGCGCCCGGTGACGAACTGGAAGCGTCGAGTTGTTCGAGGCGTAATGTTCGTACGGCAGGATGTGCTCGGCGAGCGATGGATGATTCAGATACGTCGCGATGGCGTTCGGCATCCCAGAGGATGCAAACTGCGCGGCGAGCGACTGCTGTTCGCTGGTTCGCTGCTGCTCGGGTACCGGTGGAATACGCGGGCCGGCGGCGTGTGACGGAATCTGGGCGATGACCGTCGTGACCAGCACGAGCGATGTCGACATCAACCTCATCGCCTGCTCCTTTCGGGTCCAGCGAAAGCCAGGACACTACAGTGTTAGCGGGCCGGCGCCACGGGGCGTTGAATCAACTCGATCTGATTACCGGCTGGATCGGTGGCGATCCCGATGATCACGCCGGTGTTCCGGAAGGGACGCGGCTCACCATTCATCGCGCCTCCCGCCGCTTTGATCGCCGCCACGGTGGCCGTCATGTCGGTCACGTTCAGGATCACGTGGGCAATCGGATCCTTCACGGCATCTGAGTCGCGATGCATGATGACGATCGGCTGGCTCCGGTTGGCCTTCGCCGCGTCTACGGTCGCGCCGAAGTTCACGAAGATCTCGGGACCTCCTGGCACGTCGATTCGATTGACCTCATGCATGCCAAACGCCGACTGGTAGAATTTGGCCAGGGCCACCGTATCCGCCCCGGCGATTCGCACGGAGTTCAACGTCACATCGGCATGCACACTGCTGGCGGCCAGCAATACGGCGCACGCGCCAAACGCCATCCCGAGTCTCTTCATCGCGTTCTCCATGCAGTTCCAGTTCAGGGCGCGCGCGTCGTCTTGGAACGCGATAATACTCCAGCGAGGCTCCGCCTCAGACGGACGAGCCTGTGGCACCGCCTCGCAGTAGCAGTGTCTCTTGCCCGCGCTCAGCGCGGGCGAGGCGTCTTGACTGGGAAAACGTGACTCGTTTGTTATAAACCCGGGCGGTCAAGACGTCTATCGTAGAAGGAACAGGCGCAGGATGACCTTCGGTGTCAGAGCAGCCGCCATCACGATCGCGTGTGCGGCTTTCGTGTCCACAGCGATCGCGACCGCCGCCGACCTGCAGGACGACACCGGCCGTGCGTACGACCGCTACGCCGAGCAAGCGACGCGCGCCTTCCTCCTGCGCATTCGCGTCGCCAGATCCTCGGCCGATGTCACCTCGTCGCGATCCAGCGCGCCAGCCGATGGCGTCGTCATGGCTCGGCCCGCCCGCGAAGACGGCATCATGTCAGTGCCGGGCGGCCTGGTGCACCACTGGGCCGGGTCGACATTTATCGCCGGTGTGACCTTGAAAGACGCGCTCGACGTCTCCTCCCGATATAACGACTATCCCGCCGTCTATAAGCCGATCGTGGCGTCCACGTTGATCAGCCATGACGGGAACAGCTATCGGGTGCTGATGCGAATCAAGGAATCGGCCGGGGGGCTCAGCGCTGTCCTCGACGTCACGTCGCGAGTGCAGTATTTCCATCCGGACAGCCGCAGCGTCTACAGCATCTCGAACTCAGAAGAGATACGTGAGTTGCGCGATCCCGGGACTGCAAAGGAACGAAAGCTCGCGCCAGGCCACGACAGCGGATACCTCTGGCGCGCGGCCGCGTTTACGCACATGGTCGAACGCGCCGATGGCGTGTTCGTTGAGATGGAAACCATTGGCCTTACCCGGCGCTTTCCAACGCTGCTCAGTTGGATCATCGAGCCGGTCGCGCGGCGTCTCGGGCGAGGTAGCGTAGAACGATCGTTGCAGGAATTCAGCAGGGCTGTGCGCACTCGCGCACATATAGGCGGGTCGTCCGACCCGCCTTGAACATGATTCGGTAGAGGCGGGTCTTCCCTGGCCTGAGCCAAGTCGAAGGCACACCCGTCTTCCAATGTAGAGCCAGCCAATGAAGCTGATTCAACTGACGCGGCGCGTGCGTAAAGCCGGCAAGAGGGTTCGCGAGGCCCGGATGCTCGTGAGGTCGCTCAAGTACCCGTACCGCCCCGTCGCCGCTCATCTCATTCCCATCCGGCGCTGCAACCTGTCGTGCACGTACTGCAACGAGTACGACGACCACTCTCCACCAGTTCCGACCCGCGACGTCTTTCGTCGCATCGACCGACTCGCAGACCTCGGTACCGGCATCATCACCCTCAGTGGGGGAGAGCCGTTACTCCATCCAGATCTCGACGACATCGTCAGGCGCATCCGCTCTCACGGCGTGATCGCGACATTGATCACGAATGGATATTTGCTCAGCCGCGATCGCATCGGGCGGCTCAATCGCGCCGGCCTCGATCACTTGCAGATCAGCATCGACAACGTGTTGCCGGACGACGTGTCGAAGAAGAGCCTGAAGCTGCTCGATCAGAAGCTTCAGTGGCTGGCCGAGTACGGTGTCTTCGACGTGACCGTCAATTCAGTGGTCGGCGGCGGAATCCGGAATCCCGACGATGCGTTGACGATCGCGAGGCGGGCCCGGGAACTCGGGTTCTCGACGACGGTGGGCATCATCCACGACCACAGCGGTCAATTGAAAGCGCTCGACGATCACCAGCGGGCGATTCTCGAGCAGGTTGTCGCGGTCGGCAAGTCCACGTTCGATTTCGCGAACTACAACCGGTTTCAGAAGAACCTCGCGAACGCGCAGCCGAACGACTGGCACTGTGGCGCAGGCTCTCGCTATTTGTACGTCTGTGAAGACGGGCTCGTGCACTGGTGTTCTCAACAGCGCGGCCATCCTGGCATCCCACTGGAGCACTATGGTCCTGACGATCTTTGGCGGCAGTATCACGAGGTCAAGAGTTGCGCGCCGATGTGCACGGTCGGTTGCGTTCACCGCGTGGCGCAAGTCGATGAGTTGAGGCGAGATCCTGAGCGCACCCTGGCGCAGTGGTTCTCGGCACCGCGGGACGAACGGCGTCCCGCGCTGCCGGCCAGTGTGAAAGTACTTCAGTGGGCGTTCGTAACCGGTCCGCGCCGCAATCTTTTTCGCGGTCTCGCTGCGCGCGTATTGGGCTCGGACCGTTCGTCCTCGTTCTGAGCCGGCTATTTCGTGCGCGCAAACCAGCGGCTATTTATTCCTCGCTAATCGGCGGCTATTCAGCGCGCACCGGTCAGGATGTTCTTCATCGCGTAGTTGCCTTCGTGACACACGTACTCGAACATCCCGTAGCTCTGATCGCGCTTCCATACGATACGCCCTCCGCTCATCGCGGTGCCAGTGAGCTATCGCGCCACGCCTCGATAGAGGAATCCGCCGAACTTCGGCGCGGCTTTCAGGTAGTCGTTCTCGAGCCGCTCGATCTCGAAGCCGGCACGTTCGACCAGCGTTGAAATCGGGCGATTCAGGTTGCAGCCTCCAAACAGCGCCTGCTGGATTCCGTTCAGCCGCTGCTGCCAGCGCGCGACACCCGGATCGTCGGCACGTCCGTGTTCGACGAAGTGAAAGCGGCCGCCAGGTTTGAGGACGCGACGCATCTCGCGCAGCGCACTTGCCGGGTCCGGGATGGTGCACAACGTAAACGTGCTGACGACCGTGTCGACGCTCCGATCCTCCATCGGTAGCGTTTCTGCCGAGAGGCCGATGAGCTCGACGCGAAACGGCGCGGCTTCTATTCGCTTCCTGGCCAGTCGCGCCGATGTGCTCGACGGATCCACGCCGATGACCTGTGTTACCGCGGCAGGATAAAAGGGAAGATTCAAGCCGGACCCGAATCCGATTTCGAGCACCACGCCGCCGACCGGCTCGAGACACCTCCGCCGCTCGTCCATGATCGCCTTCGTGCTCATTGCGAAGTCGATGATGTGCGGCAGGATGCAATCGCCGTAAAAACCCATGCAGGAGGAATGAATTCACGATTCGGTGCCTGACACCAAAAAGTGAATTCGATGGCTCAGCGTTTCCCTGTGCGCTCGATGAAGTCCACCAGCTCGCGTGACACGCTCGTGTCGGGCGTGCCGACTGACAAGAGTTGCGAGGAATGATTGTGCCCGGGACTCTGCTTATAGCGCGGCCGCGCGCCGTGCTTTTCGATGAGCTCGTTGTATACGGCCGCCTGCGGCCACAGGTATCGGGCGTTGTCCCATTCCGCGGTCGTGAAGAGCACCGGGATATCGCCGCGCGTCACGTGACCAGGAATCACCATGTCGGGCCATCGCTTCGGGTCCTCGCCGAAGTACGCCAGCTCGCCCTTCGAGGGTGACTTGAAATCGAAAGAGTAGGGGCCGGACAGGAGAATGGCGCCCGCGGGTCTCGCGGTGTTCGGGAGCAGCAGCTCTGGCCTGAAGACGTACGTGGCGGCGTGATAGGCGCCGGTCGAGAGCCCCATCACAAAGATCTGATCGGGGTCGCCACCGTACTCGGCGGCGTGGCTCTTCAGCCAGGTCACCGCGGCGCCAACGTCACGCGCGCCCTCCGGCCATTTCGACTCCGGCGCCAGGCGATAGCCCCCGTTGACGCCCACGTATCCCAGGCTCGCGAAATAATCCGCAACGTTCGTCGTCGCCGCGCGGCTGCCTCCGATGAGGCCTCCGCCATGAAACACGACGACTACGGGAACGGGGCGATCCGACCTGCGCATCGTCGCCGTGTGAATGTCGAGTTGTTGCCTCTCGTGCGGGCCATAGGCGACATTCTTCGTGACCTTGATTTCACCTGGTTCGTACACACGCGGCTGCGCCGCATAGATCTTCGCCGTCTGGCCGGCGATCTCGCCGTCGAACTCGGTCCCGAACGCGGCCAGTTGCTTTGCCACGTCGGCGGGCATGGTGTTGCGCACGACGTCGGCGCTGCTGAGAGCACGCTCATCGGGCTGTGACCAGCGGAATGACTGCCGTGCCTCCTGCGTATCGTCACAGCGCTCCAGGGTCACATCGCGGCGCCGGTACACCGGCGAGACGAGTGCCGGTGTCCCCGCGATTTCGCCTTTCGCATTTGCCACCGAGACGCACAGATCGCGCCGCGACTCCGGGCTGAGACGGCCCCACTGGATCGTCCAGCGCTGCGCAGGTGCGGACGTGCACGTGCGAACCACCAGCTTGGCGCCGGGCTCGACAGCGGTGACGGCGAGGCACCGGTCGTAGCGGCTGGCCTTGATGGCCCCGTTCGCCATCCGCTCGAAGCGCTGATCGTCGAGGTCGCTTCCGTACTTGCAGGTGTGCGCCTGGAGCGGATCATCGAGACGAAGCGTCGCGCCGAAGCCAGCGATATCGAGGCAATAACCGCGCGCCTCGTCGAGCGCCTGAGCCGTGCGCAGCAATCCGACATCGGCACTGCTGACGGCCGGACTCGACGCCACGAGCACGAGCACCAAGGTTGACAGGCGTGCGTTCGTCATAAGCCCTCCAACATGTCTCGCCGCGAGAATATTAGCCCTGATCCCAAGTAAAGGCGGGCCTTTTAGGCCTTGGGGTGAACTGTGGGTGTACCGCCCGTTCGACGAGCGATTGACCCAGCGTCCAGACACGATCCTGAAGCTCGGCGTCGTGGAGATGCGCGGGCAGCCGCTTTTCTTTCATGCCGTCGAAGTATCGTCCGGAAACACCTGGGTCCTCGGCGGTGGCGAGAGTGACCGTGCTCCGCGCTGCCGATTCCGCGGAGGCCATTCGCTGCATCCAGCGCACCAGTGGCCAGATGAACCGCCAGTGCGGGACGGCCTGCGGTGTGAGTGCGGCGACCCCGGGAGTCCACGCCATGCCGGGGTTGATGGCGGCGACGAACGTACTGGACTCAACTCGACGCGCAAGCGCCAGCGCGAACAGCAGATTCAGCAGCTTGGCGTGCGCGATTGCCTCGATGCCAACGTAGCGCTGTCGCGCGTCGAGATCATCGAACGGGTCGCGCCTCCACATCGCAAAGGCGCTCGAGACGACGTTGATGATGCGATTGGGTTGGCGAGCGTCCGGAAAGTCCAGCAACCGCGTGGTGAGCGCGAACGGTCCGACGAAGTTCAGCGCCAGTGTCGCTTCCAGCCCCTCGTGCGTTTCCCGCCGCTCGGCAAAACCTCCACCGCCGACATTGTTGATGAGGACGTCAAGTCTGCTGACGCGACGGGCGACATCGTCCGCGAGGCGGAGATTGTCACGGACGGATTGCGCGTCAGCGACGATGAGCTCGACCGCATCGTGACCGGCCTGTCGTCTGAGCTCGGCGACGGCGGTGCGCCCTCGTTCCTCGTTGCGCCCCGTGATGATGGTGTGCATTCCAGCGCGCGCGAGCGCGGCAGCCGTATGGAATCCGATGCCTGCTGTCGCGCCCGTGATCAAGACAGTCGTCATTTCTTCATCTCGCGGGTGCGTTGACCCGTGAGTTGCGGGTCGATGGCAACGTGAACGCCACGCACAGCATCCAGATGAACGCTGGAAATCGAGCGAGGGGCAGAAGGACAGCCGCGGCGTCGTTGATGAGTGTCAGCGTTGAGAGTTCGGCGATGACGGCAAGGACGACGCCGAACCACATGATCCAGCGTGGGAGCTTGCGCGTCACGCCGCCCGCGATTGAGATACCAGCCAGCAGCAGTCCGAGTGGAACGACATGACCAGGGCCGCCGGTCGCGAATGCGAGCAGTTGGAGCACGCGGGCGTTGCTCGCCACGTCTGCGACACCGGGCGAACTGAGCACCCACAGCGTGAGCCCTGATGCGGCCAGGAAGAACGACGCGGCGAGACCTCCGAACAACGCGATGGTGATGCCGGCGACGTTCACGCCAAGAAACTGAAACCGGCTGACGACAGTCGCGGTGAAGAGCCCAAGCGGAATCGCGGCGCCGAACTGCAGGAAGGCGGCGATCCGGACCGCCGTAGCGTGGTCGACGAAATACCGGAGTGCCGCGTCGGTCGTCTCAAATGGAATTGGCGGCGGCGTCCCGCCGGTCAGCCAGGCGCCAATGATGAGACTTCCGAGAAACAGTCCCGCGAACGCCGAGGCAGGAAGTACCAGCGGTGGCCCGGCGTGACGCGCGCTCGCGGGTGGAATGGATGTGGACGGGGACGTGGACGGGTTCGCCATGTGCTGCCTCATCTGATTACAGGTCATATTAGTTACAAATTGTAATGATTATACAATATATCATTTGACGATGGGAGATCCGGAAAGTTCCAGGAAAACGCCGCGCAGCGGTGCGGTCGAGCCGCGGGGCGCGACTTCGCCCGCCTTCCTCCTGGCGCAGATCGGTGCTCATGCGGCAGCGCGATTTGCCGTGCGCCTGCAGTCCCTCGAGATCACGCCGGCACAGGCGGGGCTATTGCGAGTCATTGGCGCGGCTGCCGGAGCCAGTCAGCAACAGGTGGCGTTGACGCTCGGAATGTTTGCCAGCCGCATGGTGGCGCTCGTCGATGAGCTTCAGGAACGGAAGCTGGTCGAGCGGCTGGAGAATCCTGATGATCGCCGTACGTATTCATTGGTGCTGACGTCTGAGGGTCGTCGCGTGCTCGAGGCGGTGGGCCGTGTGGCGCGCGAACATCAGGAGGACTTGCTTGGTGCGCTCAGCAAGTCAGAACGCGACTCGCTGGGCGCGTTGCTGCTGCGTGTGGCGGACCAACAGGGTCTCGTGCGCGGTGTTCATCCCGGGTTCGCGCGCATTGGGGGTCGCCGTTCGAAAGGATCGAAGACGACTTCTCGATCGAGCGCTGATTAGACACGCGTTAATAACGCCGCAAACGTTCCACGTCAGAATGTGAGACGACGGAGGACGTATGCATACAGTGGTCTGGATACTGAGTGCATTTGCGGCGGGCGCGGTCGCGCGCTGGACGATGAAAGGCCGAAATCGAGGTTTCCTCGGTGACGTCGCGCTGGGGCTTCTCGGCAGTGTCCTTGGCGCGTGGCTCCTTCGGTTCCTGCGCGGCGAAGTGCCTCCCGGAAACATCGCAAGCCTCGCCGTCGCGTTCGCGGGCGCGATTCTGCTCGTGGCGGTTGGAAGGCTCGTGCTCACCGTGGCAAAGCAGACCGGGCGTTTTGCCTCGGAAGTGGTGCAGGGAAACGTACTGCCCGATCTTGAATCCCAAATTCGTCGCCTGTCCTCGATGGAGCGCAGCGTACTGGCGCGCGTGCTGGGTCGAGGTCAACTGCCTCGCGCGGCTGATGAAGCCTTCAAAGATCAGTTGACGTTCGGCGAACGTGTCGCCGATCGCGTCGCGACTTTCGGTGGCAGCTGGACCTTCCTGGGCGTGTTTGGCGCATTCATGCTGGGATGGATGTTCTTGAATACGCAGGCGCAACGTCCCATGGATCCGTATCCCTTCATCCTGCTCAACCTGATTCTGTCGTGCCTCGCCGCGGCGCAGGCGCCCGTGATCATGATGAGTCAGAACCGCCAGGCGTCGAAGGACCGCTTCGAGGCGCAACTGGACTACCAGGTCAACCTGCGGGCCGAGATGCAGATCGGCGCGCTTCACCTGAAGCTCGATGAAGCGCGCGCTTCGGGGTGGCAGGAAATCGTGGAGATGCAGCGACGGCAACTGGAAGTGCTCGAGAGAATCGAACGGGCTCTCGACCAGCGGGAATAAGCTTACGGTCGTGGTGGGGTGGCACCTCGATTGCTCCACACTATCGGCGAAGGACCTCGTCGAGGTTCGGCGGGAACAACGCCATCAACGATCGTGGGGAAAAAAATGACAGACAATCGTCAGTCGCTTCCCGATCACCCATCACCCCGGAGCGTCAAAACTTTCGACAGTCGGTTTGGCGAAGCCACGCAGGTCGTCTTCACGCGCGATCATGACGTGATCCAGCGCTGGGCGACGCAGCGGCAGGCCGAGCCGGCAACCGGTGAGGCCACGAGTTCCGGACCGGCGACGCACAACGTCAACGACGGTGGTGCCGGCATCCGATTCAACTTTCCCGGCGTCGGGTTGTTCAGACCAATCAGCTGGGAGGAGTGGCTCACCAACTTCGATATTCATCAATGCGCCTTCGTGTACGAGGACGACGCATCGCGGCCGCCCAGCAACCGTTATCACATTGTCAAAGCAGAGGACTGGAAAGAGTTGCTGTCGTCATGATTACCGGTTGCCGCGCTCGATGAAGAGCCTCGCCAGCAACTGATCGACCCGGACGAAGTCGTCGGTCAGCATGAGCGATCGGCCAGAGGCCAGGTGCCGCGCCCGAGCATCTTGGGCGCTGGGGCTTGGGAGTTGGGAGTTGAAGGTCGTACCATTCCCCATGGCCATCATCGTTCAGAAGTACGGGGGGAGCAGCGTCGCCGACGTCGGGAAGCTGAAATACGTCGCCGAACGTGTGATGCAGACGTCGCAGCGCGGACATCAGGTGGTGGTCGTCGTCTCCGCCATGGGCGACACGACCGATGAGCTGCTGGCGATGGCCAAGAAGGTGTCGCCGAACCCCGAGCGTCGCGAGCTCGACATGTTGCTGTCAGCGGGTGAGCGAATCTCGATGGCGCTCCTGTCATTGGCCATCCGCGAACTCGGCGGCGATGCGATCAGTTTCACCGGCAGCCAGTCGGGCATCATCACCAACGATCGCCACATCGATGCGCGCATCATCGAGGTGCGTCCGTTTCGTGTGCAGGATGAATTGGCGCGCGGCCGGATCGTGGTCGTCGCCGGATATCAAGGTGTCTCCTACAAGCGGGAGGTGACCACCCTGGGACGCGGCGGCAGCGACACGACCGCCGTCGCGATGGCCGCCGCACTCGATGCGGAGTATTGCGAGATCTGCTCCGACGTGGACGGGGTGTATTCCGCCGACCCGCGCGTGGTCCCGGCCGCTTCGCGCATTGGAACACTCTCCTACGAAGAGACGCAGGAAATGGCGGAGGCAGGCGCCAAGGTCCTGAACGCGCAAGCCGTGGAATTTGCGAAAGAGAGAGGCATTGCGATCTACGCGCGCGCGACGCAGGGCCCGTTGCCAGGCGCGGACCCTTCAGCAGACGGAACCGTGGTTCGCAAGAGCCCGCCGCGGATGCCCGGCACCGTCGTCGGCGTTGCCAGCGAGCGCGACGTGCTCGTGCTGGATGCGACCGCACCACCTGCCGACGTGCTCGCGCTGCTCGCGGACCGCGGTGTGCCCGGCAAGCAGTTGCATGTGTTCCACGATCGCACGACGGTTGTCATCTCGCGCGAGAACATGCACGACGAAGGACAGTTCCGCAAGGCGCTGGACTCACGTCTCGGCGGAAGAGCGCAATTGATCGACGGCCTCGCGGCGGTCAGCGCGATCGGCGCCGGTATCAACGCAACCTACGACAATGTTCGCGCTGGTGGCGCGACACTCACCGGTATCGGCATTGCCCCCGCCGGTACGGCAACGTCGTCGTTTCGCATCACATGGATGGTTCCCGATGAGCGCGTGAAGGACGCCGTTCGCGCGCTGCACGAGCGATTTATCGAGAAGCAGCGCGCACTTCTACCCTAAAAGGGGTAGTCGGGCCGACCTTTATAAACCTGCTCCAAAAGCCTAAACTTCAGCGTGATGCAGGCCAGGAAGAAGGACGGCATGCCCGCGAACACAAAACTCAGCCGCGCGCGCGCGCTCGCCGGAACGTGCCTGATCGCGATTTTCGCTGTCGCGGGGGTCGCCGCCACCGACGATGTTGGACTGGTCGACGCGGCCAGGAATCAAGATCAATCGAAGGTCCGCGCACTGCTCAACGGCAAGGCTGATGTGAACGCCCGCTCCGCCGATGGATCCACCGCCCTCTTGTGGATAGCGCATTGGAACGACGCGGCCACCGCTGATCTGCTGATCCGTGCGGGTGCCAACGCGAACACGTCGAACGATTTCGGCATGACTCCGCTCTCGCGCGCATGCACCAACGGAAACGCGGCGCTCGTCGATCTGCTGCTCAAGGCAGGTGCCAATCCGAACACAGCAATCGCTACCGGTGAGACGCCGATCATGACGTGCGCCGGCAGCGGCAGCGTCGACGGCGTGCGGATGCTGATTGCTCGTGGTGCGAATGTGAACGCAAAGGAGCCGTCGCAGAACCAGGACGCATTGATGTGGGCGGCGGCCGAGCGTCACGCAGAGGTGGTGCGACTGTTGATCGAAGGGGGCGCCGATCTGCAGGCCCACACGAAGAAAGGATTCACCGCGCTGCACTTCGCGGCGCGCGAAGGCGATCTGGAAACGACTCGAGCCTTGATCGCTGCTGGTGTCAGCATGAACGTGCGTTCGACACCGGACCAGACTGCCGATGCCGAGCGGGGGAACGAGGCGCCCGCCCCCACCGGCCGAAGCGTATCGGGAGCAGCGGCCGGACCAGGTGCACCTCGAGGGCCGGGGTATCAGGCAACGATATCTGCTGGCAGCACACCGTTGCTGGTCGCCACGGTGAGAGGCCATGTGCCGCTCGCGCTCTTCTTGCTCGAGCAGGGCGCTGATCCCAATGTTCTCGACGCGGGATTCACTCCGCTGCATTGGGCGTCTGGCACGTGGGAGGGCGGCATCTCGAATCCGGTTTACGGTTTCACCGATGCGATGAGCGGCATCCCGAACCGCAAGGCGAAGCTGGATCTCGTGACGGCGCTTCTCGCTCGCGGCGCGAATCCGAACTCGCGCATGACGCGCCGGCCACCGGGCTTTGCCGGCTTGGGTGGCGGGTACGAAGATGCTCCCGGCGCAACGCCCTTCCTGCTCGCCAGCGCTGCCGCCGATCTCGAGATGATGCGACTTCTGCTCTCGGCAGGAGCAGATCCGGCGCAGATGACGGACAGTAAGACGACGGCGGTCATGGCGGCGTCCGGTCTCAATCGGGGCATCGGTGAGAGCCCCACCACAGAGGAGCAGGCGCTCGCCGCCGTAAGGTTCCTGATCGAGTTAGGCGCGGACGCAAAGGGCGCCACGACGAATGGCGAGAACGCGCTGTTTGGTGCCGCGTATCGAGGATGGAATACCCTCCTCGCGCTGCTCATCGACAAAGGAGCGGACGTGAACGCCGTCAGCAAGGCTGGTGTCACGCCGTGGCTGGCGGCTTCCGGGTACGGCGATCGACTGGGCGGCGTCCTCTATAACAAGGAGGGCGCGGATCTGCTGCTCGCGCACGGCGCCGACCCGAAGCTCGGTAAACCCTGCCAGGCCCAGAACAAGTGTCGATGAAGATGCGCCGCGCGGTCACGGCGTTCGTCTCGGTCGCGTGGCTCGCGACTGCCGGTTCCGAAGTTGCGCGCACCGTTCAGGCCAGTGCACGGCCATCGACGACGACTCAGGCGACAACACAGGCCACCACTCCGGCGCGAGCGCTCGTGACCAGTTATTGCGTGACGTGTCACAACACGCGACTCAAGACCGCGAACCTCTTGCTCGATCAGGCGGATGCGCAGCAAGTGTCCAACTCGGCCGACACCTGGGAGAAGGTGATCGTTCAGTTGCGGAGTCGAGCCATGCCGCCATCCGGCATGCCGCGACCGGATAGCGCCACGTACAACGCCGTGGCCACGTGGCTGGAGACCGAGTTGGACCGTGCGGCGAACCTGCGTCCCAACCCAGGTCGACCCGCAGGACTTCATCGCCTCAATCGGACGGAGTATGCCAACGCCGTTCGGGATCTGCTCGACGTGGAGATCGATCCCGCCTCGATGCTTCCTCCCGACGCGCAGGCGGCCGGCTTCGACACCAACGCCGACGCGCTTGCGATGGAGCCGGCGCTGCTCGATCGATATCTGACGGCGGCAGCCCGGATCGCGCGCATGGCGGTTGGTGATCCGACGCTCCGGCCGACATTCGAACGCTACACAGCGGTCAAGGGCAACTCGAACGAGCAGACATGGTTATGGCAGACCGAGCGGCTCGGTGAAGCCTTTTCGCTGGGATCGCGCGGCGGGATCGCGGCGCGCCACTACTTCCCGCTGGATGGTGACTATGTCGTCAGAGTGCGCTTGCTGCGGACGTATGCCGGTGCCATACGTGGCGTGAATGGGCCCACCCAGATAGAGATTCGCATCGATGGCACCCGCGTAGGGCAGTTCACGATCGGTGGGACGATGCCGGCAACCGACGATGCCGATGAGACGCTGCAAGTGCGTGTGGCGCTGAAGGCAGGTCTCCGCGAGGTCGTCGCCACGATCGTCAAGTCCGAGGGCATCAAGGCGGAAGGACTCGGGCCGGCACGCGTGCCGATCTGGAATCGTGAAGGCGACGTCCCCAGCGCGGAACTCTCGATCTCGTCGATGTTGGTTGGCGGACCGTACAACGGCAAGGTCCCGGAGGGCTCTCCCAGCCGGCGACGCGTGTTCGTCTGCCATCCCACGAGCGCAACCGAAGACACCGCGTGTGCGACTCGGATTCTTTCGACCCTGGCGCGGCGCGCGTATCGCCGCGCGACGACGACCGAGGATGTCCAGACGTTGCTCGAGTTTTATCAGCGCGCAAGAGGCACCGGCGATTTCGATGCTGGAATTCGCGCTGGGGTCGAGAGGCTGCTGGTCAGCCCTGACTTTCTGTTTCGTATCGAAGCCGATCCCGAGCGCGTCGCTGCCGGGACGGCCTATCGACTGTCGGACGTCGAGCTCGCCTCGCGTCTCTCATTTTTCCTGTGGAGCAGTATCCCTGATGACGAACTGCTCGACGTAGCGATACGCGGGAAACTGCGGGACGCCGGCGTTCTCGATCAGCAGGTCCAGCGGATGCTCGCCGATCCACGTGCGCGCGCCGCACTGGTGAACAACTTCTTCGGCCAGTGGCTGCAGACACGCAACGTCTGGCTGTTGACGCCCGATGCCAACACGAAGTTTCCGTGGTTCGACGACAACCTGCGCGCGGCCTTCGTGAAAGAGACGGAACTCTTTCTCGACGATCAACTGAAGGCGGACAGAGGCATTCCGGAGCTGCTGACGGCAAACTACACGTTTCTCAACGAGCAGCTCGCGCGCCATTACGGGATGTCCGGCGTCTACGGCAGTCATTTCCGCCGCGTGGCGTTGAGCGACGAGAATCGTTGGGGACTGCTGGGGAAGGCGAGTGTGCTGGCGGTGACGTCATATTCGACGCGCACGTCGCCGACGACTCGGGGCAAGTGGCTGCTCGAAAACATTCTTGCCGTGCCGGTCCCGCCACCTCCTCCGAATGTGAACACCAACCTCGACGAGAGCAAGCTCGGGAAATCCACATCGGTCCGCGAAATGCTGGAGCAGCATCGGGTCAACCCGGTGTGCGCATCGTGTCATGCCCGGATGGATCCCCTCGGCTTCAGCCTGGAGAACTTCGACGCGATTGGCCAGTGGCGCACGACCGACGGGGATGCGGCCATCAATGCGAGCGGCGTGCTGCTGGATGGCACGAAGGTCGACGGGCCTGCCGCGCTCCGGCTGGCGCTCGTGGCGCAGAAGGAGCAGTTCGTGCGGACGGTGACGGGCAAGTTGCTCACCTATGCGGCCGGTCGCGAGATGGAATACTCCGATGGTCCCGCCATCCGCTCGATCGTGCGGGCCGCGGCCGCGGACGACTACCGCTGGTCGTCGACGATTCTGGCCATCGCCAAGAGCGTCCCGTTTCAGATGAGGAGGTCGCGGTCATGATAGCGACGAAGAAGGCGATTTCGCGGCGAACGGTGCTTCGTGGAATGGGCACCGCCGTGGCCTTGCCGCTGCTGGACGCGATGGTTCCCGCGCTCACCGCCCAGGTGAAGACGCCCGCCAGCCCGATACGCCGGCTGGGTGTGGTGTACCACCCGAACGGCGTCATCTATCACAACTGGCTGCCTACAGGTACCGGTCGAGACTTCACGCTGTCACGTACGCTCGCGCCGCTGGAACCGTTTCGCGATCAGCTCATCGTCATCACGGGTCTCTCGAGTCATCAGGCCGAGGCGCTTGGTGACGGCGGCGGAGATCACTCACGCGCGTCAGGAACGTACCTGACCGGCGTGCACGTGAAGAAGTCCGACAGCATCGTCGAGAACGGCATCTCGATGGATCAGATTGCGGCCAAGGCGCTGGAGCGCCAGACGCAGCTTTCATCGCTGCAGTTGACGGCCGACGACAACAGCCTGGTTGGCGCGTGTGATGTGGGCTACAGCTGCGCTTACAGCAGTACGTTGTCGTGGCTCACACCGACCCTGCCGCTCATGGCGGAAAACAATCCGCGCGTCGTCTTCGAGCGGTTGTTTGGCTCGAGCGACAGCACCGACCCCCAGGTGCGTGCATCGCGGCTTCGTCAGGACAGAAGCATTCTCGATTCGGTCACAGCGCGGGTGAAACAGCTTCAGCAGAAGCTTGGTCCGTCGGACAACACGAAGCTCACCGACTATCTCGAGTCGCTCCGCGACGTCGAACGACGGATCCAGAAAGCCGAGGAGCAACAAGACCGGCAAGGACCGGACGTCGATCAGCCGGCAGGTATCCCGGATGGTTTCGAGCCGCACGTGCAGTTGCTGTACGACCTGCAGGTGTTGGCGTATCAATCCGATCTCACGCGGGTGATCACCTTCATGTATGGCCGTGAACAGACCGGACGGCCGTACCCGCAGATCGGTATCCCGGAACCGCATCACCCCTTGACGCACCATCAGAACGATCCGTCGAAGATGGAGAAGTGCACGGCGATACAGCTGTATCACGTCGCGTTGTTTGCGGCCTACCTGGAGAAACTGCGAGCCACCCCCGACGGAGACGGCTCGCTGCTCGATCATGTGATGCTGCTGTACGGCGGTGGGATCAGCAACAGCGATCGACATACTCATGGCCCGTTGCCGACGTTGCTGACGGGTGGAGGTGCCGGCGCGCTCAAGGGCGGTCGTCACCTCGTGTTTCCCGAGGACACTCCGCTCACCAACCTGCAACTGACGCTGCTCGACAAGCTGGGCGTGCCGATCGAAAAACTCGGTGACAGCACAGGACAATTCAAGGAACTCTCCGACCTGTAACTGTCTACGAGACAGTTCGACCTGCGACCGCCTCGTGAAGTAGTTGTGACATCGCGCGCGAAAGCGTTGGCGTTTTTCACGCGCCACACCGGTACAGCCGTTGCCTGCACTGCTCCTCCGAACGTGGAGGCAGGCCTTTAGACCCACCTGGGTCTTCAGAGCCGCCTGATACTTGGAGCAACCAGTGACGCACACTCGACAACTGATTCTTACGCTCGCGACGGTGATCGTGGCGGCCGCGCCACCGGCGCGAAGCACCGCGTACGCGTTTTACGACAATGAGTCCTCGCTGCGCCTTCAGGTGACGCCGCGCGAGACCGAAGTGTTCATCGACGGCTATCTCGCGGGCAGGGTAGACGACTTCGATGGCAGGTTTCAGCGGCTGCACGTCCAGCCCGGTGAGCACGAGCTGACCCTGTACCTGGAAGGCCATCGCAAGGTGACGCAGCAGGTGCTCATTCGGCCGCGCGCCAGTTTCCGGATCCGCTACACGATGGTGCAACTGGCCGCCGGCGAGACGCCCGACGTACGGCCGCCGTGGCCGCCGAATCCGCCAGCGCCGCGCGACGCACAGCCAACGCGCGCGCCTGCGCGCGGTGGGGAAGCCGCGGCCGCAGCGGCCAATTACGGCGCCCTCGCGATACGCGTGCAACCTGGCGATGCGGAAGTCACCATTGATGGCCAGCGGTGGGCAAATGGCGCCGAGGGTGAACCGCTCGTCGTCCAACTCGCGACAGGCACGCACAAGGTGGAGGTGCGAAAAGATGGCTTTCGCAGTTACACCACGCAGGTAGACATCAAGGACGGAGAGACCCGGCCGATTAACGTCAGCCTGTCGCGAGGAGAAGGGCGATGACCAGAGCTCTCAACCTGTCGCTGTTCGTACTACCATCCTCAACGCTGTCCTCGCGCAGACGCCGCAGGCGCCCCTCGTCCTCGAGCGCATCTACAGTCCGTGGGTGGCTGCGCCCGATTACAAGATCGCGGATATCGATGGCGCTACCGGGCAGATCGCGGGCGCGTATGTCGGCCGACTCCTCGACAACACGCTGTTTATCGGCGGTGGGTACTACTGGCTGGTCAATGGCGATGGCGGCGAGGAGATGCGATACGGCGGGGTGATGCTCGGGTGGTCGACGCCGGCGGGCAGCATGATCCGTTTCGGTGGACGCGGCCTCGTCGGGTTCGGAACCGCGACGTTGGGAACGAATGTGGCGCTCGGTCGTGACTTCGGTCCGCGCGACCGCGTTCGCTCACTGCCAGGTCAGACAGTCCGATTTCTCGCGAGCGACGACTTTTTCGTTTTCGAGCCGCAGTTGAATGCAACCGTGCGCGTCATCCCGCATGTGGGGGTGGAAGTCGGCGGGGGCTACCGCGTGAGCGGCGCTACCGATGCCCTGGAGAATCGATTGAATGCCGCGAGTGGCAGTGTGGCTGTTCAGTTGACGTGGTAAGCGAAATCCAGATGGACGCGGCGGCCGTAATCCTGATGAATATGCCTCCCCGGGGCGCTTTCCCTCGATTCACGCCCCGTCGCAATTCGGCCGGCCGCAAACCCTTGCACCCGCGAGAATGGCCGCGCTTGCGGCCGCCGCGAGGGCTATGCAAGGGTAGGTTTGCAGTGGAATTCAGTAGTCCGGAGGTTGATCTCAGCCTCCTGCAGCGCATCGCGACGGGTGACGAAGCCGCGCTGGCAGAGCTCTACGACCGGCACAGCCGCCTCGCCTACACCCTCATCCTGCGCATTCTGGGCAGTCCATCGGATGCCGAAGAAGTGCTGCAGGAAACGTTCGTGCGCGTGTGGTCGCGTGCCGACACCTACGACGCCGTGCTGGGGTCGCCGGCGGCGTGGCTCACGCGCATCGCGAGAAACCGCGCCATCGATCGGCTGCGCGCCCGCCGCGTGCGGGGAAACGTCGACGTCGAACTCGGCCGTACCAATGCGGCCGCGTCTGCTTCGTGGGAGCCCGTCACTCTCGACACACCAGAGGCGGTGCTGGAGGGACGGACGACCGCCGGTGTGGTGCGGATGGCGCTGGCCTCACTGACGGAGGAGCAGCGGGCGCTCATCGAAGCAGCGTTCTTCGAAGGCTACACTCACAGCGAACTCGCGACGCGGTTCGGCATTCCGCTGGGCACGGTGAAGACGCGCATCCGCACGGGCCTCGCAGCGATGCGCGGCCGACTGGAGCACGTGACATGATCCCCGACGAGCTCGAAGCCCTCGTCCTGGCCGATTCAGTCGGCGCGCTCGACGCCGAGGAACGCGTCGAACTGCAGGCTCGCCTGGACGAGTTGACGATCGAACAACAATCGGAGATCGCGCGCCTGTATGAGGCGGCTGCGGCCATCGCCTTGAGCCTTTCGCCGCTGGAACCGCCGGCGTACGTGCGCGATCACCTGCGCGCTGCGACCCGCAAGCCTCTTCGCTACACCGTGTGGGCAGCCGATTCGGAATGGATCGACACTGGTCTGCCCGGGGTTCGCGCCCGCGTTTTGTCCGTCGACAACGCGCGATCGCTCGTGACGCTGGTGATTCGCGCCGAGCCCGGCGCCGTGTATCCCGCGCACAAGCACCACGGGCCGGAAGAGTGCTTCGTGATCAGCGGTTCCGTGGTCATCGACGGCCGCGTGCTGCGGGCGGGTGATTTCCATCATGCCGACGCGGACTCCGACCACGGTGAAATCACCACGACCGAAGGCGCCGAAGTGCTCATCGTCGGCGCCGTGGAGGACTACCTTCCGACGGCGGCTCGCGCCGACCGCCCATCGAGGAGTTGACCGAGAAACGCCCGCGTGCGGGGATGCCGGGGCGCGTCGAAGAACTCCTCCGGGTCGTTCGCCTCGACGATCTGGCCAGCGTCCATGAATACGATCCGGTTCGCGACCTGGCGCGCGAAGCCCATCTCGTGCGTGACGCAGATCATTGTCGTACCCTCGGCCGCGAGGGAGACGATCGTGTCCAGCACCTCTTTGACCATCTCCGGATCGAGCGCTGACGTCGGCTCGTCGAACAGGATTATTTTCGGGTTCATGCATAGCGCTCTCGCAATCGCCGCGCGCTGCTGCTGACCGCCTGACAGCTGGCCGGGAAACTTGTTCGCCTGCTCCGGGATCCGGACACGACGAAGGTAGTCCATGGCGATGTCATTGGCCGCCTCCCTCGACATCTTCTTGACCCAGATCGGCGCCAGCGTGCAGTTCTCGAGGATCGTGAGGTGCGGAAACAGATTAAACCCCTGAAAGACCATGCCGACGCCGCGCCGCACGGCTTCGACGTTTTTGCTGTTATCCGTCAACTCGATCCCTTCCACGACGATCCTGCCGCTCTGGTACGACTCGAGCCCGTTGATGCAGCGGATGAGCGTGGACTTGCCCGATCCCGACGGTCCGCAGATGACGATGCGCTCGCCGCGCTCGACTTCAAGCGTGATGTCACGCAGGACGTGGAGATCATCGAACCACTTGTTGACGGATTGCATGTCGACGTGAAGCATCGTGTCTTCCTCCCCGTTCACAAGGTTTTGGAAATCTCGAGATGCCGGCTGTACTGCGAGACGCCGTAGCAGAACGCAAAGTAGACAATGGCAGCGAACAGATAGACCTCGACGCCGAAGCCCACCCACTTGGCATCCACGATGACGGCCTTGGCGGCGCCCAGCAGGTCGAAGAGACCGATGGCGATCACGAGAGACGTGTCCTTGAAGAAGGCAATGAAGGTGTTGACGAGGGCTGGAATGGAAACCCGCAGTGCCTGCGGCAGCACGATCAGCATCGTCGATGGCCAGTAGGGGAGGCCGACGCTGGCTGCGGCCTCGTATTGGCCTTTGGGCACAGCCTGCAAGCCGCCGCGAAGGACCTCAGCGACATAGGCGGCGATGACCATGACGAACGCGATCTGGGCCCGCAGCAGTTTGTCCACCGTCAATCCCTGCGGCACGAACAACGGGAACATCACGGCGGCCATGAACAGAAACGTGACCAGCGGAACGCCGCGCACGAGCTCGATGTACGCGATGCACAAGCCTTGGATGGCCGGTAGCTCCGACCGTCGCCCGAGTGCGAGCGCGACCGCGAACGGAAAAGCCACGGCGAATCCAACCGTTGACAGCAGAAACGTCAGCGGCAGGCCTCCCCAGAACTCAGTCGGCACATCGGAGAGCCCGAACAAGCCGCCGCGCAGCAGCGTGACCGCCGCGGCAGGCAGCACCATCCACAGGGCAAGCAGACGCCAATTCCACAGCGTTCGAATGGTGCTTGCGACGTACAGGATCAGGAACAAGAGACACGCAACGGCCGGCCGCCACTGCTCGTCGAACGGATAGGCGCCGCACAGGATGAAACGAAAGCGTTCGGCGATGACGGCCCAGCACGCCCCCTCACCTCTGGCGGCACGGCAGGCTTCCGAGCCCGCCTCCCGGGGCAGCGACCAGATGGCGTTGACGATTCCCCACTCGACAAACCTGAAGGCGGCGTAGGCGATCGCTGTGCCGAGGAGTACCGTCGCGATCGTATTCGGACGATCACGGAACATCGGCGCACGCACGATCGATGCGAGGCGCGCCAGTGCCGTCATGTGGTGTGTCCTCCGCGTCGGAGAATCGCCGTGTTGTATACGTTCATCCCGAGCGACAGGCTCACACTGACGACGAGATAGACGGCCATCGCGAGCGCGATCGCCTCGATGGCCTGCCCGGTCTGGTTGAGCGTGGTGTTGGTGATCGAGATCAGGTCGGGATAGCCGATGGCGACGGCGAGCGTCGAGTTCTTCACCAGATTCAGGAACTGGCTGGCGGTGGGCGGGATGATGACGCGCAAAGCCTGCGGCAGAACGACGAGGCGCAGAATCCGGATCCGCGACAGGCCGAGCGCAGCCGCGGCCTCACTCTGTCCCTTGTCGACGGCAAGGACGCCGCCGCGAACGATCTCGCCGATGAGCGCCGACGTATACATCGTCAGCCCCACGAGCAGCGCGGCGAATTCCGGCGAAACCGAGGCACCCCCTTGAAAACCGAAGCCGGCGAGGACCGGGCGCTCCATCGAGATCCACGGGTAGCCTGTTTGCCAGATCGGACTTGGGAGGAACAACCCGCGGAAGCAGAGAAACACGCCTGGCAAGGGGTTCAATGCCTCGCGTGGAGCCGGCAGCGCCTGCCACAGCGAATACCAGAACAGCAACTGGAGGAGAAGCGGTGTGTTCCGCATCACCTCCACGTAGCCTCGCGCGATCGCGGCAACGACCCAGACGTTCGACAAGCGTGCCACGCCGAGTGCCACGCCCAACGTGGTGGCCAGCACGATGCCCAGCAGCGAGACACGAAGCGTGTTGAAGAGGCCGACCAGGAGCGCGCGAGCGTAGGTGTCGCGCGACGAGAACTCGATGGGTCCGCGAGCGATCTCGAAGCCGGCGGCACGATCGAGAAAGTCGAAGCCTGACGCGATGCCGCGTGCCCGCAGGTTGGTCGCGGCCTGGAACGCGATGGCGGCGACGATCGCGGCAACGACGGCTACCGCCAGGGCCTGCCAGACGAAGGCGCGTACGCGCGCCGCTCGCGGCCGCGGAGCGATTCCGGGAAGACCCGATCGGATCGACACTGACGGCGTGGCCTGCGTGGAGATCAACGAAGTGGCGGCACGTACATCACGCCGCCGTCCTTCCACAGTCGATTGACGCCGCGCTCGATCCCCAGTGGCGTGATGTTGCGTTCGACGCTCTCTGCGTAGTTGCCCACCTGCTTGACGATCCGGTAGGCCCATGCCGCGTCGAGGCTGAGCATCGGGCCAAAGCCGTCGCTCGCCCCGACGAACCGGCGTACGTCAGGGTCATCGCTCTCGAGCGCGCGATCGATCGTCGACGAGGTCAGGCCGAGCTCTTCGGCGTTGACCATCGCGTAAACCGACCATCGCACGATCTCCATCCAGCGCAAGTCGTTCGGCATGACGCCAGGGCCGTAAGGCCCCCTGGAGATCAGCTCCGGCAGGACGACGTGATCGGCCGGATTGGGAGCGCGGGCGCGCAGTGCCGCGAGCGTCGCTTGATCCTGGCTGAAGGCATCGCATCGTCCCGCGAAGTACGCGTTGGTGCCCTCTTCGAGCCGCTCGATCACGACCGGAGTGAACGTGAGCTTGTGCTTGCGAAAGTAGTCGGCCACGTCGACTTCGTTGGTCGTTCCCGGCTGCAGGCAGATCGTGGCGCCACTGAGGTCATCGACCGATTTCACCTTGGACGACTTGCGGACGATGAAGGTGGTACCGTCGTACCAGTTGATCGCCGGGAACTCGATGCCGAGCTGGACGTCGCGCTGAAACGTGATCGTGGTGATGCGCGACAGCACGTCCACCTCGCCGGTCTGGAGCGCCGTGAAACGCTGCGCTGCCGTCAGCGGCGTGAACCGGACCTTCTTCGCGTCGCCCAACACTGCGGCCGCGATCGCCCGGCAGACGTCGACGTCGAGGCCGCGCCACTCGCCTTGCGCGTCCGGCGTCGAGAATCCGGCGACGCCGGTCGTCACGCCGCACTGCACGAAATTCTTCTTGCGCACGCCATCGAGCGTCGGCGTCGCAATCGTTCCGCGCGCCACCTCCGCCGCTACAGGCACTGCATCCTCGCGGGCGGCGCCCGAGCAGGCGGACAGCACGACGGCTAGGCCGCAAATCCAGCGGCGGTTCGGCGTCATGAGCGCAACGACCTCCTGTCTCGCGTTTTTATTCCCATGTAGAGGCAGGTCCTCAATCCCACCGAAGCCTTGGCGGAGGTGGTCAGACCCGCTTTGATCGAACTTACGGCCAGAGTTGCGCCTTGGATGTTGTTGTATTGATGTAGAGGCGGGTCGCTAGACCCGCCTTGGACGGTCTTTAGACCTGTCTTGGACGCCCGCGTTACAGAGTGACTGCCGGGATTAGGTGGCGACCGTGGGGAGGTCGGCGTCGCCGGGGGCCAGCTGCCGCGCGCGGTCGTCGGCGAGATGCAGCGTCTGCGACGGGAACGCGATCTGGGTTCCCGCGCGTTCGACGATTTCCATGACTTGCAGGAGCAGCAACTCCTGGATTTCGAGGAACCGGTTCCAGTCGGGCGCGAAGAGATACGCGAAGAGCTCGATATCCAGCGAGAACGCGCCGAGACGAAGGAACCTGACGCGGACCGAATCGAGGTCAGCCTCCGGCTGGCGCGCGAGCAGATCGCGCATTTCTTTGATGATGCTCCGGATCTGTGCCGGCGTCGTCTCGTAGCGCAGGCCGACGACATGGCGGAACCAGAACTTGTCGCGATCCGAGAGCGTCTCGATATTGAGCGTCGAGATCTGACCGTTGGGCACGCTGACGACGGTGCGATCCATCGTGCGGATGCGCGTGGAGCGAAGACCGATCTGATCGACGGTGCCGACGATCTCTCCCAGCTTGAGCACGTCGCCGACACGCAGGGCCTTGTCGAACACGAGTGAGAAGCCACCGATGACGTTCTCGAGCGTCTTCTGCGCCGCGAGGGCAACGGCGATACCGCCGATGCCCAGGCCGGCGAGCGCTGCGGTTGGATCGGCGCCAAAGTAGCTGAGCGCTACAAGAACGCCTAAGGCGACCACGAGGACGTCCGCGACCCGACGCCCCAGGCGTAGCAACGCCACACTCTCGCCAAAGTGGGCGATGCCGATCCGCTCCTGGATCTTTCGTTCGACGAATCGGTTCGCGAGCAGCAGGAGCCAGACCCCGCCCACAATCACGAACGCGATTCGGAACACGGCCCAGAACTGACGCTCTGCGAGCGGAAGATCGACGTTGAGTGCGAAGACTCGGATCAGCGCCGCCATCATCAGCAGTCGCACCGATCCATGGACGTAGCGTGGCGCGCGGTCAGGTCGTCCCGAAACCTTGCGCCAGAGCGCGAGCAGCGGGCCCAGCAGCCACACCAACGCGCCAAGCAGCCGGTAGAGCACCGGCAATCCCACGAGGAGGACCAACCAGTCGAAGACACGGACGCCGAAAACGCGTGACTGGGCGAGGAACGATGGCAGATATCGATCGACGGTCGGAAGATTGATCTCTTTGTAGACGCTCGGGATGGATTGCAGCGTCGTGCGGGAAACGAGCCACACGGGCACGCCACGAGTCACTTCCACGCGTTCGACGATGAGCTCGAGCGGGCCGGTGGAGGTGTTGATGGTTCCGACGACGTCCTGGTCGGGCCTCAGCGGGTTGACGAGTGAGCCCTCGGGCGCGTCGCTCAGGGCGTTGACCCGGACCGGCAGGCGGCTGTTCAGGACGACATAGAGTTGCTGGGCGAGCGCAGCCGCAGGTTCACCCCGCAACTCCGAGTTCAGGTACTGCGGCGCGACTTCAGCGTTCGCGCGCGCCGCGTTCATGAACCCGAGGACGGTTCCGCGCGGCGTATCGCGTCCGAGTGGATCCTTCGGACGCTCAGGCTGGGCCGGCGGCGCGGCCGGCGCCGTGCCGGTTCCCCCTTGCGCCCACGCCGAACTGGAGATCAGAACCGCGAGTAAGAGATTCGCGGCAAGTCGCCCGTGTTTCACGGTCACCACCGAGGTGCTGGCTCAATCACGGATTGAGTGGCTGGTAGGAAACCAGCTTCCACTTTCCTTCCTCTCGCGTCCAGAGCAGTCCGAACAATCCGCCGCCAGCCACGCGAAACTGAAAGACAGCTCCGAAGTACTCTCCGCCGGTTGCAGGTGCCGTCGCTCCGTCGCACAGGTACGGACGAGCCTCCGCCTCTGTCAGTGGCGTCAGCAGAAATTCACGACGGAACGCGTGCTCGATCACCACTCGCTTTGGGTCGCGTGGCGTGAACGCGATCACGACGCTCGTGAGGTTGGAATGGGTGCCCAGCTTGCCGGACGAATACTCCATGATGCGCCTCAATTCACGGCGGGCCCCTCCGGAATCGAGCGCCTGGCCGCGCGCCTCCTCGTTGAGGTTCAGACAGGCGTAGGCTCGTGGCGACAGGAAATCGAGCGCCTGGTCGTACTCGCGCCGGACCAGCCAGTCCGTGAGGAACTCCTGCACGGCGTCCTCGATGCGCTCGGGCGACGCGCCTTTCGGACGATCGGGCGGCAGCGGCGTCGAGGGCGCGTCCGGGCGATCGAGATTGAGGAGGTCGGGCTGGTCGGGCTGCGCTTCGGCGAGGCGGCCGAATCCCTGCCACCACGTGATGAGTCCGCTCCAGCGCGCGTTGTGCTTGTCGGAGTTCTCACCGACTCGAATGTCGGAATTGGAGGATGTCAGGTGGCCGTTGAACATACTCTGCGGCGTCTTGCTGGCGCGATAGTCGACGTCGATGTCGGCATGTAGTCCGTCGTCCGACATCGAGAACTGAATGTTGGGTTCCTTCCCGATCTGGCGGTACGAATGCGGGTATCCCACGTGGTACACCGTGTTCTCATGATCTTTGAAGAACTCTTTGCTCTTGTCCAGGACTTCACGAGTGTCCGGCTTCAGATTGACGAACAACCGAAACTGCTCGTCTCCCGAGCGCCCTGCGTACTGCCCCGCAATCCGATCGATCGAGTCGACGCGATCGAGTGCCGTTCCAAGCGACGCGCCTTGTGCATCGGTCAGGTTCGATCTCCACAGAGCATGTGTGACGCCGTAGAAGGTCGTCTGCTCGGAGATCGTGAGGCGGTCGAATCCTTCTTCAGTCGTGTACTGGCTGCCCCTCGACGCGTTGTAGGCCTTGTTGTACGTTTCGAACAGCGTGCGCTGCTGTGGTGACAGATCGGCAAACACGCGGCGGTCTGTTCGTGGCCGCGGTGGCGGCACGGCGATGACCTTGCCCGGCCACGCGCGGTCAATGCCAACGACGTCGAAGTCGCCGGCACCCCTTCGGAGAAACACGTCGACGTACATGGCAGCATCGCCAGCCGAAATCCGTGCCGCAACGTACGACCCGGCAGCG
>Ga0075431_100000498_pt1 | contig 32707 bp, 45 predicted proteins | sample RhiMetdeltSRZDD5_FD_75297 | JGI IMG/M metagenome (GOLD analysis project Ga0075431, IMG submission 75297) | Populus rhizosphere microbial communities from Tennessee, USA - Rhizosphere MetaG P. deltoides SRZDD5 | ecosystem: Host-associated > Plants > Roots > Rhizosphere > Soil | place: USA... | reverse complement strand
GCCTACCCACCTCGAGGGTGGCTACACGTCGAGCTGCGCCTCGGACTCGGGCAGGAACCGCTGCGCGTCGCTCGCGACGAAGAACTCTCGGGCGCGCTCCAACGCCTCCCGACGTCCTTTCCCGACCGCCCGCTGCGCTCGCGTCGTCCGGATCACCCGCGGCGGGGCTGTCATCAGGCCGCCTCGACGCTGGTCATGTCCTCATCGTCACCGATCGGCCGAGAACCGCCGCGCGTGCGACCGATCGCGATCGCCGCGAACACCGCGAGCGCGAAGGCTCCGAGCGCACTGATCGCGGAGGTGATGTGCACGCCCCGGACGAACGCCGCCTCCGCAGCCTCGAGCAGCGGCTGCGCGAGGTCGCTCGACAGGTGCGAAGCCACCTCGACGGCACCACCGAGCGTGTCCTGCGCCACCGCGGCGGCGTCCGCGGGGACCTCGGCCGAGATACCGTCGACCACACCGCTGCGATACACGGCCAGCCCGATGCTGCCGAACAGCGCGATCCCGAGCGCCCCGCCGAGCTCGGCCGCTGTCTCCGAGATGCCCGCCGCCGCACCCGCGCGCGCGGGTGGCGCCGACCCGATGATCAGGTCGTTCGTGAGCGTGAACACTGGAGCGGTCCCGAGCGAGAACAGCACCGAGCCTGTCACGATCATCGCGAACCCGGACGTCGGCTCGACCTGCGTGAAGACGGCGAACCCCGACGCGGCGAGCACGAGCCCCGCGGCCATGATCGTGGCAGGGGGCCAGCGCTTCGCGAGCCGCGGGGTCACCTGGGAGCCGACGACGAACGCGAGCGCCCAGGGCAGCGTCCAGAGCCCGGCCTCGAGCGGCGACAAGCCCACCACCAGTTGCAGGAATTGCGGGAGGAAGAGGAACCCGCCGAACACCATGAGGATGCCGACCCCGTAGAGGAACAGCGAGGAGATGAAGGCAGGGACACGGAACAGGTTCAGGTCGATCAGCGGATCGGCGAGTCGGCGCTGCCGCCGGACGAACGCAAGGCCGATCACCAGACCGAACGCGATCGTGGCCACCGGCAGCCACCCCATGCCGTTTTGAGCGAACTCCTTGAGGCCGTAGATCACGGCGAGGACGGCGACGAGCGACAGGAAGGCGCTCGTGAGGTCCAGCCTCCCGGCTTCGGGATCTTTGTATTCAGGCAGGAGTCGTGGTCCGAGGATCAGCAGCAGCACCATCACCGGGACGTTCACCAGGAACGCGGCACCCCACCAGAAGAACTCGAGCACGAGGCCGCCGAGGAGCGGTCCGATCGCCGCGCCCACCGAGAAGCTCGTGATCCAGATCGCGATCGCCCGGGTCCGCTCGTCCGGATCGAGAAACATGTTGCGGATCAACGACAGGGTCGACGGCGCGATCGTCGCTCCGGCCACTCCGAGCAGGGCGCGGGTCCCGATCAGCATCTCCGAGCTGGTCGACAGAGCCGCGAGCACCGAGGCCGCGCCGAACGCGGCCGCCCCGATCATCAGGAGCCGGCGACGGCCGATCCGGTCCCCGAGCGTGCCCATCGTGATCAGTGAGCCGGCGACGACGAAGCCGTAGATGTCGATGATCCACAGGAGCTGAGTGCTGCTCGGCTGGAGGTCCGTGCTGATCTCGGGGATCGCGAGGTGCAGGACCGTGAGGTCCATCACGTACAGCATGCAGGCGAGCGCGATCGCGCCGAGCCCGACCCACTCGCGCCGGGTCGCCTTCGGCGGCGCTTCGGCCGTCGTGTCCATGGCGTTCGCAACGGCATCCGACGTCAAGGCATTCCTCCGTTTCGAGCAGCAACCGTAGAGGCGACGACCCGCTCGAGGGAACCGATGATGCTCGGCCAGCCGCTCTCGATGCCGTCCCGGTCCTCCCGGCGCTCGAAGCCTTCCCGGCGGATCGTCAAGACCGTCTTCCCGGCTCGCTCCTCGAACGTGATCGTCACGATGGTCTCCACGGTATGGCTGATGTCCACCAGGAACAGACTGGATCGGAGGACGATACTGTTCGGTCGGTCGACCTCACGGGGCCCCGCCGCCTTCGAGGATGCCGCTCGTGCGTCGAGCGGGGGCCAGGAGATCCTCGGGCGGAGGCGATACCGGGGAGGATCACGTCCCCGTCGATGACGCGTTCGAGCTCCGCCAGGCGTCGCTCGTCACGGCAGGATGCGCGGCAGCCCGAAGTGCCGAAGCACGCTGGGGTCGAATCGGGTGAGCGCGCCGATGCGTTCCCCCGTGATCGTGACGACCATCAGGCTGGTCGCGCGGAACACGTCTCCGGTGACGTCGCGCGAGTAGAAGGCGAGCGCAGGCTGCCCGTTGGCTCGGGTCTGGACGAGGCGGCGGCGACCGGGGCGGGCGGCGACGAACGCGTAGAAGCGCCTGGCCTCCTCGCGACCGATGAATTCGAGCGGGAGCGGCGGCATGCTCAGCCGGACGTCGTCGGCGAGCAGGGCGACGATGCCGTCGACGTCGTTCGCCTCGAACGCGGCCGCGAGCGCCTCCACCAGCCGGCGCTCGGCCGGGGAGTCGGGCCGGGGTGGCGCTTCGACCTGGGGGCGGTTCTCGAGCGTGGCGCGGGCACGCTTGAGCGCGCTCGTCACCGAGTCCAGCGACGTCTCGAGCATCTCGGCCACCTCGGCCGCCCGGAACCCGAGCACGTCCCGCAGGATCAGCACGGCCCGCTGGCGCGCCGGCAGGAGCTGGAGCGCCGTAACGAAGGCCAGGGAGATGGCCTCCTTGGTCTCGTAGCGCGCCTCGGGGTCGGGCGGACCACCGAGCTCGTTCTCGATCAGCACGTCCGGATAGGGGTCGAGCCAGAGCGGTTCGGCGCTCCGCGTCGGCTCGGGGATCGAGACGTTCGGCGGCATCGCGATCTGCGGTCGCCGCCTAGCCGCCCGGAGCATGTTGAGGGCACGGTTGGTCGCCACCGAGTAGAGCCACGTGCGGACCGAGGCTCGCTCCTCGAATCCCCTCAGGCCGCGCCAGGCCGCGAGCAGCGTCTCCTGCATCGCGTCCTCCGCGTCCTGCAGCGACCCGAGGATCCGGTAGCAGTGCACGTGCAGCTCCGCCCGGAAGGGCTCGACCATCTCGTGGAACGCGTCCTGATCGCCGGCCTTGGCCCGGGCGACGAGCTCCGTGCTCACGGTCCCATCCTCCCACCACCGCTCGACCTACTCCCTGGGGTGTGCGCCCCCGTTCGATCAGATAGACACCCCGCTCGCCGAAAGATGGGCGCGACCGCCCAGTTCCGCGGCCCGGCGGTGTCCACCCCGAGCATGAGGCTGAAGAACAAGGTCGCGGTGATCTACGGAGCCGGTGGTGCGATCGGCGGCGCCGTCGCGCACGCCTTCGCGTCCGAGGGAGCCCGAATCTTCCTCGCCGGCCGCTCCCTCGCATCCATCGAGATCGTCGCCAGGGACGTCGTTGCCGCGGGCGGATCGGCCGAGGCGGCGGAGGTCGACGCGCTCGACGAGCAGGCCGTGGACGAACATCTCGGGGCCGTGGTCGATCGGGCAGGCCGCATCGACATCTCGTTCAACGCGATCGGCATCCCGAACCCGAAGATGCGCGCGCCCCTCGTCGACCTCGACGTCGAGCGGTTCTCGATCCCGATCGCGACCTACACGAGGTCGTACTTCCTGACCGCTCGCCTCGCCGCCCGACGGATGGTCCCGGCCGGAGCGGGGGTGATCATGACCGTCACCGCGACGCCTTCCCGCACCGGCGTCCCCTTCGTCGGAGGAGGCGGTCCTGCGATGGCGGCCGTGGAGGCGCTCACGCGGGGGCTGTCGGCCGAGCTCGCACCCCAGGGGATCCGCGTGTTCGGTCTGCGACCGCAGGGCATCCCGGAGACGGATCGGATCAGAGACGGCTTCGCGTCCTACGCCGAGGCATCGGGGATGACTTGGGAGCAGTTCCACGACGCGCTCGCGAGCCGGACCCACACGCGCCGGCTCTCGACACTGGCGGAGGTCGCCGACGCAGCGGTCTTCGTGGCCTCCGACGAGGCGAGCGGCTTGACGGGAACGACCGTGAACCTGGCGATGGGCAGCCTGGATGATTGAAGGAGGAGAAGGATGACCGATCACGCGATCGCGACACGTGAGGCGTGGCTCGCGGCACGCGAGGAACTGCTCAAGCGCGAGAAGGAGCACACCCGGCTGGGAGACGAGATCGCGCAACTGCGTCGGAACCTGCCCTGGGTGCGCTTGGAGAAGGACTACCGCTTCGATACGGACGATGGGGAGAAGTCGCTCGTGGATCTGTTCGACGAGCGATCCCAGCTGCTCGTCTACCACTTCATGTTCGGACCGACCTACGAGGCCGGGTGCCCGGTCAACTCATCGATCGCCGACTCGATCGACGGCGTCGTCCCACACCTGCGCGCTCGCGACGCGACGCTGACCCTCGTCTCGCAGGCACCGATCGGGAAACTTCAGGGCTTCAAGCGCCGCATGGGCTGGAGCATCCCCTGGGTCTCGTCGTCGCCGGGCGACTTCAACATCGACCTCGGCTTCTCGCAGACGGAAGAGCAGTCTCGCGACGCCGTGGCGCAGGTCTCGCTGCCCGGCCGGGACGTCGGCAACGCCTTCCCCCCGGTCGTCGAGCACAACGCTCGCGCGACGGGGACGGACATCGTCGGCTACCTCACCGAGAGCCCCGGGTTCAGCACGTTCGTCAGGGACGGCGACGACGTGTACCACGCGTACTCGACGACCTGGCGCGGGTTGGAGTTCGTGATGACCTACTACCCGATCCTCGATCACGCACCGAAGGGTCGCGGTGAAAGCGATGAGGACTGGCAGACCTGGATCCGCCGGCACGACGAGTATGCGGGCGCTTAACCTCGATCCGGCGGGTCGAGCACTTCCGGAGGCGACGAGGCGGCCTCGTCCTCGAGCATCCGTTCCTCGATCTCGGGTTCCGCGGCCTTCCGGATCACCGGATGACCCACCACCTCCTCGAGGAAGTCCGCGCGTTCGAGCTCGAGGACCGTGACCGGCGTCTTGGCCGTCACCGTCGCCGTCCGGGGGACGTCGCGGAGCAGGGCGATCTCTCCGAAGAAGTTCCCTGTCCCGAGCGTGGCCACCGGCTGGCCGTCGACGGTGACGTCCACCTCGCCCTCCTCGACGACGTAGAACCGGTCGCCGGGGTCGCCTTGGCGCACGATCACCTTCCCGGAGGGAACCTCGATCCGTTTCATCCGATCCGCGATGCCCTCGATCGCGTGCGGATTCAGCGCGTCGAACAGGTCGACGGACGCGAGCAGCGCGAGCTCCCGCTCGGGGATCTCGATCTCCCGGTCCACCGCGCGGATCCGGCCGCGCAGAAGGAGGATCCCGACGGGGAGGAGCAGCCCGGCCACGAGGGTGCCGCCGCGGATCCCCAACCACGCCACCAGGATCGGTGCGAGGGCCGCCCCCAAGGCGGAGCCGGCCTGATTCACGCCCTCGAGGACCCCGAACACGCGCGTCAGGACGTGATCGGGCACGACGCGCTGCAGGAGCGTGCGTCCCGCCATGTCCGCCCGGCCGTACCCGGACTCGGCCACGACGAGGACCGCCGCGCCGAGCACGGCCACGGCGACGAACGCCAGGGTCGACGTCCCGAACCCGAACACGAGCAGCCCGACCGCCAGCGCGCCCGCGGCGCGCGGCCGCCCGACGAGTCGCAGGCCCCAGATCCCTCCGATGATCCCGCCGGCGCCACGCGCCGCCCAGAGGTAGCCGGCTGCGGCCTCCGGCAACCCGAACAACCCCAGGGCGATGACGATCACGAGCACGTCGAGCACCCCGGCGATCACCGACCTGCCGACCAGCAGACCCACCACCAGGCGCTGGTCAGGCTCCCTCGCGACCGAGCGGAAGCCGGCCACGGCCTCCCGCAGTGGGTGGCCGCGGATGTGCTCGGCCGGCGGGTGAGGCTCGAGGCGGACGACGAGCAGGGTGGATCCGAGCAACAGCGCGGCGAAGATCGCGTAGGCGACGTCCACGCCTCCGTGCTGGACCAGGACGCCCCCGATCGCCGGGCCGACCAGCGCCCCGGCCCCGTGGATCGATCCGGCAAGGGCGTTCGCCCCGATGAGCTCGTCCGGGGAGTGGGAGAGCTGGGGGAACAGCGCCGACTGCGCCGGGCGGGTCAGCGTCATGCTCGCCGTCACGACCGCGAGCAGCGCATAGACGACGACGGCCGAGACGCCCGAGAACAATGCGGCGGCGGTGCCGGCCACGGACACGGTCTGGATCGCATAGCCGATGAGGAGCGCCCGTTCCCGAGGCATCCGGTCTCCGAGGACCGAGGCCACGGGGGCGACGACCGCGGAGGTGATGAGCGAGATCACCGCGACGATGCCCGTCTCCGCGGCCCCGCCGCGTTCGAAGGCGAAGACCAAGATCGAGACGCGCGTTCCCCACTTCGCGACGACGAAGAGCGAGTCGGCGAGCTCGACGCGCCGGAGCTGCGGGTTCGCGAACACCGCCCGGACGGCGGCGACCGACCGGGACCCGCGCCATCGCCCCATCGGAGGAGGATGGCACACCCGTGCAACGCGGTCCTAGGCTGTGACCGTGCGACCCGTGTCGAACGCCTTCCTGCTCACATGGCGGAGGTCTCGGCGACCCTGATCGGGTTGTTCCTGGTGGGAGTCTTCTTCAACGTCGAGACGGGCTTCGGGCGGCTCGACCGCGTCCGGACGGCGTTCGAGCCCTACCTGCGGGCCGGTACCAGGATCACGCTGATCGTCCTCGCGATCCCCCTCGGGCTCTCACTGAGCCTCGTCGTCCTCGAGCTCGCCTGGAGCAGGGTCCCGTTCGTCGTCCTCTCGGTGTTGCTGATCGTCGCGAACGTCGACACCGTGCGCCGCATCGGGGAGAGCACGCGCGCGACCCGCTCGACCGGCCTCCTGATCAACGAGGTGGTCACCACGCTGCTGACGCTCGTGCTGCTCGTCCTTCCCTGGGCGCTCGGCGGACTCCACCCCGACCGTAAGGACCTCACGTGGGCGATCCTCCTCGCGTTCGCGGCCGGGTTCCTCAGCATCACGGCGACCGTCCTGTCCGCGTTCGACATCGCGCGGCTCGAGCGAGAGACGCCTCCCGGAGGCGGCGACGACGACCTCGGCGAGGTTGGAGGGGGCCCGGCCGGCTGACCGAGCCGCCCGGCGGTCGCATCGCGGCGATCAGGACGCGCGCTGAAGGTGCCGTCGAGCGTGTCGCCACGCGAGGACGGGGACGAACTCCCGGACCTTGGCGGCGGCGTACTTGTCGAGCGAGTGCTTCGCGACCTGGTCGATCCGCTCGTCGGGCAGTTGGCCGTACTCGGACCTGAGTTGTTTCTTGAGCCCGGGCAGAGGGTCCTTCAACGGCTCCTGCTTGGGGTCCAGGAGCGTGCGGTCCATACGCGACTCCCCCTTCATCCGCCCGGTCGCACTCGAGGACTCTAGTCAATGTCCGACCGTCCCGCTCATGCAACTCGGCCACGCTGGGGACTCGCCACCGTTCACCCGGGTGTTCACCTCGCCGCGGGGGGGCGGGCGGCCCCTCGGGGTGCTCGGCTAGCCCTGGCGGGCCGAGCGACGCCGCCGGATGAACAGCCACGATCCCGCGGCGACCAGCACCACGGCCACCACGGCAACGATCGCCCAGTAGGCCCCTCCCGAGCCTCCTCCTCCGTATCCGTAGGCCGCGAGCGACTCGATCATCGCGCCCCTACTCGGGATTCGGCACGGCCATCGCCGCGCATCGGTGTGGGCGGACCATCCACACGATCGCCACACACGATGGACCGATCGCGTCTACCATCATCGGCCATGCGGCGGGCGGGCGCGATCGCGTGGGCGTTCCTCCTGGTCCTGGCCGCCTGCACTTCGGACGGTCCGGAGGAGGGCGCTGAGGCGACGCCGTCCCTCGAGCTCGGGGCGCCGATGGACCTCGAGGTCTTCGTCTACAACGTCGAGTACGGAGGCGACGAGACGACCGATGCCGTGATCGAGTCGATCGACGCGGACATCGTCGGCGTCCTCGAGTCCTACAACCGCATCTCCGAGACCGCCGAACGCACCGGCTACCCGTACTACAACACGAGCCTGCAGATCCTCTCGAAGTACCCGATCCACGAGCCCTCGGGAGCAGAGGGGCGATACGCGTTCATCGAGGTCCGGCCCGGCGAGGTCGTGGCGTTCTTCAACATCCACCTCGACTACGTTCGGTACGGCCCTCGCCTGCTCCGCGCCGGCGTGCCGATGGACGAGGTCCTCGCGTCCGAGGACGTGGTGCGCACGTCCTCGCTCGATGTCCCGCTCGGGCTGATGCAGGACCTGATCGCGCAGGGCTACCCGGTGTTCTTCACCGGCGACCACAACGAGCCCTCGCACCTCGACTACGGGACCGAGACGGTGGGTACCCGCGAGGGCATCGACGAGCCCGTGCCGTGGCCGGTCAGCATCGCGATCACCGACCTCGGCTTCCGAGACACCTACCGCGAGATCCACCCCGACCCGGTCGAGGACGCGGCGATCAGCCACTTCGGCGTGCAGGACCGCATCGACTTCCTCTACGCCGCGGGCCCGAGCGACACGCTCGACAGCCGGCTGATCGGCGAGCTCGGCGGCGAGGACGTCGACGAGGCGTTCATGCCGTGGACGTCCGATCACCGGGGCTTCGCCTCGACGTTCGGGGTGCGACCGGCCTCGATGCCGCTCATGGTCTCGGTCGACACCGCGCTGCTCGACCGCGGCGACCCGCTCACCGTGAGCTACCAGGCAACTGATGAGGGTTCGGTCGCGGTCGTCAAGGAGGGCGGCGCGCCGGACGCCGCGTTGCAGACCGAGGGGAGGACGGGCGCTCGCGGGAGCACGCAGGCGTTCGACACCGCCGACATGGCGGCGGGGCCCTACGAGGCCGTGCTCCTCGACGGCGACGGGGCCGAGCTCGCGCGCGTCGGCTTCGTCGTCCGCGACCCCCAGGCCGAGATCCGGGTCGCGACCGACGCCGCGAGCTACGCGCCCGGCGAGCCGATCGTCGTCTCGTGGGAGGACGGCCCCGCGAACCGGTGGGACTGGCTCGGCGTGTACCGCGCGGACGCGGCCGACCCGAAGATCGACGGCTACACGATCTGGAACTACACGGGACTGCATGCCTCCGGGACCGACCCGCCGGTCGCCGACGGCTCGGTCACGTTCGACGACTCGACGATGGGGATCCCGTGGTGGCCGCTGCGACCTGGGACCTACGTCGTGCACTACCTCGTGACCGATCGCTACCGGTCGATCGGCAGCGCGACGTTCGAGGTGACGGGCTCGGCAGGCTAGTCGACGTACGGCCCGTTGAAGACGGGCATCTCGCGGTAGGGCCGGCCGGCCATCAGCAGGAACCGCGTCGCCGGCTCGGCGTCGGCGACCGTGAAGGCGTCCCCTGGTCCGAGCAGCACCAGCTGCGGCGGTCTCGCCCGGCGCCCGTTGGCCCCGAACGAGCCCCCGCCCTCGAGCACGTACGCGAAGCCCCGGAACTCGGACGGGACCGCCGTCGTCGCCCGGCCGCCCTCGGGCAGCTCCACGTCGAGGATCAGCCCCGGCGTTCCGAGCTGCAGCGGCGATCCCTCGCCGACGAGGGTCCGAACGATCGCGTCGCCCTCCCGCCGGTTCGGGATCAGCTCCCGGCGGAGGACCTGCGCCCTCGGCTCGGCGCCCTTGTCCTTCCGCGCGAGGTTCACCCAGAACAGGACGCCGCGGAACTCGACGTCACCGCGGTCCTCCTCGACCTCGTCGCCGCCTATGGCCTCCGCGTGCCAGACGCCGCGACCCGTCCGGACGAACAGGAGGTCACCCTGGGACAGCCGCGCCCGCTCCATCGTGCCGCCCGGACCCGTGCTGTGCCCGGTGCTGATCGAGCCCTCGAGCGCGTACCACAGGTTGTCGAACCCGCGGTGCGGATGCTTCGTGTCGATGCCCGCGGCCGCCGACGGCCGGAACCGCCCCTCGTGCACGAGGATGTACGGGTCGACCTGCTCGTAGGGCACCGAACGCGAGGGAAGCGCCTCGAGCACGGGGAGCCCCATGACGCTGATCGGGGCCGCGTCCTCGACGACCACGGCCTCACGACCCGTCTCGGTCACTCGGTCGCTCATGTCCGCCTCCCTGTCGTCGGGCCGGCACCCTACGAGAACTCGAGGCAGATCAGATCGTGAGGACCACGTTGCCGGTCTTCTGCCCGGTCTCGCCGGAGGACCTCCGGAGTCCCGTACCGGTCGTGGACCACCGCACGCATGTGACATCCCTCCCGTGCCGATGCCCACGATGCGGCAGCCGCCCGGGTTCGGCAAGGTGTGAAGGCTCAGTCGGGCAGGAGCGGCACCGCCTGGCGGGTGTCCCGCCCGAGCAGCACGGCACGGGTGATCGCGGTGGTCCCGAACCGTTCGCGCACACGGTCGAGCGCGCCGTCGACAGTCTCCGCTCGTGGCCGGTCGAGCGGCAGCGCGAGCTGGATCGCCCGGTCGTCGCCGAGGCCGCTGAGCGTCAGGCCGATCAGCGTGATGCCCCGGCGTTCGATCATCGGCCGGACCGACGCGAGCAGGCCCTGCCCGATCGCGAGGATCGTCTGCGTGTCCGCCGTCGCCTCCCACATCGTGTGCGAGCGCGTCGCGCGCGAGAAGTCGTCGAACCGCATCCGCAGCGTGACGGTCCGGCAGACCCGGTGCGCCTTCCGCAGCCGGCGGCTGAGGCGATCCGCGAGCGCGATCAGGTCGGCGTCGAGCGCCTCCGGCGGGCGCTTCCTCCGGCCCAGTGCCCGCTGCGTCCCCATCGACCGTCGGCGGCGTCCGACCTGCACCGGCCGAGGGTCGCGGTTGTGCGCGAGCGCGTGCAGGTGCCGGCCCGCGGCGCGACCCAGCATCCGGACGAGCGTCGCCTCCCCGACGCGCCCGACCTCGCCGACCGTCGTGATCGAGCGTTCGCGGAGCTTGGCCGCGGTCACCTCGCCGACGCCCCACAGCCGTTCGACCGGAAGCGGATGCAGGAACTCGAGCTCGGCGTCGGGCGGCACGACGAGCAGGCCGTCCGGCTTGGCGACGCCGCTCGCGACCTTGGCGAGGAACTTCGTGCGGGCCACGCCGACGGTTACCGGCAGGCCGACGCGGTCGAGGACGTCCCGGCGCAGCTGAACGGCGATCTCGGTCGGCGAGCCGGAGATCAGCCGGAGGCCGCCGACGTCGAGGAAGGCCTCGTCGATCGACAGCCCCTCGACGAAGGGCGTCGTGTCGTCGAACACCTCGAACAGGGCCTTGCTCGCCGCGCTGTACGCGTCCATCCGCGGCGAGACGACGACGGCCTGAGGGCACAGGCGCCGGGCCTGTCGCCCGCCCATCGGGGTTCGGACGCCGAAGGCCTTCGCCTCGTAGCTTGCGGCGAGCACGACCCCACCTCCGACGATGACCGGCCGGCCGCGCAGCGAGGGATCGTCCCGCTGCTCGACGGACGCGTAGAAGGAGTCGACGTCGGCGTGAAGGATCGTGGCCTCGCTCGGCACGGACCGATCGTCACACTCGGAGGTGACAGCCCGGCTCCCGGCGAGCGGCCCTGGTCGGGGTCGTGACCGCCGTGCCTACACTCCGGCGATGAAGATCGGCGCGATCCTGCTCGCGGCCGCCGACGGAGGGCGCCCGACCCCGCCGTGGCCGGAGGTGCGCTCGTTCGCGCTCGCGGCCGAGGCGCAGGGGCTCGACTCCGTCTGGATGTTCGACCACTTCTTCTACCGGCCGTCCGCGGGGCCGATCGAGGGTCAACACGAGGCGTGGACGATCGTGAGCGCGGTCGCCTCGGTGACCGAGCGCGTCGAGATCGGAACGCTCGTGCTCTGCTCGAGCTTCCGGAGCCCGTCGCTCGTTGCGAAGATGGCCGCGGCGGCCGACGAGGTGAGCGGCGGCCGCCTGATCCTCGGCCTGGGCGCGGGCTGGCACGACGCGGAGTACGACGCGTTCGGCTTCCCGAAGGATCATCGCGTCGGCCGGTTCGAGGAGGCCGTCGAGATCGTCGCGCCGCTGCTCCGCGGCGAGACGGTGACCTTCGAGGGTACGTACGAGGTGGCACGCGACGCGGTCCTGGTGCCGGCGCCGGGGCGAAGGATCCCGATCCTCGTGGCGGCGTTCGGCACGCGGATGCTGCGGATCACCGCTCGGCACGCGGACGCCTGGAACACGGCGTGGTTCGGCGCGCCGGACGACCGCCTCGCCGAGCGGCTGCGCGCGCTCGACGCCGCGCTCGAGGCCGAGGGCCGGGACCCGGCGACGCTCGCGCGAACCGTCGGGGTGAACGTCGTGGATCTCGAGCAGGACCCGAACGCGGGCGACGACGAGGACGACGATCGGTCGTTCCGAGGCTCGGTCGACGAGCTCGCCCGCGCGATCGACGACTACGAGGCGCTCGGCATCGACCACCTCATCGTGCTCCTCCAGCCGATGACGGAGGCCTCGATCGAGCGGTTGGCGGCCGCGCTCGCGCGCCGATAGACGGCGAGCTCGTCGGCCGGGCCTGCTCCCTACTTCCAGTTCTCCCAGAGCCCGACCACGTTGCCCTCGGAGTCCTTGAAGTACGCGAACGCGCCGAGGTTCGGGATCTCGGTCCTGGGCGTGACGACGCTGCCGCCGCCCGCCTCGACCTTCTTCAGGGACTCATCGATCGCGTCGACGCCGATCGTGATCACCGGGGTCGCGGGAGCATCGGGGCTCCGCACGTACAGCCCACCGTTGATCGCGCCCGGCTCCGTGGGGAGCCGCGTCTGCTGGTCGAACGGGGTCGTGATCAGGGACGTGTAGATGTTCCCGTCGCCCATGTCCGCGTCCTCCAGCTCCCATTCGAAGGCGGAGCGGTAGAACTCCTTCGCCCGGTCCCGATCGTCCGCCGGGATCTCGAAGTGCACGACCTTGTCCATACGGGGCCTCCTTCCGGTCGTTCCCACACAGCGAACCCCCACCGTACACCCCCGGGTCCACCCCGTCGGTTTGCGACATCCTGCCCACGCCCGGGTCAGCGCAGGTGCTGGCCGCCGTCCACCGTCGGCCCGGGGCCGCCGTGGCGCCGTCGGATCTTCTCCTCGATCCGTTGCCGTTCGATCGGCCCGATCGAGCGGGCTCGATCCCTTCGCGCGCTTCTCGACCGCACCCACCACAGCACCGCAAAGACGAGGACCGCTACGAGCAGCACGACGAGCGACTTCACACCGCATCGCTCCTTCGGGCCACGGGCATGCTACCGACCTGGGTACGACCTCAGGCCTCCCGCTCCGCCTCCTCGATCTCGGAGCGCAGCCGCCGCCACCCCTCCCGCTCGAGCAGGAGCGAGACCGCGGTCCCGAGCACGAGCGCCCAGAAGAACGGCCCGAGGCCGGCCACCGTCATCTGCGAGAGCGAGATCGCGAACGCGAAGACGGGGCCCAGGACGAGCGGACCCTTCGCAATTTCCTTGATCGCCCCGATCAGCCCGCCGAGGAGCGCCAGCCCGGCCATCGTCAGCAACAGGGTCGAGGGGACGAGCACCGCGAGCGCGGCGGCGGTGCTCGCGAAGAGCGCGATGAGCAGACCCGCCGAGGCGGGGAGGAAGACCGAGCGATAGCGGATCTCCTGCGGGCCGGCCTCCGGGCTCGCGGTGAGCAGCACCGGCGGCAGCGCGAGCGAGACCGCGACCGGCCCCCAGAACGAACCGACCATCGTCCCGATGCCGCTCACGACGTTCAGCACGGTCTCGGGCGGATGGAAGCCCTGGCTCCGCATGTAGATCGCGGACGGGATGTTCGCCTGCACCGTCATGAGCGCCACGAGCACCGGCGTCGCGGTGAGGATCGCCTTGAGGTCGAAGGTGGGTCGGACGACGTCGAGGCTCGGCAGCGAGAACGAGGTCGGGAAGGACCCGAGCTGGCCCGTCACCGCTGCCACCACGATCCCGGCGAGGAACGCCGCGAGGATCGGCGGCACCCGCGTGCCGAGCATCCGCTGACTGAGCAGGTACGCGAGGACGGCCGCCCCGATCATCACCGGGACCTCGATCGGGATCGAGTCCCCGTCCTGCGACGTGCTGAGCGACGTGAAGATGCCGGCGACGAACGGCATCACCGCCCCCGCGATCAGGCCGTACACGATCGGCGCGGGGATCCATTCCGCGATCAGCTTCGTGAGTCCGAGCCCCGCCGCCAGCAGCACGACCGCGCCCGCGACGAGCGACGCGCCCACCAGCTCGGAGAAGGAGATCTGGTGGCCGAGCGAGACGAAGAAGATGATCGCGAAGATGTTCCCGGTGACGAGGAGCGGCATCCGGTACCGGAGCGTGAGGACGAGCGCGATCACCGTCGGGAGCCCGTAGAGCATCAAGATCCAGGCGCTCGTCTCGTCCTTCGTGAGCTCGAGCCCTCTCGGACCCGCCGCGGTGAGGACGATCCCCAGCACCGCGAAGTAGACGATCGTGGGGGCGATCGAGATGACGATCGCCGGCAGCGACCGCCGGAGCTCCGCCGACCTTCCCGTCACGACCCGCTCCCCCCGTCTCGGCGTGTCCGGTCGCAACGATATGCCGTCCGCCGAGCAAGCAACGCGATGGCTCGGCAAGCATCCGCCCGGTCCCGTTCGACGGGCCTCAAGCGACGGAGATAGGCTCCGCTCCCTCGAGACCTGGGAGGGGGTCGGCCATGCCGAAGATGTCGAGCGCGTCGGCGGACAAGGTCCAGGACCATGGACCCGTGGAGGATCGCTCCCGAGAGGGGGCTAGGTGTTCAAGGGGAAGATGACCCTTGGCTACGATGACGGTCGCGAGGATGTCGTCGGATCCGGCGACGCGTTCTACGCCCCCGCGGGCCACACCTCCTGGTAGGCCGATGCCGGTACCGAGCTTCTTCAGATCAGCCCTCGAAGGAGCTCGCCGAGGTCGACGCCGCGATCGAGGAGGTCATGAAGGCCATGCAGGGGGACCCTGCGTAGGCTCCCTCGATGGGGTCGAGTGGCGACTCGAACCACCGGAGGCCCTCGGAACGGGGCGGACGCGATGGCACGCCTGCTCTACTCCGCGATCCAGTCGGTCGACGGCTACGTCGCCGACCGCGACGGGCGATTCGAGTGGGCCGAACCCGACGAGGAGGTCCACGCCTTCATCAACGATCTCGAACGCTCGGTCGGCACCCACCTCCTCGGCCGCAGGATGTACAAGGTGCTCCTCGCGTGGGAGACGATGCACACCGTCCCGGACCTGCCCGCGCACATCTCCGAGTTCGCCGACCTCTGGCGCTCGACCGACAAGGTCGTGTACTCGACGACGCTCGATGCGCCCTCGAGCGCGCGAACCCGGATCGAGCGAACCTTCGACGCCGAGCCCGTCAGCTCCCATGAAGGAGTCCGCCGAGCGCGACCTCGCCGTCGGTGGGCCGACCCTGGCGGTCCGGGCGTTCGAGGCCGGTCTCGTCGACGAGTGTCTGCTCTTCCTCGTGCCCGCCGTCGTGGGCGGCGGCACGCGGTCGCTTCCCGAGGACCTCGACCTGCGCCTCGAACTCCTGGACGAGCGACGGTTCGCGAGCGGCTTCGTCTTCCTCCGCTACCGCGTCACGTGACGGGCTCGAGCACCACGACCGGTATCTCGCGGTCGGTCTTCGTCTGATAGCGGTCGTAGTCGGGCCAGATCGCCGCCATCTCCTTCCACCGCGTCGCGCGTTCGCTCGCCGTCGCCGTCCTCGCCCGCGCGGCGAACGTCTCGGGGCCGACCTGCACGCCGACCTCCGGGTCGGCGACGAGGTTGAGGTACCACGCGGGGTGGTGTCTCCCGCCTCCGGTCGAGGCGACGACGACGTAGTCGTCACCCGCCCGCCCGTAGATCAGCGCGGTCCTGCGGAGTTTCCCCGACCGGCGGCCGCGGGTGGTGAGCAGGAGCGTGTCGACCCCATTCCAGCGGTGGCCCTTCTTCCCGTCGCTCTGGACATAGTCGCGGATGTGCTTGCGGACCCATCCCTTCGGGCTGTCGTAGACCCGCTCCGCCACTCCCGCACCTCGCTCGGTTCCGACGACCGCACCGTACCCGGATGCGAGGCGGCGCGAACGGGATGCCCGGACCACGGCCGTATGCTGCGGCTCATGCGTGCCTGCCCGACCGGATAGCGATGGGATCGCCCAGCAGCCCGACGATGCGCTACCGCCGCGACAAGCGGCGGTTCCAGGTCCACGTCGGCGTGTTCGTGATCGTGAACACGTTCTTCATCGTGCAATGGCTCCTGGTCCGCGACCGGCCGATCGAGGGCGTCGACCCGACCGACCTCGCATCGTTCTGGCCGGTCTGGCTGATGCTGCTCTGGGGCCTGATCCTCGGGATCCACGGCCTCTACGTCTGGTCGCGCAAGCCCATCGTCGAGGTCGACCCCGCGCCCGTGAGCTGGCGCACGGGCCGGGCCGTTCGCACCGTGGTGTTCACCGACATCGTCGGGTCCACCGAACGGGCGCAGGAGCTGGGCGACAAGCGCTGGCAACAGCTGCTCTCGCGGCACGACCGCCTCGCCGACGAGCTCGCCAAGCGCCACCGGGGCCGCGTGATGAAGCACATGGGCGACGGGCAGCTCGCGGTCTTCGAATCCCCGAAGGAGGCGATCCGGTTCGCGGGGGCGTTGCGCGAGGAACTCCGGGGTGTCGGTCTCGACGTGCGCGTAGGGATGCACGTCGGCGAGGTCGACCTGCAGCGCCGAGACGTGGCCGGGATCGGCGTCCACATCGCCTCCCGCGTGATGAGCGAGGCGGAGCCGTCCCAGATCCTCGTCTCGAGGACCGTCCGCGACCTCGTCGGCGGCTCGGACATCGCGCTCACCGACGCCGGGACCCGCCGGCTGAAGGGGATCGAGGGCGAGTGGGAGCTCTTCGCCGTCGCCGACCGAGGCGGCGAGCCCTAGGGAACGGCCTCGGCGGGCGCGCCGGATCTCGCGCGCGAGGTTGACAGGAGCCATTCGACAGACGCGAGGCTGCGGCGTTGCGCGGCGAGCCGTTCCTCGAGGCGCTCCAGGTGGAGCTCGAGGTAACGACGGGCGAGCTCGGGGTCGGCCGTCGTCACGATCGTCCGGATCTCGTCCGGCGGCATCCCGGCCTCGCGCAGCAGCGCCGCGGCGCGCATCATCGACCACACCTCGCGCGTGCCGGACGCATGCGTCACCTCGTCACCGCCACGACTGCTTCGACCTCCGCACGGAACGGAACTCATCGGTCCGAACCGCCCGAGGCCTTGGCCAGGTGGCGGAGCTTCTCCGGGTTCGTGATCGCCCGGACCGTCTGGATCAGGCCGTCGGCGATGTCCAGCGTGACGACCGCCAGGCTCGTCCCCTCGGCGTCGAGGACCACCGCGCCCGGCTGGCCGTTGACGGACGTGAGCCGATACCCGACCGCGCCGAGCTCGCGCCCGCGGCGGGACGTGGCGGCGAACACGCGCGCGACCCGGTCCCGGCCGTGGATGGGCTTCGGGAACGCGGGACCGGCGCCCCCGCCGTCCGCGTACACCACGGCGTCGGCGGCGAGCAGCTCGACGAGCGCCGACGCGTCCTCGTTCGCGATCGCCTCGAAGAACCGCCCGGCGAGCTCCTCGCGCCGAGCGCGCGACGCCTCGAACCGCGGCTTCTTCGCCTCCACCTGCCGGCGGGCTCGAACGGCGATCTGTCGGCAGTTGTCCTCGCTCTTGCCGACGACGCCCGCGATCTCTTCGTACCCGTAGTCGAAGACCTCGCGGAGCAGGAAGACCGCGCGCTCGACCGGCGAGAGGCTCTCGAGCAGCACGAGGAACGCCATCGAGAGCGAGTCGGCGGTCTCGGCGTGCGGCGCGACGTCGGGTTCGTCCTCGGTGAGGACCGGCTCGGGAAGCCACGTGCCGAAGTACCGCTCTCGCCGAACGCGGGCCGACCGCAGCTGGTCGATGCTCAGCCTCGTCGTGATCGTCGAGAGGTACGCCTTCGGGGACTCGATCGCGGTCCCCTTGCCGGCCTCCCGGTGGAAGCGGAGGAACGCCTCCTGCACGACGTCCTCCGCCTCGCTCGCGCTCCCGAGCATCCGGTACGCGATCGAGAACAGGAGCGGTCGGTACTCCTCGTACACGTCGGCCACGCGCGCCTCCGGTCCGATCCCGGCCTCCATCGTCTCAGGACTCCTGCGCCTGCATGATGGCCACCCCCACGATGAACAGCGGCAGGCCGATGAAGACGAAGAACACCGTCAGCATCAGGCTGAAGCCCAGCATCGCGATCCCGAAGCCCACGAAGGCGAGCGCGAGCCTTCGGAGGAAGCGCCGGATCTCGGCCGCCGACACCTCGACGGTCTCCGGTGCCTGGGGCGCCGGCTCCTGCCGCTGGGGAAGGACGATCGGGGGCGGCGTCTCGAGCCTGACCCGTTCCCTGGTGATCATGGTCGAACCTCCTTCGATCCCGTGTCTGACCATGAGACGAGGCAGGGGCCGGTCTGTGACACCCACAGCTCACGGATCCTTCTCGACAGGACCCTGACCGACACTCGGCCGGGTATCCGGCAGGGGTCCGCACTGGCGAGTTCCCTTACGCGACGACGGTCGCCAGGAGCCGGGCCTCGATCGCGCGGTCCCGGCCATCACCATCCCGATGAACCCGGATCCCCACGAGCCCGGCGCGGCAGAGCGCCGCCCCGACCTCCTCCGACTGGTCGCCGCCGAGCTCGAGCAGCACGACGCCGTCCGGCGCGAGCAGCCGCCCGGCCGCCTCGGCCGCCCGGAGGAGCATGGCCGTCCCGCCCGGCCCGCCGTCGAGCGCGTGCCGGGGCTCGTTCGCGAGCACGTCCCTCGGCAGCAGGTGGAGCTCCTCGGTCGGCACGTAGGGGACGACGGCCGTCACGACGTCGACGTTCCCCCGGAGCGAGCGCGGCATCGGTCCGTCGAGATCGCCTTCGAACGCCTGCACGCCGTTGCGGCGGGCGCAGGCGACCGCCGCCGGGTCGACGTCGGTGGCGACGACCCGGGCCTGCGGATGCGCGGCCCGCAGGACCGCGGCCACCGCCCCACTCCCGGTGCAGAGGTCGACGGCTGCCCCCGCATCCGGTAGGAGTTCGGCGGCCCGGCGCGCCAGCGCCTCCGTGTGCGGCCTCGGAACGAACACGCCGGGATCGACGATCACCCGGATCCCGCAGAACCACGCCCGGCCGGTGATCCAGGCGAGCGGCTCCCCTCGCACACGCCGGGCCACGAGCTCGTCGACCGGGCCGAGCCCCTCGCTCGAGGCCTCGATCAGCGCGTCCGCCTCCGCCCCCGGGGCGACGCATCCAGCTCGCGCGAGGTCGGCGACCACGTTGATCCGCCGCATCGCTAGGGCCCGGGCAGGGGCCCGCGGAGGAACGGGATCACCGCCTCGGCGAAGACCTCGGGCGCGAGGACGTTCCCGACGTGGTCCTGTCCTTCGAGAACGACCACATGCGCGTTCGGAAGGGCGTCGGCGATCGCCCTCGTGTCGGACTTCATGTAGTCGGGGCTCTCTCCGGCGCCCACCAGGAGCACGGGGACGCCGATCTCCGCCAGCCGCCCGAGCTCGACAGCCCCGCCGATCTCGGCTGCCAGCTCGCGCGGGACGGTGTGGATGGCGGCGACGCGGCCCTTCCACGCGGGCTGCTCCCTGAGCGCCGCGACCTGCTCGTCGGGGAGCATCACGACCTCTCGGAACAGGATGTCGAGCGCCGCCTCGCGATCCCCGACGGCCCGCTCCGCCTCCAACCGGTCCCCCACTCCGGCCGGCAGCTCACCGGCGGCCCCGACGTTCGCGGTGAGCAGGGCGGCCCCGATCGCGCACGTCGCGCCGAACGAGTGGCCGTAGACGTCGACGCTCGAGCCGGACGACCCGGCCAACTCGTCCACGACAGTGGCGATGTCCTCGAACTCCCGGGCGACCTGGTAGTCGGGCCCGTCGCCGCTCGCGCCGCGACCCCGGCGGTCCATCGTCGCGAGGGACGCGTGCGGCTCGAGGTACGGGAGCAGCGGCCCCCATCGCGTGTGGTCGGAAAGCGTTCCGTGGACGAGCAGCAGCGGCGATCCGTCCCCGTCGGGCCAGTACGCGATCTCGGTGCCGTCGCGGGAGGTCACCCGAGTGAGGCTTTCCATGTCTTCGAACTCCGACGTTCGCACTCGCGAGTCTAGGACCCTCGGCCCCTTGGGCCCTGCGCATCCCTCACTGGGACCGTTCTCCGCCTCGACAGGACACGCACGAGCGACGACCGCGTCGTCGACGTGACGCTCACGGGGTTCCTCGTCGAGGACTACGACCCGCCGACCGGGACGAACGCGCCGTCCTGCACCACGAAGACCGTCACGGGCGTGAGCCCCCCGGCGACGCGGTCGCCCTTCTCGTCGAAACTGACGGGGCCCGACGCACCGTCGAACGAGCCGGCGTAGATCGCGTCGTTCAGCGCCTCGAGATCGACCTCGATGCCGCCGTCGGTCTCCTCGACGACCCCGCCGGCCTGGAGCCCGAGGATGATCGCGGTCGCCGCGTCGAACGACTCGGCGGCGAACGGCGTCCCGGTGGCATCGGTCCCGAATTCCTCCTCGTATCTCGTGCTGAAGTCGTCCCACTCCGGCCCCTCGAGCGGCACCGACGGCAACGTGATGTAGAGCTCCTGCTCGGCGAGCTCGCCGAGGCCGTCGATCGTCTCCTGGTCGTACATGCTGTCGCTGCCGATGACGGGACCGGCGTACCCCGCGTCGCGGAGCGTCTGGATGAACGGGATCCCGGTCGGGTAGAAGCCCGAGAAGTACACGACGTCCGGGTTCGTCTCCACGATCTGCGACGCGATCTCCGTGAACGCGGCCTCGTCCTCGAAGCCCACGTCGTCGATCAGCTCGCCCGTGAACGAGTCTCGGAACACGACGCCCGCGCCACCGTACCGGAACCCCTCGTGGACGATGAACGCGCTGCCCGCCCCCAGGGTCTCCTCCGCGAAGGCCGCCTGCTGCGCCCCCTGGATGGAGTCGTTGAACGCCGTGCGCAGGAACGTCCGGTACGGGTCGCGATCCTCGGGATCGGTCGTGGCCACGTTCGTCGAGAGCTGAGAGATGTGCGTGATCCCGGCGTCCTCGTACACGGGCTGTCCGCCCAGGACGGCGTCGGAGCACGATCCGCCGACCACCGCCACCAGGCCGTCCTGTTCGATCAGCTCCTCGGCAGCCTCCGCGCCGCCCTCCTGGGTGCAGCCGTCGTTCGCGCCGACGAACTCGATGTCGTGCCCGGCGATCGTGACCCCTTCGCCTGCAAGTGTGGCGGCATCCATCAGGGCCTGACCGGTCGACGACAGGTCGCCCTCGAGCATCGTGCTCACGCCGATCACGATCGGTGCATCGGACTCGATCTCCACGGTCTCGAACCCGGGTTCGACCTCGTCTCCCCCGCAGGCTGCGAGCGAGACCGCGAGGACGATCGCGAGGGCGAGGGACGAACGGCGGACGGGCAATGGGCTCCTTGGTCGCGGGACGGGTGGCATCGTTGCCGGAATCGCATCGTGACGCAACCCACGTCCGGCATCAGGGTTCCAGAACCTCGGCAGGGGGAACAGACGAGGCAACGAAACGAGGAGGTCGACGATGACACGACGTGTGATGGCTTCGCTCGTGGGGCTCTCGCTCCTGGTGGCGGCCTGCGAGGACGAGGGGAACCCGGGCGACGACGCCCTGCTGTCCGGAGGCTCGCTGGTCGTGATCCTGCTCGTGGTGGCGGTGATCGCCGCGGTCGTGCTGATCGCGCGACGCCGGTAGCGAGATGCTCCGGGTCGGGTTCACCCTGTCGTCGGAAGAACAGCGGCCCGACGAGCTCGTCCGGCTCGCCGCCACGGCGGAGGACGCGGGCTTCGACTTCGCCACGATCTCCGACCATTTCCATCCATGGACGTCCGTGCAGGGCAACAGCCCGTTCGTGTGGTCCGTGCTCGGCGGGATCGCGACCGCGACCAACCACCTCCGGGTGGGAACCGCCGTGACCTGTCCGCTGATCAGGATCCATCCGGTCATCGTGGCGCAGGCCGCGGCGACGGTGACGGCGATGATGCCGGGGCGCTTCTTCCTCGGCCTGGGGACCGGCGAGAACCTGAACGAGCACGTGACCGGCGAACGGTGGCCGTCGGCGAACGAGCGCCGCGAGCTCCTGCGCGAGGCCGTCGGGGTCATCCGCGAGCTGTGGGACGGGGGGCTCGTCGAGCATCGCGGACCCGGGTACGACGTCGTGGACGCCGAGCTGTTCACGCTCCCCGATCGACCACCGCCGATCTACGTCGCGGCCGCCGGACCGAAGGCCGCCGAGATGGCCGCGGACATCGGTGACGGCCTCATCGGGACCGCCCCGGACCAGGAGCTGGTCCGTGCGTTCGAGGACGGTGGCGGCCGTGGCAAGCCGAGGCTCGGCCAGCTCACCGTGTGCTGGGCCGAGGACGAGCGAACCGCGATCGAGACCGCGATGACGTTCTGGCCGACCGCCGCCCTGCGAGGCGAGCTCACGCAGGAGCTGCCGCTCCCCCGCCACTTCGAGCAGGCGGCGGAGATGGTGACGCCGGAGCAGCTTTCGGAGGTCGTGGTGTGCGGGCCCGACCCCGAACGCCACCTGGAGATGATCCGTCGCTACGAGGACGCCGGCTACGACCACATCGTGATCCATCAGGTCGGACCGGATCAGGAGGGAGGCCTGCGCTTCCTCGCCGAACGCGTCCTCTCGGAGCTCACGCGCGCCGACACGCGCAAGGCGAGCTAGCGGCCAAAGAGACGGCCTCCGGTTTCTCATCCGCTCAACCGGTTAGCGGGCTCCACTTCGGGAAAACATCACCTCAGACGACGGATCCGGGGTGGCTCCATGGCGATGCAGGAAGCTCGGATGCTCTTCCGACCCAACGCAACGGCCCCCGCGATGGGTCGTCGGATCCTCGACGGACTCGTCGACGAGCTCCCGCTCAGCACGCTCGACGATGCCCGCCTCCTGCTGACCGAGCTCATCACCAACGCCATCCAGCACGGTCACCTCGAGCACGGCGACCGGATCTCGGTCACGGTCCGCCGCGAGGCAGCAGCGCTCCTCGTGGAGGTGTCCGATCCCGGCGATGGGATCCCCCCCTTGGACGGCCGACCGCCCGGATCCAGCAATGGATGGGGGATGACCCTCCTCGACCGCCTCGCGGACTCCTGGGGCGTCGAGCCTGTTCCGGAAGGGGGCACGTTCGCGTGGTTCCGCCTTACGAGTGCCCGGTGACGAAGTGACCCTTTCGCTTCGGTCGTCTGACGGGTCAGACGGGTACCCAGACACATCCCGAGGAAAGGAGCGAGCGATGCCCGACAAGCGGCCGAGCGTGAAGAACGAGAAGCAATACGAGGCACTGAAGAGGAAGGGGATGTCGAAGGGGCGCGCCGCCCGGATCGCCAACTCGCCCGGCGCATCGAAGCGAGGGGGAAAGCGGTCGGGCTCCGGCGGAAGCCCCAAGCAGGGCGGCACCCCCGCACAGAAGAAGGCTGCAGGCCGGAAGGGCGGCAAGGCCGCGGCGCGCAAGCGCTCGTAGCGTCCACTCAGCGATCAGGGCACGACACGACCCCGGCGAGCCGAAGCCTGCCGGGGTCGCCGTCGGGGCTGCGTCCGCTTAGGAGATCGCGAGACCCACGAAGGAGACGGTCACCACCACCGCCATCACCACCAGGACGAGAGCCGCGCTCGCGCGCGCCTCTCGGCCGAGCTCGTCGCTACCAGGTGTTTCGTTCCAGATCGTCATTGGGAGTCCTTACCCGACGGGGCGAACGCCATGCGCCGCCTCCTCGGACCGGCCTCCGGGGGCCGGCTGCCCGAAAAATCCTCCGCCCGCCCGTTTGCGGGCCTGAGGCGGGGGGTATCGCGCGCCCGACGGCACAGCGAGGAGAAACCGGATGGATTCGGCGACGATCGGGTTCGACCAGGACCGGCTCCGGTTGCTCGGTTCCCGGCCCGGCATGTCCGGCCGGCGGCAGCCCACCTTCGGGAACGACCGCGTCTGCGGGACCGACGGGTGCGACACGGTTCTGTCCCGGTATAACCAGACGGATCTCTGCTGGCAGCACGAGCCCCGGCACGAGTTCATCTCGGCCGTGCGGGGCAGGCGGCCCACCGAGGTCGAGGTCCTGAACGAGCTCCTCCCCCTCGGCGCGAACTGACGCCGAAGCAAGCAAAACGAAAGGCCCGGCTCACAGAGCCGGGCCTTTTCGCTGTTCCGCTGAGGGTCAGGAGGCGCGGCGCGTCGTCACGGTTTCGCGCTCGTCCTCGTCGTCATCATGGTCATGGTCGTGGTCGTGGTCGTCGTCATGGTCACGAACGTCGACATGATCGTGATCCTCATCGACGATGTCGGTCCGCTGGAGATGGGCGTTGGCCGGCATGGTGACGGCCCCACCGATCAGTCCGCCGAGCCCCGAGGCCAGGAAGCCGCCGAGGATCGTGAAGAACGTCGCCCACAACGTGTCGTCAACGCCGGTGCCGATCAGACCGCCCTCGTCGATCGAGGCGACCGGACCGAGATTCAGGATGTTGAAGACCGCCGGCAGGCCGACCGCCACGGCCACGATCAGGATCAGACCCCACATCGTGATGCCGTTGAAGAAGCCCGATCCCGGGCCGCGGACGCCCGAGAGCCATCCGGCGAGCAGGCCCCCGATGAACAGGGCGGCGACCGCCGTACCGCCGATGAACCACTCGAGGTTGTCCCGAACCACGTCCACGCCCGAGTTATAGGCGAGCGCGAACCACAACGTCGTCAGCAGGGCGAGCAGCGCGAGCCCGAGCACCACGCCCGCGAACACCGCGCCCCAGCGAACGCGCTGCGGGCTCGGGGAACCGGCCATGGTCAAACCCTCCATCGTGCGTTCCCTTCGATCGTGCATGGAGCGACCCTCCTTCAGTTGGGGATCTGCCGTTGACTTACCCAGGGAGACCGGACCTCATGCACCCGAAACCAGCGGCCGGCACGCGACGATCGGAGGTCTCCGGAGTGTGCGGAGGACCTGGGACGGGTACGCATCGACGGACCGAACAGAACGAGAGGAGAAAGACATGGAACCGTGGGTGTGGGTCATCATCGCGGTCGCGGCCGTACTGCTGCTGCTCTTGCTCTTCCGCCGAGGTGGGGAACGACGCACCGTCGTTCGTCGTCCGGCTCGCCGACGGCGCTGGATCTAACCTCGCTCGATGAGCGAGATCGCACTGTGGGTCACGCTAATCGTGCTCGTCGGCGTAGCGAGCTTCCTGCTCGGCATGCTGGTGCTCAGCGTGGTCCGCGAACGCCGGACCTCCGGCGTTCGCCGGATCTGGCGGAACTTCGGACTCAGCCTCGCCTTCGCCGCCCTGTTCCTCGTGAGCTGGGCGGCGCAAGGCGTGGCCGAGTGGCAGGTGTACGTCGCGGATCAAGCGGAGCACGGTGAACCGGCGGACCTGTCCGGGTTCTGGTTCCAGTTCGGTCAGTCGACCCTCGAGAACTGGCAGTCGGAGTTCCTCCAGCTGTTCTCGTTCGTCGTGCTCGCCGCGGTCCTGATCCACCACGGCAGCGCCGAATCCAAGGACGGGACCGACCGGATCGAACGCCGAGTGGACGAGATCCACTCGATGCTGCGAGAACAGCGGCAGGGCGACGAAGCAAGCGCGGCGGGCACCGGTTGAGCCCGCAGGGGCGACCTGCTCGGCGAGGAACCTCCCAGCGAAGGGTGGCCTGATCGCCTAGCGTTCCGACGGCGCCGGCGCGTCGGGGCCGGTCGTCGACGCGGCGATCGACGACGAGAGCCGGCCGCCGTTCCCCTCTCCGTCGAAGCCGTACACGGCGTACCCCTGTCGGATCACGGTCTGCGCGACGTTGCGCACGTGCACGCCGCCCGGGGTGAGTCCGTGCTCGATGCCGCGGTGCGCATGGCCGTGGACCACGAGATCGGCCCCCGCACGGTCCACGGCCTCGCCGAACAGGAAGCTCCCGAGGAACGGGAAGATCTCCGGTGGCTCGCCCTGCAGCGTCTCGCGGACCGGCGCGTAGTGCAGGAGCGCGATCCGGACGTCCGTGTCGAGCGAGGCGAGCGCCGACTCGAGCGCCTCGGCGCGCTCCTTCGAGTGCCGGACGAACGCCTTCATCTCGGGCTCGCCGAACTCGGCGGCGTTGGTGCCCGCGAACCCGCCGCCGAACCCCTTCACGCCGGCGACGCCGATCGATCCGTTCGGCGTGTCTACCCGGATCGCGTCGCCCTCGAGCACCGCCACGCCGACGTCCCGAAGGACGGCGGCGATCTCTGCCGGCCGATCCGAATGGTGGTCGTGGTTGCCGAGCACGGCGACGACCTGGATCGACAGGCCCTGCAGCTCCGCCGCCACGACCTCCGCCTCCTCGAGCGCGCCCGACTTGGTCAGGTCGCCGGCGATCAGCAGCAGGTCCGCCCGGTCGGGGACCGAGGCGAGCTGCCGCCGGAGGGACCCCGCCGAGTCCGGGCCGACGTGAACGTCACCGATGGCGGCGACGTTGATCACGTCAACCGCTCCGTGCCTCCGGCGTCGGGGAAGTGCGCGACCGTGGTCCGGTTCTCGACCTCGAGGTCGGGACACTCCTCGCGGACGACGTCACTCACCGCGGCCCGGCGCTCCTCGGTCGGGACGACGCCGGTCACGAGCACGCGGTCCTTCACGATCGAGACCTGGAGCTCGGGCTCGTTGACGCGCGGATCGCGGGCGAGCGCCTCGTGGACGTGCGCCTCGACGTACTCGCGCTCGCCGCCGCTCACGTCCCGCCACCCCGGATCGCCTCGTACAGGGTCTCGATCGGCTCGGAGGGAACCACGATGTCGATCGAGGACGCGAACAGCAGCAGGCTGAGGAGTCGGCGCGGCCCGTGCTGCCGCGCGCGGGCGACCAGGTAGTCCCAGTCGAGCTCGGACTGCGCCACGATCGCGGCCGCGTCGTACCAGTACCGAGGGGTATCCTCGCTGGCGGCGCACGCCTTCATCACCACGAGATCCTCCGGCGGGGCGACCCGAACCATCCGTTCGCGGAACGGCATCAGCCGCGAGCGCTCGAGCATCCCGTCACCCAGCAGGATGTCGCGGGTGGACCGGAAGATCACGTCCACGAGCACGCCGTGCTTCGTGGCCTTGTAGAGCCAGTGTTCGGCGAACTCGTCGGTGTCGAACCCGCGGTCGTCGAGGACCGAGAGGACCTTGCCCGCCGTTTCCGGTCGCACGAACAGGTCGATGTCGCGGGTCCCCCGGTCGCGGCCGAACACGGCCGAACCGATCCCGCCGATCAGGACGTACGGGATCTCGGCTTCCTCGAGCGCGCCGAGGGCATCGTCGAGCACGGCGAGGAACAGGTCGACGTCGACCGCCTCGGTGACCTCGGGTTGTGCGTGCGGGACGCGCATGACGCTTCCTTCCGTCCTCGTCCGGGGGGTTCCCTTGTTCCCGGTGCGCGGGAGCGGCAAACCGGGCCGCTCAGGCGGCCAGAGCGGAGGGCTCTCGGTCCTCGAGCAGATCCAGCACCGCGGCCCCGACGGCATCCCGGACGCCCGGGGCGAAGGCATCGTCGGCCGACGCGGTCTCGAGATCCAGGCCGGCGCGCTCGAGCGACGCGCGCACGGTCCGGCCCTCGTTGAACCGGTCGAACAGGCGCGGGTCGACGTACGACGCCCGTGCCACGGCGGGCGTGTTGCCGAGGAATTCGGCCACGTCCTTCACGGCCGCGGTGATCGCGCGGCGCCGCGCCGTGACGCCGGCCGGTACCGGCCCGCCGACCGCGAGCGAGACCGCGGCGAGGACCGTCCCGTGCCAGGTCCGGAAGTCCTTGGCGGAGAACCCGTTGCCGGCGACCTCCTTGACGTAGTCGTTCACGTCGAGCGAGCGTACGTCGCGCCATCCCGTCCCGTTGCGGTACGCGAGCAACTCGGGGTGGTCGTGCCGTCGGCGCTTCAGCCTCGTGACCACCGGTCTGAGCTCGGGGTCGACGAGCGTGAGGCGGCGACGCTTGCCGCTCTTCGCTCGGTAGTCGAAGGCGAGCGAATCGCCGGACACGCGGACCTGCGTGCGCAGGATCGTCGCCACCCCGTAGGAGCCGTTCTCTCGCGCGTACGACTCGGAGCCGACGCGGAACGACCCGAGATCCAGGAGTCGAACCGCGGTCGCGAGCGCCTTCTCCCGGGGGAGATCCCGCCGCTCGAGGTCGGCGGACACCCGCCTCCGCACCTCGGGGAGCCGGTGTGCGAACTCGAGCATCCGGTCGAACTTCTCCGCGTCTCGGCGCTCGCGCCAGTGGTCGTGGTACCGGTACTGGCGCCGACCAGCCGCGTCGGTGCCGGCCGCCTGGAGGTGACCGAGCGGGTCGCGGCAGATCCACACCTCGGTCCAGGCGGGCGGGATCGCGAGGGCGCGGATGCGACCCAGCGTCTCCTTGTCCCGCACACGCGCCCCGTCGGGGTGCGAGTACGCGAAGCCGCGGCCCGCTTTGGTACGGGCGATGCCTGGCGAATCGACCGACACCATCCGAAGTCGCATGTCGGCTCGGGTATCCCCCGCCGCGTGCCGGACAAACCATGCGAGCCTCGGAAGGACGCCGTGGACAGGCCCCGAGCCGTCACTACTCGTCGCGCGCCCGCCGGGAGAGGGGGTAGGCGAACCACAGGACCCCCATCACGACGAACGCGGACATACCGACCGCAACGGCCGCTGCGACGCCGAACAGGAGGTCCGCGATCAGGGTGATCGCGAGCGTGATCGAGATGCCCATCGACGCGATCCCGACGATCGCGAGGACGTTCGAGACTCGAAGGATGCGCTCCTTGTCCCCCTGCCGGAACCGGATCCGGTGAAACGCCGTCGGTGCCATGAAGAGCACAGTGGCGATCGTCGTCCCCACGAGCGTCGCGAAGTACAGGGCGCGCTGCCCCGAGGTGATCGTCGTGAAGCGGCTGCTGAACGGCACCGTCAACAGGAAGGCGAACAGGACCTGGACCCCGGGGAGCGCGACGCGGAGCTCGTTCAGCAGCTCGATCAGTTCACGGTTGAGTCGCTCGGAACGGGATTCGTCCGAGCCGGGGTCGGGGTCGGGGTCGGGGTCGTCACGACGCTCATCCGTGCCCGGGGAGTTGCTCACGCTCCCGTGTTACCGGCACAGGGGGCGCCCCAAACGCGTTTCCCGCACGACGCGCGGGGGAATCCACGCCTCGTCCATCCCTCGAAGGAGGCCTCATGGCTTTGCAGGTACGTCATGCGATGACCGAGGCGCCCAAGTCCCTCGGTCCCAAGCGCACGGCCGACGATGCGGCCGGCCTCATGGCGCAGTTCGACTTCGGTTCGGTGCCGATCGTGGACGGCGAGGAGCTCGTCGGGATCGTCACCGACCGAGACCTCGTGGTGCGCGTCATCGCGAACCGGCAGGACCCGCACGAGGTGGAGCTCGGCGAGATCGCGACGAAGGCGGTCACGACGGTGACGCCCGACACTGAGCTCGCCGACGCACGGGGCGTGATGGAGCGAGAGAAGGTCCGGCGGCTCCCCGTGGTGAAGCAGGGAGCGCTCGTCGGCATGCTCTCGCTCGGCGACGTCGCCGTCGCGCTGTCGTCCGATCGCCAGGTCGGCGAGGCGCTCAAGGAGATCTCCGAGTCGCCGAGCACCCAGAGCCTCAACGATGGGCCGGCGGTCGGAACGCCCTAGCGTTTGTCGCGCGAGACCCCGGGGTACCGACCGGGCGGGTTCGCACGGTGCGACCCCAGGAGGTGGAGAACGATGTCCCACCCGAGCTACGACTACCACGAGCACGACCCGGAGCCCGGCTCGGGGTTGACCGGTTTCGCCGCGATCAAGTACACGGCGATCGTCATCATCGTGCTCGCGATCCTGGCCTTCGCGGCCTGGTACGTCATCCCGGCGTTCGACTAGCCGGGAGCACCATCACGATCAGCAGCTTCACCCGACGACACGAACGACCTTACTGATCCGCCCCGCGGGACCCGCTCCCGCGGGGCGGATCCGTCTCGGCCCGCTCCCGAAGGAAGCGCAGCGTCTGGGCGAGGATCCGGCTGACGTGCATCTGGGACACGCCGACCTGCTCGGCGATCTCCGACTGCGTCAGCCCCTCGAAGAAGCGGAGGTAGAGCACCCTGCGCTCGCGAGGCGGCAGCTCTTGCAGCGCCGGGGCCACCGATGCCCAGCCCTCGAGCGTCTCGATCGACGGGTCCTCCTCGCCGAGGACCTCGACGGGCGCGATGCCGTCCTCGCCCACGGGGGTGTCGAGGGACGACGTCGAGTAGGCCTGCACCGCCTCCATCGCGTCGAGGATCTCCTCGGGCGTGGCCTCGCATCGCGCGGCGATCTCCTCGATCGTCGGCGACCGGCCGTGCTCCTGGGCCAGCTCGGGCAGCACCGCGTTGATCCGGAGCGCCACCTCCTGGAGGCGCCGCGGCACGCGGATCGCCCAGCCCTTGTCGCGGAAGTGGCGCTTCAGCTCGCCCACGATCGTGACCGCCGCGTAGGTCGAGAACTGGACGTCGCGCGCGAGGTCGAACCGGTCGATCGCGTTGAGCAGCCCGACGCTCGCGACCTGGATCAGGTCGTCGAGTGGCTCGCCGCGCCGGTCGAACCGGCGGGCGAGGTACTCGGCGAGCGGCAGGAACGCCTCGACGAGCTCGTCACGCGCCGACGGGTCGTTCGGAAGGCGTTCGAACAGCTCGACCTCGATCGAGCGGTCGATCGAGCCCAACGGGCGACTGCTCACGGAGCCTCCGACGGGACGGGGGGATCGAGCCGGGCCTTCGTCATCCGGACCGAGGGCGCGCCTCCGTCGAGGTCGAGGGCGACCGTGTCGACGAGCGCCGACAGCACCCGCCACGAGAAGGTCTCCTCGATGTTCGGCGGCGGCCACGTACCGACCTCTGCGTCGATCGAGACGACCGCCTCGAGCCCGTCGTCGGATGCCGTCAGGCGGAGCTGCATCCTCCTCGCCGCCCTCGACACCGTGAGCAGCCGCGCGCACCCCTCGTCGACGGCGAGCTTCAGGTCCTCGATGGCGTCGAACGACAGCGGCACGCGCGCGGCGACCGAGGCCGTGACCGCGCGGATCAGGTTGACGTACTCCGGGCTCGCGGGCACGGACACGAGGACGGCGTCCTGGGAGGAGGGATCCGGCATGTCGGTCCCTATACTAGGCGGGTCCCGATGCGGCCCCGCCACGGGAGTCGAGTGCCACCCGGGGGCCGCGCGACGACGTCGACGCTTTCGGAGGTGCGCGGTGGAAGTCATCCAGGGGACCAGGTCGGAGGGTCGATGGACCGTGGTCGAGGTCGCCGGCGAGCTCGACCTGCACACGTCGCCCGCGCTCCGGGATCACGTCCTTGGCCTGATCGAGGACGGCACCGGTTTCCTCGCAATAGACATGAGCAAGGTCGAGTTCATGGACTCGAGCAGCCTCGGCGCCCTCGTCTCCTGCCTGAAGCGGCTCCGCGAGCACGACGGCCGGCTCGTCCTGATCGGCGTGACCGGTTCGCCCAAGAAGGTCCTCGGCCTCACCGGCCTGGATCGCGTGTTCGATCAGGTCGAGCGGCCGGAGGAGCTCCCCGGCGACTGAGCCCGGCACGATGGACGCGCTGACCGATCTGCAGAGCATCCGGATCCCGCCAGACACCGCGCATGTGTCCTCGGTCCGCGTCTTCGTCGGCGCCGTCGCCCGGCAGATGGGGTGCTCCGAAGAGGTGATCGAGGACCTGCGTCTGGTCGCGAGCGAGGCGGCCGCCCAGGCGATCGAGGAGGGCGTGGCGGCGGAGGGCATCGAGCTCCGAGCCTGGCTCGAGGGACCGCGGCTGACGATCGAGATCGAACCGTCGGGCCTGTTCTCCCCATCCATCGACAGCGAGCGACCGGCGCAGACCACCGAGCGACGGGCGCTCATCGAGGCGTTGTTCCCGGACGCGGCGTTCGAGGCGCGGGGCGACGGACGCTCGCTCCTTCGCGTGCGCGTTCCGGACGACCGCTGATCCCCCACTCAGTCGTGACCGTTGCCGTTGCCGTTCCCGTGGCCGTTGCCGTGCCCGTTGTTCCCATCGTCGTCTGAGTCCTCCGACGGGGCTGGCGGCACGTATTCGCTCGCCGTCGTGTACGTCGATATCGGGACGTACTGCGGCGCGTCGTAGACCTCGAGCGAGGGCGTCGGGAAGTCGCGCACCCGCATCCCCACGGTCGCGAACGTCATGAAGTCGTGCCAGATCGCGGCGGGGGTCGAGCCGCCGGTGACGCCGTCCATCGGGATGTTCCCCTGGGGGTACCCCATCCAGACGCAGGCCGCCACCTGGCGGATGTAGCCGCAGAACCACGCGTTCGTGTACTCCTGCGCGGTCCCGGTCTTGCCGGCCACGGCGCGGTCGCCGAGCGCCGCCGCGGTGCCGGTGCCGTGGTCGACGACGCCCTGCAGCGCCCACGTGACCGTGGACACGATGTTCCTGGACATCACCCGGGTCCCCTCGCGGTCGATCGGTCGCTCGATGACCGAGCCGGTCGTGTCGCGCACGGAACGGACGGGCGTCGGCGCGCGGTACACGCCGCCCGCCGCGAGCGTCGCGTACGCCGAGGTCATCTCGAGCGGGGTGACGTCCCCCGTGCCGAGCGCGATCGAGCACACCGGCGGCAGGTCCGAGCAGATCCCCATCCGGTTGGCCATGCGGACGACCCGTTCCGGGCCGACCTGGACGACCAGCTGCGCGTAGAT
>Ga0075431_100000493_pt1 | contig 32801 bp, 32 predicted proteins | sample RhiMetdeltSRZDD5_FD_75297 | JGI IMG/M metagenome (GOLD analysis project Ga0075431, IMG submission 75297) | Populus rhizosphere microbial communities from Tennessee, USA - Rhizosphere MetaG P. deltoides SRZDD5 | ecosystem: Host-associated > Plants > Roots > Rhizosphere > Soil | place: USA... | reverse complement strand
GCCGGGAACGTGCGGAGCTGCGCCTTGCGGTTGACCCGCTCGCTGTAGGGGATCGCGGTGTTGGTGCCCTCGGCGTCGTACTTCCAGCCGTGGAACGGGCACACGATCTCGCAGCCCTCGACGGTGCCGCCGTGGCCGAGGTGGGCGCCGAGGTGCGGGCAGAAGGCGTCCTGGATGTGCACCTCGCCCTGCTCGTCGCGCCAGCCGACGAGGTGGCGGCCGAAGTAGTAGAGCGCCTTGGGCTCGCCGACCGGGAAGTCCTCGGGGTAGCCGACGCAGAACCAGCCGAACGGGATGGGGAAGGGGTAGCGCTGATCCATGAGACCGCCCGCCTCAGCCGTCCAGCTTCAGGACGCGCAGGGCGTTCTCGCGTAGGAACTTGGGCCACACGTCGTCCTTCAGTGGCACGTTCGGCAGCTCGGAGAAGATGCGCTCCAGCGACAGGCCCATCGGGAAGTAGCCGGCGTACATGACCTTGTCGGCGCCCCGGGTGTTGGCGTAATCGACGATCGACTTCGGGTAGTAGCGGGGCGAGAACGCGCTGGTGGAGTAGTGGAGGTTGGGCCACTTCAACATCAGCTTGACGGCCAGCTCGTCCCACGGCTCGGCGCCATGGCGCATGACGACCTTGAGCTCCGGGAAGAACCAGCACACCTCGTCGAGCAGTTCGGTGCGCTGGCAGGCCATCGGCACGCGGGGCCCGGGCACGCCGGTGGTGACGAAGATCGGGATGTCCAGCTCGATGCATTTGGCGTAGAGCGGGAAGTACTTCTTGTCGTCGATCGGCACCTGCGGGTTGAGCCCGGCGGGAAATGTCGTGGCGGCTTTGATGCCCAACGTCTCGTACGCCTTCACGAGATCGCGCACGCCCTGCATGGCGCGATTGGGGTCGACGCTCCATGACGCGATGAAGCGGTCGGGGTGCTGTTGGAGCCCGGCGAGCGCCGCACCCCGCTCCCAGCCGACGCCGATCATGGCCTTCTCGATGCCGTGGCGATCCATCTCCCGCAGCACGACCGCGACGGGATCGGCGTCGTCCGGCAGGTCGTCGGGGACGTCTTTGAACATGTACTCGACCGGGAACTCGAACTCGTCGAGGCTCTCGGTGTCACGCAGGTTCCCGGCCAGGAACTGGTACCAGTCCTTCTTGTGGCCTTCCGGAATCTGGAGCATGAGGTCGACGACCCCGATGTCGGTGGGCATCCCCATGCGACAATACTAGAACACGTTCCAATTCCGGTCGAATGACACACTCCGAGCGCCTGTCTCATCACTGACAGTGAGCATGACGGCAGTCACGGTCACCGATGGCGAACTCCGTGCGATTTTCATGTGAGCAGTCGCCAAAGTCGTGGTCGGCACGTGAGCGGCGTCCTCTTCGCGTCTGCAATAGTTGCGCAATGGCCACTACCTCGCCGTCGCAGACAGAGCACGGGGGAGTCCCCGACTTCACGATCGTCCTGCGAGGTTACGAACGCACCCAAGTCGACAGCTACATCGAGCGCCTCACCGCGCGGCTGGCGCAGCTGGTCGACGCGCGTGACCTCGCCGACTCGACCAACCGGGATTCGGACGATCGGGTCGTCGAGCTCGAGAAGAAGCTCAACGAGACTCAACGTGCGCTCGAAGAAGCCGCCAAACCAACGCTGTCGGGTCTGGGGACCCGGGTCGAGCAGCTCCTCCGGCTTGCCGAGGAGCAGGCTGCCGACCACCGGGACGACGCCCGGCGGGAGGCGGAGAAGCTCATCGCCGCCGCCCACCTCGAGTCGAAGGAAGTGGTCGAGAAGGCCCGGGCCGTTGCCACCGCGGTCAAGACGGCGGCCGAGCGCGAGGCCAAGGCCACCCGCGATGCCGCCGAGCGCGAGGCCACCGACGTGCGCGGCACGGCCAACCGTGAGGCCGAGGCCATGCGGGTCGACGCCGAGCGCGACACGTCGCAGCTGCGTCAGGCCACCGACCACGAGGTCGCCGAGCTGCGCGCCACCGCCGATCGCGAGATCGCCACGCTGCGGGCCACCGCCGAGCGCGAGATCATCGAGGTCCGCAACGAGGCCGCCCGCGAGGCCGAGGAGAAGCGAGCCGCCGCTTCCAAGCTGCTGACCAAGGCCAAGGAGAAGCGGGAGGCCGAGCTCCAGGCCCTCGAGCTGGAGCTGGCCGAGCGCCGCGAGAAGGCCGAGCGCGAGGAGCAGGAGCGCCACGACGCCGCCGTCGCCCAGACCCAGAAGCTGGTCACCGACGCCGAGCAGCGGGCCAAGACGGCCGACACCCGCGCCAAGGAGACCGAGCAGCGGGCCGACCAGCGTCGCAAGGACAGCGAGGCCGAAGCCAACGAGATCACGGCCAAGGCCAAGTCGTTCGCCGAGCGGACCATCGCCGATGCCCGCAGCGAGGCCGAGCAGCTGCTGTTCGAGGCCCGGACGCACGCCGAGGTCACCAAGCAGACCGCCGAGCGCGAGGTGTCGGACCTCACCCGCCAGCGCGACACCGTCACCGCCCAGCTCAACCAGCTGCGCGAGATGCTGTCGGGCCTGGCCGGTGGCGTCGGCGCCGCCACGGAGCCGGCCAAGCCTGCCGCCAAGGCCGACGACGAGAAGTCCGAGTCCAACGGCGCGACCACCTCGGTGAGCAGCAGCTCGAGCTGATACCTGACGGTCCGTCAGGTGGGCGGCTAGCTTGCCGCCCATGAAACTAGGACTGGTCGTCGGTTACTGGCCGTCGAGCGGACCTCCACCGGATGCGGCCGAGCAGATCGCAGCGGCCGAGTCGCTGGGGTTCGAATCCATATGGGCGTCCGAGGCCTACGGGTCGGACTGCTTCACCCCGCTGGCCTGGTGGGGGAGCGCGACCGAACGCGTCAAGCTGGGTACGGCCATAACCCAGATCTCGGCGCGGACACCGGCCTCGACGGCGATGACGGCGATCACCCTCGACCACCTGTCGGGGGGTCGCCTCATCCTGGGCCTCGGCGTATCAGGGCCCCAGGTGGTCGAGGGCTGGTACGGCCAGCCCTACGCCAAGCCGCTGGCCCGCACCCGGGAGTACATCGACATCGTCCGGCGGATCGTCGCCCGGGACGAGCCGGTCGACTACCAGGGTGACTTCTACTCGATGCCGCTGCAGGGCGGCACGGGCCTCGGCAAGCCGCTGAAGTCGATCGTCCGCCCGCGGCGCACCGACATCCCGATCTACCTCGGCGCCGAGGGCCCCAAGAACGTGGCGCTGGCCGCCGAGATCGCCGACGGCTGGCTGCCGATGTTCTTCTCGCCCAAGGCCGACGGCTTCTACCGGGAGGCGCTGGCCGAGGGCTTCGCCCGGCCCGGAGCCCGCCGCAAGCCCGACGACTTCGAGGTGGCGTGCGTCGTGCCGATCGTCCCCGGCGACGACATCGAGGCGTGCGCCGACATCATGCGCCCGACGCTGGCGCTGTACGTCGGCGGCATGGGCGCCAAGGACCGCAACTTCCACAAGGACGTCTTCGCCCGGCTCGGCTACGAGGCCGAGTGCGAGGCGATCCAGGACGCCTACCTCGACGGCCGCAAGGCCGACGCGGCCGCGCTGGTGCCGACCAAGATGGTCGAGGACGTGTACCTGGTCGGCCCGCCGGAGAAGATCCGGGACGACCTCGAGGCGTGGCGGGAGACCTGCATCACGACGCTGCTGGTGTCGGGCCCGCCGTTCCTGCTCGAGCAGATCGCCGAGCTCGTCGGCTGAGGAGGTCCGCTGCGAGGATTCGCGGTTCGGGGAGCGCTGGCGGGTAGCCTCCTCAGGTTGCTTTGTCGGCGCTCCCCGCCGACCTGTCGTCGGCAACGGACGCCGACGGGGCCTGCTCGATTCACTTGGTTCGATTCGGCCTGCATCTAGACCTGTCGAAACGACCTGGAGAATCAGTGGTTTCCACCTTCGCCGATCTCGGCGTCCCTACTCACCTCTGCGCGACCTTGGAACGGCGCGGCATCACCGAGCCGTTCCCCATACAGGCCGCCACCATCCCGGACGCGCTGGACGGCCGCGACATCTGCGGCCGAGCGCCGACCGGTTCGGGCAAGACCCTGGCCTTCGGGCTGGCAATCGCCACCCGCGACCCGTTCGCCTCACCCCGTCGCCCGCGGGCGCTGGTGCTGGTGCCGACCCGCGAGCTGGCGTCCCAGGTGGCCGGCGAGATCGCCGCGCTGCTGCCCGCCAGCGGCAAGGGCAAGCACCGCATGGACAACGTCGTCGCCGTCTACGGCGGCGCCTCCTACGGGCCGCAGCGCCGGGCGCTGTCGAAGGGTGCGCCAGTCGTCGTCGCCTGCCCGGGCCGGCTGGAGGACCTCCTGGCGCAGGGCGATGTCGACCTGCGCGACGTCGAGCTCGTCGTGCTGGACGAGGCCGACCGCATGGCCGACATGGGCTTCCTGCCCGCGGTCCGGCGGATCCTCGACCAGACCAACGAGAAGCGCCAGACCCTGCTGTTCTCGGCGACGCTCGATCGGGAGATCGACCAGATCGTGCGCAGCTACCAACACAACCCGGCCCGCCACGAGGTCGCCGCGGACGGCGACGACGGCGGCTCGGTCGATCACTACTTCTGGCGGGCCGAGCCGGCCGAGCGCACCGGTCTCGCGGCCGCGCTGGTCAACCGGCACGGCCGGGCCATCGTGTTCAGCCGCACCCGCCACGGCGCCGACCGCATCGCCCGCCAGCTCAGCCAGACCGGCGTCGACGCGGTGGCCATCCACGGCAACCGGACCCAGGCCCAGCGGGAGAGGGCGCTGGCGGCGTTCGGCTCCGGTCGGGCCACCGCCCTGGTGGCCACCGACGTCGCCGCGCGGGGCATCCACGTCGACGACGTGGCTTGCGTCGTCCACTTCGACCTGCCGACCGACCCCAAGGACTACGTGCACCGCTCCGGCCGGACCGGTCGGGCCGGGGCCTCCGGCCTCGTGGTCTCGTTCGTGCCCAAGGCCCAGGCGAAGGCCGCCCGGGTGCTGCAGCGGGCCGTCGGCCTGCCCGAGCAGCTCGACACCCCGGACTTCGCCCCGGCCGACATCCCCGAGCGCCAGGCGAAGCCCCGCTTCACCGTTGACGCGCCCACCGAAGGCTTCCAGAAGGGCGCCCGCCACAACGGCCGCCCCCAGAACCGCAACGGGAGCGGCGGCGGCAAGCCCCGCAAGCCCCGCCCCAGCAACGGCAACGGTGCCGGCAAGCCCCGGACCGGCGCCAGCGGCGGCGCCCGCAAGGCCTCGGCCGGCGGGGGCGCCGGCAAGAGCTCGGCCGGTTTCGGTGCCTCCGATGGGTCCGGGGGCCGCAGGAGCTCGGCCAACGGCTTCAGCGGGTCCGGCGGCAAGAGCAGCGCCCGCAACACCTGGCGCAAGCGGGCCAACGCCGCCAAGAAGGGCTCTGGCAAGAGCTTCAACCGCGGCCGGTAGCGGCCGCGGACTGCTCGGCACGGTCGTCGGCTAGACCGACGGCCGTGACCGAGGTCCCCGAAGCCCCGTCAGCACCCCGCATCCCGCCGTGCCCCGACTGCGGAGGCCGCCAGGTCGGAGGCCTCAAGTTCGCATCGCGTGGTGCCGGTGAGCTCGCCCTGTGGTGGCGCACAGGGTTGATGGGGGAGATCACCATCGTGTCGCCCTACGTGTGCCTCGGTTGCGGTCGTGTGAAGGCCTATACGAAGGACCTCGAGAAGCTGCGCCGGGAGGTCGACGCCCACCCCGAGCGCTACCGGTTCTAGGCGCTACTCGAAGGCCTCCGGGGGTGGGCAGGCGCACATGAGGTTGCGGTCGCCGTAGCCACCGTCGATCCGGCTCACCGGGGGCCAGTACTTGTCCCGACGCAACCCGCGCAGGGGATAGGCGCCCAGCTCCCGCTCGTAGGGGCGGGACCAGTCGGAGACCAGCAGGTCCTCGGCGGTGTGGGGGGCGTGGCGGAGTGGGCTGTCGTCGGCGGGCCACTCGCCCGACGCCACCCGGTCGATCTCGCCCCGGATGGCGATCATGGCGTCGCAGAAGCGGTCCAGCTCGGCCAGCGACTCCGACTCCGTCGGCTCGATCATCAGCGTCCCGGCCACCGGGAAGCTCATGGTGGGGGCGTGGAAGCCGTAGTCGACCAGGCGCTTGGCCACGTCGTCGACGGTGACGCCGGTGGCCTTGGTGATCGGCCGCAGGTCGACGATGCACTCGTGCGCCACCCGCCCGTGGGCGCCGGTGTAGAGCACCGGGTAGTGGTCGGCGAGCCGCACGGCGATGTAGTTGGCGCTGGCGATGGCCACCTCGGTGGCGTGGCGCAGGCCGTCGGGGCCCATGAGCTTGGCGTAGGTCCAGCTGATCGGCAGGATGCCCGCCGAGCCCCAGGGCGCCGCGGAGATCGGCCCCGGCCCGGTCGCCGGCCCAGCCTCGGCCGTCAGCGGGTGGTTGGGCAGGAACGGCGCCAGGTGCTCGCGCACGGCCACCGGCCCGACCCCGGGCCCGCCGCCGCCGTGAGGGATGCAGAAGGTCTTGTGCAGGTTCAGGTGCGAGACGTCGCCGCCGAACCAGCCCGGCCGGGCCACGCCGACGAGGGCGTTGAGGTTGGCGCCGTCGATGTACACCTGGCCGCCGTGCTCGTGGACGACGTCGCAGATGTCGGTGATCTCGACCTCGAACACGCCGTGGGTCGACGGGTAGGTGACCATCAAGGCGGCGAGCCGTGAGCCGTGCTCGGTGGCCTTGGCGGTGAGGTCGGCGAGATCGACGTTGCCTTGGTCGTCGCAGGCCACGACCACCACCCGCATGCCGGCCATGACCGCCGACGCGGCGTTGGTGCCGTGGGCCGACGACGGGATGAGGCACACGTCCCGCTCGGGCTCGCCCCGGCTCTGGTGGTACTTGGCGATGGCGAGCAGCCCCGCCAGCTCGCCCTGGGAGCCGGCGTTGGGCTGCAGCGACACCCGGTCGTAGCCGGTGATCTCGGCCATCATGCCCTCGAGGTCGTGGATGAGCTCGAGGTAGCCCTCGGCCTGGTCGAGTGGGGCGAAGGGGTGGATCTGGCCGAACTCGGGCCAGGTCACCGGCTCCATCTCGGTGGTGGCGTTGAGCTTCATGGTGCACGAGCCCAGCGGGATCATGGCCCGGTCGAGGGCGACGTCGCGGTCGGCGAGGCGGCGCAGGTAGCGCAGCATCTCGGTCTCGCTGCGGTGCTCGTGGAACACCGGATGGGTGAGGAACTCGCTGGTCCGGCGCTCGCCGGCGGGGATGCCCGACGGCCCGGTCGCAGGGGCCGCGCCGAACACGGCGAGCAGCGCCTCGACGGTGGCGGCGTCGGTGGTCTCGTCGAGCGACAGGCCGACGGCGTCGTCGTCGACGGGCCGCAGGTTGAGGTTGCGCTCGTTCGCCGCGGCGTGGAGGGCCGACGCTCGGCCCGGCGCCCGGACCGTCAGCGTGTCGAACCAGGTGTCGTTGGCCAGCTCGTGGCCGGCGGCCTTCAGCGCCGCGGCAACCGAGGAGGTCCGGGCCTCGACCCGCCCGGCGATGTCCCGGAGGCCGTCGGGCCCGTGGTACACGGCGTACATCGAGGCCATGACCGCCAGCAGCACCTGGGCGGTGCAGATGTTCGACGTGGCCTTCTCGCGGCGGATGTGCTGCTCCCGGGTCTGCAGCGCCAGGCGGTAGGCCGGGCGGCCCGCGGCGTCGACCGAGACACCGACCAGCCGCCCCGGCAGCGACCGCTTGAACGTGTCCCGGGTGGCGAGGAAGCCGGCGTGGGGGCCGCCGAAGCCCATAGGGACGCCGAAGCGCTGGGTCGAGCCCACCGCGGCGTCGGCGCCGAGCTCGCCCGGCGGCACGAGAAGCGTGCAGGCCAGCAGGTCCGTGGCGACGACCGCCAGGGCTCCGGCGCCGTGGGCGTCCTCGACGACCGGCCGCAGGTCGCGCACGACGCCGGTCGTGCCGGGGTGCTGCAGCAGGACGCCGAACGCATCCTCGGCCGAGTAGGCGGCGGAGAACGGGTCGCCGACGACGACCTCGATGCCCAGCGCCTCGGCCCGGGTGGCGACGACGGCGATCGTCTGGGGGTGGCACTCGGCGTCGACGAAGAAGACGGTGCCGCTGTGCTTGGTCGACCGGCGGCACAGGGTCATGGCCTCGGCGGCAGCGGTGCCCTCGTCGAGCATCGAGGCGTTGGTGATGTCGAGGCCGGTCAGGTCGCACACCATGGTCTGGAAGTTGAGGAGCGCCTCCAGCCGGCCCTGGCTGATCTCCGGCTGGTAGGGCGTGTACGCCGTGTACCAGGCCGGTGACTCCAGCACGTTGCGCAGGATCACGCCGGGGGTGTGGGTGCCGTAGTAGCCCTGGCCGATGAGCGAGGTGGCGACCCGGTTGCGGTCGGCCAGCGCCCGCAGCTCGGCCAGGACCTCGGGCTCGGTGACGGCATCGTCGAGGGCGAGCGGCTTGTCGGTCCGGATCGACGCCGGGACGGCCTGGTCGATGAGCTCGTCGAGGCTGGCGACCCCCAACGTCGTCAGGATGCGGTCGAGGTCGTCGTCGGTGGGACCGATGTGGCGGCGAGCGAACTGGTCAGTCACGGCGGCCAAACTACCGCCGCGCCAGTGGCGGAACGGGTGTCGGTCGGTTGGAACGGGGTCTCAGTCGTCGCCGCTGAGCGGGCGCATCCGGCCGAGCCGCCAGGTGGCGACGCCGAGGCAGATGATCGTGACGAGGACCAGCCGGACCACGGCGGCCGTCCCGTCGGGCATGCCGTCGCGGGCGATGAAGTGGCCCCCGTCGTCCCAGAGGCCGACGAAGGTCTGCTGGGCCTCCCACATCGGCGAGATCTGGCCGACGCCCGAGAGCGCCGCGCCGACGAGCCGCTCGCCGATGAGCACGACGGCGAGCGCCCAGATCGTCGACCGTTTGACCAGCACACCGATCAGGAGGAACAGGGCGATGTAGGCGGCCGAGCCGGTGGCGGCGGCGACCGCCATGGGGCCGGCGGCCTCGGGCTGGCCGGCGATGATCGGGGCCAGGGCGAACGCCGGGGTGACGGTGACGAGGGCGACGAACCAGCCGCCGAGCCAGCGCCCGAAGGCGATGGTGGCGAACGACACCGGCGACAGCCAGGTGAGCTGGAAGGTGCCGGCCCGGGCGTCGGCGCCGAGGACGGCGTCGCCGATGACCAGGCAGGCCAGCGGGAGGATCAGGCCGAAGAGCCCCTGGCGGGAGATGTGGGCGAACGCCTCGGTCTGGTCCGACGAGTCGGCCACCAGCGTGAGCCAGCCGAACAGCAACGCGCCGGCGCACGGCAGCAGCACCCCGAACCAGCGCTTCGCCGGCAGGCACGCCCGCAACGTGTAGCTGACGACCGCCACGAACGCCGAAGGGATCGGCGCCCCCGGGGTCGGCTGCACCGGTGGTGCGTAGGCCGGCTGCACCTCGCTCATCGGAGGAGCTCCCGGAACACGCTCTCGAGGGAGTCGTCGAGGGGGCGGACCTCGGTGAGGCGGGCGCCGGTCTTGCGGGCGACCACCGGGAGGGCGGCGGCCAGGTCGCCGGACTTGGGCGAGGTGACCACCAGGCCCTTGGCGTCGAGGCTGACGCCCTGGACCGACTCGAGGGCCATCAGGTCGGCGGCGAGGCGGCGGGGCTCGGGGGTGCGGATGAGCACGGAGCGGGGCCGGTCAGCGAGCGAGTCGCGGATGGCCCGGTGCTCGCCGGCGGCGGCCAGGCGGCCCCGGATGATGACGATCTGGCGGCTGGCGAGCCGCTCGACCTCGTGGAGCACGTGCGAGCTGACGATGACCGTCCGACCCTGGGCCCCGAGGGTCTGGAACAGGTCGATGAGCGCCACCCGCTGGACGGGGTCGGCGCCGTTGAGCGGCTCGTCGAGCACGAGCACGTTGGGCCCGGTGACCAGGGCGGCAGCAACCTTGGCCCGCTGGCGCATGCCCTTCGAGAACCCGGCGACCTTGCGGTCGGCGACGTCGAGCAGGCCGACGGTGTGGAGGCAATGCTCGGGGGCGTTGCGGTCCTTCACGTTGTGCAGCGCCGCGGTGTAGCGCACCAGCTGGCGGGCGGTGAGGGCGTTAGGCACCGCGTCGTCCTCGGGGACAAGGGCGATGTCCTGCTGCGCGGCCCGGTCGGTGCGGGGGTCCCGGCCCAGCACCCGGACCTGACCCCGGTTGGGCGGGAGCAGCCCGACGATCGTGCGCATGAAGGTGGTCTTGCCGGCGCCGTTGGGCCCGAGGAGGCCGGTGACGCCGGGCCCGAAGGAGCACGACAGCTCGGTGACCGCCACCTTCTGCCCGAACCAGATCGAGACGCTCGACGCGACGACCGTGGCGTCGGGCACGAACGCCGGGTCCAGTGGGGGAGGGGCGTACGGCGTGACCGTGGCCGGGGGCTCGGGTGCCGGGGGAGTCGCAGCCGGCGGCTCGGGAGACATCGGCTGGGGCTGGGGCTCGGCGCTCACAGCTGCACCTCCCGGTAGCGCCACAGCAGCACGCTGCCGCACAGCGCCATGATGGCCGTGTAGACCACGGCGGCCATGATGCCGCCGCCGGCGACCCCGCTCAGCGCGTTCTCCCAATGGATGTGGCCGAGGAAGACGATGTCGCGCAGCGCCCGGGGCGGTTCGACGACGCTGATGAGGTCGAGCGGCGTCTTGTTGTTGTCGGCGGTGCCCACCATGACGCCGGCTACGGCCGAACTGACCAGCACCACGCCGAGGAACGCGATGGCCCCGACGATGCGCCGGTCGGTGAACGAGGCCAGCGCCAGGGCGATCAGCGAGTACCAGAGGGCGAAGAGGGCGACCGAGATGCCCGCCTGCCAGATGATCTCGTCGTGGTCGAGGTAGTAGTCGAGCGCCCCGTCGCTGCTGACGAACATCTGGCCGATGAACAGCACCACCTGGGGGAGGAACGCGAACCCGAACACCACCGAGAACAGGGCGCCGGCCTTGGCCACGACGTAGTCGGCGCCGGTGAGCTGGCGGGAGAAGATCAGCGGGAGGACCCGGTCGTGGCGGTCGGGGCAGACGATGTCGGGCGCCGCCACCGCCACGAACAGCAGCAGCACGGTGGAGATGTCGGTCATGTCCCGGAAGGTGATGAACTCCGGGATGAACCGCTCGTCCTGCTGGCGGGCCAGGAACTCGGCGCCGACGTTGATGATCGCCGGGAGCATGGCGATGCCGAGCAGCGTCCACGGCAGCACCTTCTGGCGCCACGAGCGGCGGATGCCCAGCACCCGGCGCACGGACAGCCGCCAGAGCGCCCGGCGGGCCGCGGCCCGCCCGCCCCGGGGCCCGTCGTAGGGCCGGTAGCCGCGGTCGTATACGGCGCCGCCGACCGCCGGCGGGCCGACCGCCGTCCCGGCGGTTCCGTACATCGTCATGCGTGGGCTGCTTCCTGCAGGAAGAGGTCGTCGAGCGAGCGGTGGCGGCTGGACAGCGAGTACAGGCGCAATCCGAGGTCGGCGATGGTGTCGCGCACGATGTCGAACGAGTCCTCGCCGTGCACCGAAGTGTCGACGTCGAGGGTGTGGGGGTCGACCGCCCGGCTGGCGATGCCCTTCGCCTCGAGCGCCGAGGCGAGGGCCTGCACCGAGTCGCTCCGCCCGCCGACCTCGACCCGCAGCACGCCGGTGCGCTGCACCAGCTGGTCGATCGAGCCGGTGAGCACGAGGCGGCCGCCGTCGATCATGACGACGTGGTCGCACACCCGCTGGACGTCGTCGAGGAGGTGGGTGGCGAACAGCACCGAGATCCCGAAGCCGGCGAGCCGCTCGACCAGCTCGAGCATCTCCTCCCGGCCGAGAGGGTCGAGCCCGGCGGTCGGCTCGTCGAGCAACAGCAGCTCGGGGTCGGCGACCAGGGCCTGGGCGAGCTTGGTGCGCTGCTTCATGCCGGTGGAGAAGCCGCCGATGGGCCGGAAGCGGGCCTCGTCCAGGCCGACGAGGTCGAGGACGTCGGATGCCCGCTGGCGGGCGGCTCGGGTCGGGAGGCCGGCCAGCTCGCCGAAGGTGGACACGAGGTCGGCCGCCGACTGGTCGGGCGGCAGGCAGTCGTGCTCGGGCATGTAGCCGAGGACGCTGCGGATGCCGATGGGATCGGTGGCGACCGCTTTGCCGGTGACCTCGATCCAGCCCGAGGTCGGGAACATGAGGCCCATCATGAGGCGGAACAGCGTGGTCTTGCCGGCGCCGTTGGCTCCCACGAGCCCGACCGAACCCCGGGGCACGTCGACGCTCAGACCCGCGAGCGCGGTGGTGCCGCTGGGGTACGTCAGCGTCAGGTCAGCCGTCCTCAGCAGCGGGGTGGGGGTCCCCGGCTCCGCAAACATCGTGCCGAGTCTGGCACGACCAGCGCGTCTCGCCATGTCAGGTACGCCTCCGGCACCTAGCGTGGCGGCCCATGGACCTCACGCCCTCGCACGTCGGCATCTGCGTCGCCGACCTCGAACGCTCGATGCGGTTCTACTGCGACGGCCTCGGCTTCGCTCCGGCGGAGCGCTACGAGATCACGAACGAGGCGATGCCCGGGCTCGACAAGGTCCTCGAGGTCGAGGCGCCGGTGTCGCTGGTGTCGCAGTTCCTGCAGCACGGAGCCGTGCGCATCGAGCTGCTCTGGTACCCGGACCGGACGCCGAGCGGCACTCCGGCGACGACCCGGGCGCAGCTGGGGCTGACGCACCTGTCGTTCCTCGTCGACGACATCGAGAAGGCGGCGCTGGAACTCGTCGAGCACGGCGCCACGGTCCTGGAGCACACGAGGCCCGGCGGTGGGGCGCAGCTGCTGTTCCTCGCCGATCCGGACGGGACCCGGGTCGAACTGATGGGGAGGGGCTGACCTGCCGGCTTCTAGGTGTTACTTGACAGAACGTGGATTCTCGGCGTTTTGAGGAGGAGGCAGTCTGGCTGCCTACGGCCGACGGCGGCTGGGTCGCCGGTGACCTCGTGGCGGCTCCTGACGCCTGGGCCGCCGCTGTCGTGTGCCACCCGCACCCGGCCTATGGCGGCGATCGGCACAACGTGGTCGTCGACCGGATCTTCCGGACCCTGGCCGCCGCCGGCGTGACCGTGCTCCGTTTCGATTTCCGCCACGACGGCTCGGACGAGCGCCAGGACGTCCTTGCTGCCATCGACCGGATCGCCTCGCCTGACGTGCCGCTGGTCCTCGTCGGCTACTCCTTCGGCGCCGACATCGCCTTGTCGGTCGACGACGACCGGGTCCTCGGCTGGGTGGCCGTGGCGCCGCCGCTGCGCTTCGGATCGACGCCCCGGCCGGCGGATGGCGACCGGCGCCGGGCGCTGGTCCTCGCCGCTGAGCACGACCAGTTCAACCCTCCGGCCGACCTCCGTGCCGCCACAGCGTCGTGGCCCACAGCCACCGTCGAGGTCGTCGGCGGCGCCGACCACTTCCTCGCCGGTGCCGCCGACCGGGTGGCTCGGGCCGTCCTCACCTGGCTTCAGGACCTCACCTGACCCTCGCCATCTGGCGGGAGGTGTCGGTGGCGAGGTGGAGGACCTCGTCGACGGACCAGTGGTCGTTGGCGTGGGTGCCGTGCTTGCTGGCCACGGTGTGGCCGTCGGAGGCGATCAGGAAGTCGGCGGGAAGGCCCAGGCGACCTCCGGAGGGCTTGAGGGGCGGGAGCTTCTGGCGGCGGAGGGCTACGCCGACGGCCGCGACCACAACCGCCTTAACGATGCCGGGCCACGCCCTCGGGTTCAGCAGCGACCGGGGTGACGATTCGACGCCGTACTCCACGTACAGGCGCTTGTCCGGGTCGGCGACGACGGCGAACGGCAGGTCGCCGGCATAGGTCCGCAGCTCGTCGTCCGACGAGTGGAACACGACGACCTCCCGGACGCCGGCGGCGGCCAGCTCGTCGTGGCGTCGCACGAACGACCGCAGGTGCAGGTTGCACACCGGGCAGCCGGCGAACCGCCGGAACTGCAGGTGCACCAACCGGTCGTCGTCCGGGATGGCCACGGCCTCGCCGTGGATGGTCTGCAGCTGCATCGCTCCCCCTCTTCTGTCGGTTCGTAAGCGTATGATGTACTCCTACAGAGAGCGTATGCGTAGCTTGTACGCTTTCCACCGGTGCCCCGACCGAGATCCCTCACCGACGAGCAGATCGCCGCCGCCGCGGTCGCCGTCGTCGATCGCGACGGCCTGGGCGCGCTCTCGATGCGGGTCGTCGCCGAGGAGCTCGACCGGTCGACGATGGCCCTCTACCGCTACGTGACCGGCCGCGAGGACCTGGAGCGGCTCGTCGTCGACTACGTCCTCGCCGACGTCGACCTGGATCGGTCGCCCCGGGCCTCCTGGCCCACCCAGGTGACCCGGCTCGCCGAGGGCGCCCGGGCGGCCATCGCCGCGCACCCCGGCGTCGCGCCGCTGATGCTCAGCCACCGCCACGCCAGCCAGCAGTCCCGGCGCTGGGGCGAGTCGGTCATGGCCGCCCTCGCCGACGGCGGGTTCGCCGGCAAGGACCGGGCGATCGCCTTCCGCACGCTGCTCAGCTACGTGTTCGGCGCCGCCCAGGTCGAGCACCTCGGCCCGCTGTCCGGCCCCGGCACGGCGGCGCTCGCCGGCCTCGACCCGGCCGAGTACCCGAACCTCGCCGACACCGCCCGCCACGCCCGGGCCATCCCCCCGGACGTCGAGTTCCGCAAGGGCCTGGCGATCATCCTGCGCGGCCTCGGGGCAGGATGACCCGGTGTTCGACTCCGACGACCTGACGGAGCTGGCCGGCCACGTCGCCCACTTGTGGACCGCCGCTGCCGACGGCGACTGGTCGGCCCCTGCCGGGACCTTGGACTGGAGCTGCACCGCCACCGCCGACCACGTGGTCGACACGGTGCTGGCGCCGGCCTTCTTCCTGGCCTCGCGCAAGCTCGACGGCTACCCCGCCTTCGAGCCCTGCACCCTGGGCCCTTCACCGAGCCTCACCGATCTCGTCGAGGGGCTGATGACCGCCACCCGCATGCTCACGGCCGTGGTCGGCGCCGCCCCGGCCGACGCCAGGGCCTGCATCTGGACCCGGCCGCCCGAGGCCCGCGGGCCGGCCGACTTCCCGCCCCGGGCCGGCCTCGAGCTGATCCTCCACGCCCACGACATCGCCAGCGGCCTGGGCGCCCGGTTCGACCCACCGCCGCAGCTCGCCGATCGGCTCCGCCGGCACACCCGGGACTGGGCCTTCTGGCGCACCCCGGGCTGGTCGCCACTGACCCTCGCCGGCGACCCGTGGGCCGACCTGCTCCGGGCCTCGGGCCGCCTCCGGCCGGCGCCCGGCTGAGCTGAGAATCCCCGGAATGAATCACCTGGATCCGATTGACACTCATAGTGAGGATCAACACACTGGGTGAACGGGACGTGAGGCGGCCCTGCTGGATACATCGACCGGAGGACCCCACTTGGCCTTGCAAGGAGCTCTCGACGCGTTCCCGCTGCCTGACGTGCTGCGGGTGCTCGCCCAAACGAGCAAGACGGGGCACCTCCACCTCGAAGGCGACCGGGGCCGCGGCGGGGTCTGGTTCGACGAGGGGGCCGTGGTCGCGGTCGACGCCGACCGCTCCACCAAGGCCGCGCCCCTGGACGAACGGCTCTTCGAGCTGCTGCGCTTCCGCCAGGGCATCTTCCGCTTCACCCCCGACGAGACGCTGCGCCAGCCCACCGAGGACCCCCAAGAGCTCGACGGCATCCTGCGCTCCGCCACCCGGCTGGCCGACGAGTGGCGCGAGCTCGAGCGGGTGGTCCCGTCGCTGGCGCACCACGTCGCGCTCGCACCGGCGCTGCAGCACGAGCAGGTGCTGCTCGACGCCGGCTCCTGGTCGTCGCTCGTGGCCATCGGCGACGGCCGCAGCGTCGCCGAGCTCGCGGACCGGCTCGGCCTCGGGGAGCTCGGAGTCGCCCGGGTCCTGACCGACCTGGTCGAGCTCGGCATGGTCGTCGTCGAGGAGCCCGACGCCCGCACGAACCTCGTCACGACCGGCTCGTAGGGAGAACGGGCCCCGCAAGGGCCAGCACTCCCCCGCCAGGCGCCGTAGCTTCCGAGGGGTGACGCCCACCATGCCAGCCGTGTTCGTCGGCCACGGCAGCCCCATGAACACGCTCGAGCGCAACCGCTACACCGAGGCGTGGCGGCGCTTCGGGGCCTCGATCGAGCGCGAGCACCTCCGGGCCGTGCTCTGCGTATCGGCCCACTGGTACATCAACGCGACGGCGGTCACCGCCATGGCCCGGCCCCGGGTCATCCACGACTTCTACGGCTTCCCCCAGGAGCTGTTCGACTTCGACTACCCGGCCCCCGGCGCCCCGGACGTGGCCCAGGAGGTCATCGACACCGTGCGGCCGCTCTGGGTCGGCGCCGATCACGACAGCTGGGGCCTCGACCACGGCACCTGGTCGGTGCTCGCCCACGTGTTCCCCGACGCCGACGTCCCGGTGGTGCAGCTGGCCATCAACGGCCTCCAGCCGCCCGAGTACCACCTCGAGCTCGGCCGCCGCCTGGCCCCGCTGCGGGAGGCGGGCGTGCTGGTGGTCGGCAGCGGCAACGTGGTGCACAACCTGCGGGCGCTCGACTTCTCGCTGCCCGACGCGGGCTTCCGGTGGGCCGAGCGCTTCGACGAGGCGGTGCGCGGGGTCATGGCCGCGACGCCTGGCCTGGTCGCCGACACGCTGCAGCACCCGGACGCCCGCTCAGCCGTGCCGACCCCGGATCACTTCCTGCCGTTGCTGTACGTCGCCGGGATCGCCGCCGAGTCCGGCCAGGACGCCGAGGTCCTCGTCGACGGCTACACCGCCGGCTCGCTGTCGATGACCAGCTACACGGTCGGCGCCGATTGCCCACCCGCCGCCAACGGCGAGATCGGCGAGGGAGCCGGACTCCCCTCCCCCACCGACGTGCCCCCCGACGAGTCGAACCTCTAGTGACCTAAGTCACGTTGTCGTCGACAGTTTTCGATATATCGTTGAGCTATCGCAGAACGACGACAAGGAGATTCGACATGCGACAGTTCAATCGAGACATCAACCGGCGGCACGAGCGACCGATGGACCGGCGCTACGGCCGGGGACCTGGTCCCGGGCCTCGTGGCTTCGGCCCCTGGGACATGCCCTTCGACCCTCGCTTCGACCCCGCGGGTCGAGGGCGAGGCCGTCGGGGTGGAGGCCGCCGGGGCCGGCGGGGCGACGTGCGCGCCGCCGTGCTCGCCCTCCTGGCCGAGCGCCCGATGCACGGCTACGAGATCATCCAGGAGCTGGACTCCCGTACCGGCGGCATCTGGCGGCCGAGCCCCGGGTCGATCTACCCGACCCTCCAGCTGCTGGAGGACGAGGGCCTGATCACCAGCGAGCGGGCCGAGGGCCGCAAGCAGTTCACGCTGACCGAGGCGGGGCGCGAGGAGGCCGACAAGGCCACCGCCAAGCCCCCGTGGGAGGCGTTCGCCGACGAGGACACGGTCACCGCGGCCCGGGACTTCCGGGAGACGGTGTTCGGCCTCATGAACGCCATGCGCGAGGTCGGCAGTTCGGGCACCGAGGAGCAGCGCACCAAGGCGTTGGAGCTCCTGCAGGAGACCCGGCGCAAGCTCTACGCGATCCTCGCCGAGGGCTGAGCCTCACCCGAGACGATGCAACGATGCGGCGTCACTCGCTCCAGGCGGGCGGGCGGCGCCGCATCACGGCGTTTTCGGCAGCAGCTGGTCGACGAGCTCGGGCACGCGGTCGGGTGTGACCCGGGGCCGGTGGAAGAGGCCACGGAGGATGACCGGCCCGACGAGGGCGTCGGCCAGCAGCGCGGTGTCGGTGTCCGGGGACAGCTCGCCGGCGGCGATGGCGTCGTCGAGCACCTCGACGATCCGGGACATCCCGAGCTCGTTCAGCTCGCTACAGACCTGGGCGACCTCGGCGCAGTGGGCCGACGCTTCGAGCAGGGCGGGCAGGCAGGTGACCTGCCAGTCCGGCTCGTCGACCGCCTGGGCCAGCTCCGTGAGCAGCGCGACGAGTCGCTCCCGCACCGGCCCCGGCGGCGGCACCTCCCGGTCGACCTTCATGGCGTGGAAGGCGTCGGTGACGAGGGCGAGCTTGCCAGGCCAGTGCCGGTAGATGGTGCTCTTGGCGACGCCGGAGCGCGCAGCCACACCCTCGATCGACAGCTCGCCGTACCCGACCTCGGCCAGCAGCTCGAGGGTGGTCCGCAGCACGACCTCGCGCGAACGCTCCACCCGAGGGTCGGGCGTCGCCCGGACCTTCGTGGTGGAGACGTTCTGCGCAGCCATCGCTCTCAGTTTGCCTGAGCCGCCGGGGCTAGCTCGATTTCGACCTCACCCTCGGCGAGCAACAGGTCGAGCTCGTCGGCCGGGGCGACCTCGTCCTCGTCGCCCTTGCGGCGCAGGCTGAAGAAGACCAGCACGCCGGCGGCCAGGGTCACGGCGATCGACAGCAGGTTGGTCACCCGGAAGGCATCGACGAAGGCCGACTGGGCCTCGGCCAGCAGCGCCGGCCCGTTGGGCAGCTTGCTGGCGACCTTCACGGCGCCGCCGATCGACTCCGACGCCTGGTCCCGGGCGCTGTTGCTGAGCCCAAGGCCCGACAGGTCGAGCGACGAGCGGTAGGCCGAGCCCAGCAGCGTGCCCATGACGGCCACGCCGAGGGCGGCCCCGAGCTCCCGGGTGGTGTCGTTGACCGCCGAGCCGACGCCCGCCTTGTCCAGCGGCACGGCCGACATGATGCTGCCGGTCGCCGGGGCGAAGATGGCGCCCATGCCCAGGCCCTGGAGGGCGAAGGCGACGCCGAGCAGCAGGTACGACGAGCCGGCGTCCAGCTGGGTCAGGATGCCGAAGGCGGCGGCGACCATCACGAAGCCGGCGCCCATCACCCGGCCGATGCCGTAGCGCTCCCCCATCTCTGCGGTCCGCGGAGCGGCGATGATGACCGCGCCCGCCCAGGGCAGCGTGGCGAAGCCGGTGGCCAGCGTCGAGTAGCCCAACACGTACTGCATGTAGAGCGTGCTCAGGAAGAACACGGCGAAGGCGCAGAAGAAGCTGAGCATGATCGCCGCGCTGCCGACGCTCAGGCGCCGGTCGGCGAACAGGCGCATCGGCAGCATCGGGTGCTCGGTCTTGCGCTCCCAGGCGACGAAGGTACCGAGGAAGACGACGGCCACAGCGAAGGCACCCAGCACCCGGCCCGACGTCCAGCCGTAGTCGGCGCTCTCGATGATCCCGTAGAGGAGGCCGACCATGCCGATCACCGACAGGATGCCGCCGACGGGGTCGAGCGGGGTGGCATGGCTGTCACGTGAGCGAGGCGACAGGGCGAAGATCGCGATGGCGGTGACCAGCACGACCGGCAGGTTCACCAGCACCGTCGAGCCCCACCAGTAGCGCTCCAGCAGCGCACCCGACACGATCGGCCCGAGCGCGCCGCCCGCACCGGCGAACCCGGTCCAGGTGGCGATGGCCTTGGTCCGCTCCTCGGGCGGGAAGATCGCCGTGATCATCGACAGGGTCGCGGGCATGACGAAGGCGGCGCCGGCGCCCATGATCCCTCGGCCGATGATGACCTGGGCCGGAGCGTCGGCGACGCCGGCGACCGCCAGGCCGAGGGCGAACACGCCCAACCCGCCGAGGAGGGCACCCTTGCGGCCGTAGCGGTCGCCGATTGCGCCGGCCGGGAGGAGCAGGCCGGCGAACACGATGGCGTAGGCGTCGATCATCCAGTGCAGCTGGGTGGCGCTGGCGTCGAGCGCCTGCTGCATCGACGGTGTCGCCACGTTGAGTGACGACACCGCCAGGACGACGAGGACGAGGGAGAGGCACATCACGCCGAGCAGCGCCCAGCGCCGCCGGTAGATCGCCGGGTCCTCCCAGAGAGCGGTGGGCGATGGAGCGATCGCCACGGTGGATGAGGTCGACATGGTTGTGAAACGTATGCGTAGCGTTGCGCTACGGCAACGTTTCATATGTCACATCGGTCGCCGTACAGGCCTCCGACCAGGGCTACTCCAGCGCCTGGCGAGCGAAGCCCCGGGGCTCGCGACCGGCCAGCAGCCAGCCGGCCAGCGCTGCGGCGAGCGGCATGCCCACGAGCAGGGCGGCGAGGTGCGCCGCCGGCAGGGGGGTCAACTTGCCCAGCTCGGCCCGGTAACCCGCGGCCAACGCCAGGTAAGCGCCGGCTGTTCCCAGGGCGACACCAAGCAGCGCGAGCGCGCCCGCAGTGGTCGCCGTCAGCGACCGGCGCGTGCGTGGCGCGGCGCCCGTTGCGGTGAGGGTCTGCAGGTCCCGGGTCGACTCGCCCCGGATCAGCCCGATCGCCATGGCCACGATGGCGAGGCCGAGGGCGGCACCGCCGATGGTGGCCCCCGTGCGCAGCGCTGCGAGCTCGTCCTGGGTGGAGCGCACCTCGATCTCGAGCCCGCTGTCGGCGGCGGCCTCCCGGGCCGCCGCGATCTGGTCTGACGTCAGCGGCTGGGGCGACTCGACCAGCCAACCCACTCGGGCGGCGACCCAGTCGTGCCGCTCCATCGCGGCCTGGGTGACGAGCGCAGTCGGCGCCGAGGTGTACGCCGCGAGGTCGAGGTACCGCACCTTGATCGGCTCGCTGGGTTCCTGACGCTTCGAGAAGTCGAGCAGCTCGAGGACCGGGTAGTCGTGGCCTGTGACGAGGTCGATGTCGTCATCTATCGAGGCCGGGTCGATGCCGTAGTGCGCGAGCAGGTCGGGCGTGGCGACGTAGGCAGTGGCGACGAAGCGCGAGGTGTTGCTGTTGAGGGGTCGGGCGACGGTCACGGGCTCGCGTGGCACGGACGCATCGGCCGTCTCGGGAACGGGCACGTCGAGCGTGAGGCTCGTCGTGTCGTCGCCGAGCGCCTCGGCCACTGTGGCGGCCTGCTCGTCGAGTCGCCGGATCGCCGCCTCGCTCAGGTCGAGATCGGCCGGGTTGCGCTTGCCGTTGGCGAGGACGACCACCTGACGGTTCGAGAGGTTGCCGCTGTCGCTGCGGTACTCGTTGGCCTCGGCAACGACCACGATCATCACAGTGATGCCGAGCCCGAGGGTGATCGCAGCCAGGGCGGCGGCTGCTCGCGCCTGGAAGCGAGCGAGGTCGCGTAGCGCGAGCCGGGGCCCGAACGGCAGGCGGCGGGCCGGCCTCGCCAGGCCCCGAACCGCGGCGGGGGTCACGAAGACGATCCCGAGCACGATGGCGAGGGTGCCGCCGATCAGCAGCCACGGCGTGGGCTCCTCGACCCCCGCCGGGTTGGCGATGGCGATCCCCCCGGCACCGGCGGCGATCAGCAGCACCGCCAGAGCCAGCGAGCGGTGCACGGGCAGTGGACGCGGTGGCCGCCCGGACAGGGCGGACATGACCGACAGCCGGGAGATGGTCCGGGCGGGCCACCACGCCGCGATTGCTGCTGTGACGATCCCGATGGCGAGGACGGTCCCGAGCTGGCCCCACGGCAGGTCGAGGCGGTTGATCCGGTGGTCGGCGCCGGTCTCGGCGGCCGGGGCGGCGATGAGCCAGATCGCAACGCCGGCCAGGCCACCGACCACCGCACCGACGAATCCGACGAGTACCCCGTTGGCCACCATGACCAGGCGGAGATGCCGCCCCGTGGCGCCGATGGCCGACAGCAGGCCGAGCTGGCGCTGGCGGCGCTGGGCCACGACGACGAACCCGGCCGAGGCGATGAGGGCCACCAGGGCCATCCCGAGGGTGGTGATGATCAGCACGCTCACCGCCACCACGGCGGCCTCGTCATCCCGTCCGGTGACCGAGAACGGCGGCGTCTCGCCATCGGACCCGGCTCGTGACACGGTCGCGTCGAACGGAACGTCGGGGTCCGCGATCAGGACGGTGTAGCTCTCCGCCGCCGCGATCGGCTCGCCGGCCACGAGGGCGAACTCGTCGCTCAGGCGACCGGGGTTCTCGACGAGCCCGACGACCGTGCGTTCGACGCGGTCGAGCTCGACGGTCTCGCCCAGATCCGTGTCGAGCAGGGTTGCGACATGGTCGGTGAGCGCAACCTCGCCGTCGGCGGTCGGATACCGGCCGTCACGGAGCGCCAGCATCGGCGCGCCGAGCTCATCTTCGGGGTCCTGCACCCGCAGGTCGACGGTCTCGGCGGAGCCCGGTAGGGCGACCGGGTGGTGGGCGATGAGCTCGATGTCGCCGAAGCGGTGCTCGATGGCCTGGATCGTTCGTTGCGCCATCGCCTGGTCGCTGCCGTCGACCCGGGACAGGGCGCCTGCGGCGCCGAACTCGCCGTCCTCGTCGGTGCTCATGCTGATGATGAGCGTGGTTCCCGCTACTGCGGCCGCGACGGCCATGGTCATCAACGTCAGCACGAGGAGCTGCTGGCGCCAGTCCCGCCGGAAGAGCCGCCACGCCCAGCGCACGACCGCCCGGCGGGCCGGGCCCTGCAGTCCGCCCGCCCGGGCCATCAGTGGGATCCCAACAGTGATTCGGGGGCGGCCGGGCGGCTGGTCTGGTCGACGACGCGGCCGTCCCGCAGGAACACCACCCGGTCGGCCCACGACGCCAGCTGCGCCTCGTGCGTGACGACCACACCGGCCGCGCCGCGCTCGCAGATGCGCTTGACGAGCCGCATGACCGCCTCGCTGTTGACCGAGTCGAGGGCGCCGGTCGGCTCGTCGGCGAGCAGCAGCCGGCGGGAGCCGACCACGGCGCGGGCGATGGCGACCCGCTGGCGCTCGCCGCCGGACAGGTCGTCGGCGAAGTGGTCGGCCCGCTCGGCGATGCCGAGGTCCTCGAGCGCGGCGAGCGCCGCAGCCTTGGCGTCGCGGGCCGAGGTGCCGTCGAGCTCCAGCGGCATGGCCACGTTCTCCGCCGCCGTGAGCCCGGCCAGGAGGTTGAAGTCCTGGAACACGTAGCCGATCGACTGCCGGCGTAGCCGCGCCTTCTCCTTGCGGGACATGCCGCCGAGCGACGCGCCGCCCACCAGGACGTCGCCGCTGGACGGCTCCTCGAGGCTGCCGGCGATCGTGAGCAGGGTGCTCTTGCCCGAGCCGCTGGGGCCCATGACCGCCACCAGCTCGCCGACGGCGACGGTGAGCTCGATGCCCCGCAGCGCGTGCACCTCCGCGGCGCCCTCGCCGTAGACCTTGGCGACGTCCCGCAGCTCCAACATCGCGGTCATGACCGTGCCTCCTGGCGGTCGGGCTCGGGCACGTCGTTCGGCACGTCGGCCGGCTGGGGGCGGGGGCCACGGCGTAGGCGGGTCTCCGCGGCGTCGAGCCAGCGGACCGCAGCCTCGATACGGAAGAGCTCTGCGTCGACGATCAGCGCGAGGGCGACGTCACCCTCGTCGGCCGCCGCCTTGACGGCGGTGTAGCGCTGCATCTGCTCGACCAGGTGCCGGCGGTGGACCTGGATGACCTCGTCGACGTCGACCCCGGGCACCTGGACGGCGACGAGCACCTTGATCAGCAGCTCGTCCCGAGGGGGCTGGGCGGCCGCCGGTGGGGTCTGCAGCCAGTCGAGCAGCTCGTGGGAGCCGTCGTCGGTGATGTGGTAGCCCTTCTGGGGCCCTTCCGCGGTGCCGTCGGAGGCCACGAGCCCGTCGCGCTCGAGGCGCTGGAGGGTGGTGTAGACCTGCCCGACGTTCAGCGGCCACACCTCGCCCGTCCGTGCCTCGAACTCGTGGCGCAGCTGCAGGCCGTACTTGGGGCCCTCGCTGAGGAGGGCAAGCAGGGCGTGGCGGACGCTCATCGCAGGCTCCGTCGTGGCCGCGGAGCTCGACCGGCCCTTCGTGGCTCCCGAACATTCAACATACGCAGTAGGATACTCAGTATCCTCTGGGCGTCAAGCCACCCGAGCCACTTCGGCAAGTAGCGTCGCCCCGATGGGGGGACGGCTGAGATGGGGTGCGGCGACGCTGGCTGTGGTGCTGCTCGCTGCCGGGTGCTCGGGGGACGACGACTCGGACAAGGCTGATGAGTCCAAGGTGACCGAGATAGCTGAGTTGAAGGCGACATTCATCGAGGACGAAACGTTCGTCGACAGCGAGCGGGCGATGGCGGGGTCGAACGGGATCCCGGCGGCGACGAGCCGGACACTGGTGACCCGCATCGCCTATCCACAACCCTTGCAAGGCAAGCACCCGCTGGTCGTCTTCGCCCACGGCCTGGGTGGTAACCCGGCTCGGCACACCGACCTGATGACTGCCTGGGCCGAGGCCGGGTACATCGTGGCGGCGCCGGCGTTCCCCCGGACCAACGACGGCCAGCCGGGCGGGCGGGACGCCCTCGACGTCGCCGACATGGTGAACCAGCCCGGCGACGTGAGCTTCGTCATCGACTCGATGCTGGCGCTGGACGACGGGCCGGTGGCCGGGCACATCGACGCCGACCACATCGGCGTGGCCGGTCACTCGCTGGGCGGGGCGACGACCTACGCGCTCGCCGAGAACACCTGCTGCCGGGACGACCGGGTCGACGCGATCATGCTGCTGGCCATCGCCCCGCTGGAGCTGCAGGACATGTTCGTGGGCGACTTCGACCCGCAGCCCCTGCCCGTCCTCCAGGTGGTGGCCGACGGCGACTTCGTCTACGAGGCCAGCGAGAAGGCCTACCCGACCCTGCCGTCCCCCAAGTGGTACGTGACCCTCCACGGGGGCGACGCCTCCCGCCACGTCCACCCCTACGAGGACACCCCCGACCCCGCCGACCAGGTGGTCCTCGACGTCACCACCGAGTTCTGGAACCTCGAGCTGGGCGCCGACCCCGAAGCCGGGTCCCGCCTCGAGAAAGCCGCCAGCCCCACCGACGGCAAGGCGACCCTCCAGCGAGACCTCTGAGGTTTCAAAGAACTCGGACCGAGGGGGTCAGGTCGGGGTCGGTGAAGGCGAGGAGGGCGTGGGCTTCGTGCTCGACGGCCGCACGGTCGGCGTCGGCCAGCGGGACGTGGGGAGCCACAGTCAGAGCCGCCGAGTCGGGGGTGCGGGTGGTCTTCCAGGTGGCGGACCACAGGCCGTCGACGAGCACAGTACCGGTGGTGGCGCCGGTGCCAGGTGGGAGGGGGACGCGGCGGGCGTCGGGGATGAAGCGACGGCGGTCGGCGTGGGACAGGAGGACGTTGTCGTACTCCGGGAGGAAGCGCGGGGGCGCCGGCACGTCAGCGGAGGGCCGGGGTGCGTCGGGGAGGTCGTGGTAGACGACGCCCTCCTCGTCGGTCAGCTGCACCAGCGGCAGGCGCTCCACCACCTCGCGCAGGCGGGTGAGGCCGGACCACAGCTGCACGTCGGCCACCGTCGCCGGCCCGAACGCCGCCAGGTAGCGCAGCACCAAGTCGTCGACCGACCCCGAGCCGTCAAGGGGTGACCCCAACCACGACGACGCCAGTTGCCACGCCGCCGGGCCGTTCGAGCCCCACACGCCGCGGGGCAAGGACTGGACCATCGGCAAGAGGTAGCTCGCGGCGTAGGCCAGGGAGACGGCGTCGCGATCGGGCCACAGCGGGCTCAGCGCAGACGCCAGCGCCGGCCGGGTCACCGGGCCGGCCGCCACCAACGGCTCGGCGGCCGCGAGCACAGCACCGAGGTCCAGACCCGCCAGCTCCTTGGCGAACGGGGAGCCCTTGAAGCCGCGGTCCATGACCGGTTGGAGCAACGGGCGAAGGACCCGGTAGTCGCCGGCGCTGGCGAGGTGGACGGTGACCCGCATCATCGACGCCCGGACAACCGACCGCTGGGTCAACAGGTCCACCAGCTCACGCGGAGTGAAGTCGACCAGCCGCGACCAGAGCCCGACGTAGGGCGCCAGGGGTGCCTGGGCCTGCATCCCCACGAGGTGTTCGATGGCGTCGAGCGCCGTCAGATCGGCTCGCTGCAGCAGCAGCTGTCGGTCCAACGTCGCCCGGTTCAATGACCGAACTGTCACCAGCATGCGCAACACATTGTGTGCGATCTGTGTAAGTAGGACACGTCATCCGACTTTCGCTCTTGCGCGGATTGCCGTTGAAAATTACGGGTCGTTTGATTCTGCAACCCGCTGGGAAACATGCCTGCCGTTCGTTATTCACCCGACCGCCGATCGGAGGCGGCGGGCAACGAGGGCCTGCTGCGCTTCGGGGATCTAGCGATGGACACGCGCACGCGCGACGTCCACCGCGGAGAGCGGCCGATCTACCTCACACCGACGGAGTTCCGGCTGATGGAGCTCTTCCTCCGGAACCCGCGACAGGTCCTGACCCATGAGGTGATCTTCGATCGGGTCTGGGGCTTCGACTTCGGCCGGGCGTCGAACACGCTGAACGTCTACATCGGCTACCTGCGGCGCAAGACGGAGGCGGGCGGCGAGAGCCGGCTGCTCCACACCGCCCGGGGCGTCGGCTTCATCCTGCGGGATTAGGGCGTTATCCAAATCCCGTAAGGGTTTTCTCTTAGACGTTTCTTACTGATCTCTCACATTCGTCTGGGTCAATAGGCGGACTGGGCCGAACAGTTCCCGCCCCACGGGGGGTGCGGGCAGAGCTGCCGCGCCCAGCCGGAGGGAGGGGGGACTATGTCCACCAAGCACGCACGCCGTCGTCGGCGCGCGCCCAGCCGCGGGCGAAGGCACCTGGTACGGATTGCCTCGGTGCTCGCTTTGCTCTTGTTGTCGAGTGTCGCGACGGACTCGCATGCGCAAGCACAGACACTCGACTTCGGCACGGCGCGTTCGCTCGACGGCTCGAACAACAATCGGAACAATCCGACGTGGGGCCGAGCCAACGTTCAATATCGGCGTCAGGCGGCCGCCCGCTACGCGGACGGGATCGGTGCTCCGGTCAGCGGCCAGACGCCGCGGTACACCAGCAACCGGATCATCAACGACGTCAACCAGAACCTGTTCTCCGAGAACCGGGTGAGCCAGTGGGGCTTCACCTGGGGCCAGTTCTTGGACCACACGTTCGGGTTGCGGGCCCAAGGCGGGGCGAACGCGCCACTGGCGTTCAACGCGAACGACCCGCTGGAGAGCTTCCGCAATGACTTCGGGAACATCTCGTTCCAACGCAGCGGTGTCGCACCAGGCACCGGTGTCACCACGCCACGCCAGCAGATCAACACGATCGACTCGTACATCGACGCATCGGCGGTCTACGGCAACTCGGCCGATCGTCTCGACTGGATGCGGCAAGGCACCCGTGACGGAAACCCGGACAACAACAGCGCCCTGATGCTGCTGCCCGACGGCTACCTGCCCAAGGCAAGCGCCCGCGGCAACCCCGCCGCAGCGCCGCCGGCCGACAGGGATGGCCTCCTGCGGGTCAACCCGGACGACGCCACCATCGCCGGTGATGTCCGCTCCAACGAGAACATCGCCCTTACCGCGACGCACACGCTGTTCGCCCGCGAGCACAACCGCATCGTGAACCGGCTGCCCTCGTTCCTGGGTGACAACCTGCGGTTCGAGATCGCCCGCAAGGTCGTAGGTGCCGAGCAGCAGTTCATCACTTACACCGAGTTCCTACCGGCGGTCGGCATCCAGCTGCCCGCATACCAGGGCTACAACCCGAACGTCGACGCGACGCTCTCCAACGAGTTCGCGACCGTCGGCTACCGGGCCCACAGCATGATCCACGGCGAGGTCGAGCCGGGCGGTGAGGTCGCCGACTACACCCAGGCTGAGCTCGACGCCATCGAGGCTCAGGGTGTCGAGGTCGTCGTCGAGGGGGACGAGGTCGAGTTCGTCGTCCCGCTGAACGTCGCCTTCTTCAACCCGAACCTGCTGCGTCAGATCGGCCTCGGCGCCGTCCTGAAGGGCATCGGGGGCGAGTCGCAGTACAAGAACGACGAGCAGATCGACAACCAGCTGCGCAGCGTTCTGTTCCAGGTCCCCAAGCCTGGTGTGCCCGACCCCAGCGTGTGCCTCGACGGCCCGTCGTTGCCCGACTGCTTCCAGGGCGTCCTCGACCTGGGTGCGATCGACATCCAGCGTGCCCGTGACCACGGCATGCCGACGTACAACGGGCTGCGGGCCGCCTACGGTCTGCCGGCCAAGACGTCGTTCACGTCGATCACCGGCGAGTCGACCTCGAACTTCCCGCTGTTCGACCCGCAGGTCAACCCGTTCGACCCGTTGAACGACCCCGACATCCTGGACTTCGTCCAGCTGCGGGACATCGACGGGAACATCATCCCGCTCGGGTCCGAAGCGGCCGACACCGACGCTGTGACCGGCATCCGCCGCACGACGCTGGCCGCCCGGCTGCGGGGTGTCTACGGGAGCATCGGCAACATCGACCCGTTCGTCGGGATGATCTCCGAGCGCCACGTCGCCGGCACCGAGTTCGGCGAGCTCCAGTTGGCGATCTGGAGGCGTGAGTTCCAGCGGCTGCGTGACGGCGACCGCTTCTTCTACGCCAACGATCCCGACCTGACGTTGATCCGGAACACGTTCGGCATCGACTTCCGTCGGACGCTGTCGCAGGTGATCGTCGACAACACCGAATTGGTGACCGGCGACATCGCCGCCAACGTGTTCAAGGCTCCAGCCGGAGGCTGACCCTGATCGTTCTGGTGGCTGGACCGCGCCAGATCCCATCGGCGTCCAGCCACCAGGACCCGGTCATCATCCGGCCGAGTCGGAGGAGCAGGCTGCCCGAGCGGCCTGCTCCTCCTCCAAGCGGGCCAGGGCGTCGGCGAGGACCTCCGCCTTCCGGCCCGTGCGCTCGTTCATGACGAGCGCCGCGCCCCGGCTGCGTCGCTTGGCGGTGCTGCTGACCGACTGGCGCTGGTACAGGTCCCGGTACTTGTCCCGGGCCTGGCGGCAGCGGTCGATGTCCTGACTGAGCCGCTCGTCGCTCAGCTTGTCGGCGTTGCCCGGCAAGCTCGCCTCGTAGAGGTCGTACTCGGCTTCGGTCAGCAGCTGCTGGGTCTCGTCCACGGCTCGGGCCTCCTCGAGCCCGCCACCGCGGGGACGCTACCCAGCCGATCCCGGTTCCCGACATGGCCCGGCCGGCGACCCGCCTGAGCAGTTCGTCAACCCGCCAACTAGCTTCGGGAGGCGTGATCGTCGAGACCCTCGTGGGGAAGGTCGAAGGGGTGGAGAAAGGCGGGATCCTGCAGTTCCGCGCCATCCCCTACGCGTGGGCCGACCGCTTCCGGCCGCCGGAGCCGGCCCTCCCCTGGGCCGGGGTCCTCGATGCGACCCAGTTCGGGCCGGCCGCGCCCCAGGAGCCCTCGGCCACCGACGCCCTCCTCGGCGTGCGGGACCAGGTGACCAGCGAGGACTGCCTGACGCTGAACGTCTACACGCCGGCCGCCGACGACGAGCGCCGCCCGGTCATGGTCTGGATCCACGGCGGCGGCTTCACCAGCGGCGCCGGCCACCTGCCCTACTACAACGCCACCAAGCTGGCCGCCGAGTCGAACGTGGTGGTCGTCACCATCAACTACCGGCTCGGCGTCCTCGGCTTCCTGTACCTCGACCACCTGTGCCCCGACCTCGCCGGCTCGGGCAACAACGGGCTCCGCGACCAGATCGCCGCGCTCGAGTGGGTGCGGGACAATGTCGACGCCTTCGGCGGCGACCCCGGCCGGGTCACGATCTTCGGCGAGTCGGCCGGCGGCATGAGCGTCGCCACCCTGCTCGGGGCGCCCGCCGCCCAGGGGCTGTTCCACGGCGCCATCGCCCAGAGCGGCGCGGCGGAGAACGTGCTCGACACCGACGCCGCCAGCTGGGTCACCGATCAGGTGCTCGACCACCTGGAGCTCGGCCCCGGCGACGTCGTCCAGCTCCTCGACGTGCCCCTCGAGGAGATCCTGACCGCCCAGAACGCGGCGGAGACGGCCGTGCTGACCGGCGCGCCCGGCCCCGACCGGCGGGCGACCGCCGATCTGCACCTGCCGTTCCAGCCGGTGGTCGACGGCGGCCTGCTGACCGGCCCGCCGCTCGACGCCATCCGCGCCGGCAGCGCCGCCGGGGTGCCGTTGGTGGTCGGCACCACCGCCGAGGAGTGGAACCTCTTCGCCCTCCGGGACACGCTCGACGACATCGGCGAGGCCCGGCTGCACCGCCGCGCCACCCGCATGCTCGGCCCGGAGCTGGGTGAGCAGGCCATCGACGTCTACCGCACCGCCCGGCCCGCCGCCCACAGCGGGGAGCTGTGGTGCGCCATCCTCACCGACCGGGTGTTCCGCATGCCGGCCGTCCGCCTCGCGGAGGCCCAGCTGCCCCACGCTCCGCACGTGGCGATGTACCGCTTCGACTACCGGTCGACGGTCATGGACGGCCAGGTCGGGGCGTGCCACGCCATCGACATCCCGTTCGTCTTCAACAACGTCGACCAGCCCGGCGTGCAGCTGCTGCTGGGCGGCGTCGACGAGGGCACCCAGGCCCTCGCCCGGCAGGCGTCCGCCGCGTGGGCGCGAATGGCCGCGACCGGCCGGCCCGGCGGGGGTGATCTCGACTGGCCCGACTACGACCTCGATCGCCGGGCCACCTGCATCTTCGACCGGACGACCACCCTCGTCGACGACCCCGAGGGCGCGATCCGCGCCTTCTGGACCAGCTGAGGAGCTCGCCATGGCACCCAACCCCCACTCGCCGGCGCCGCACAAGCCACCCACGTTCGACTCGCCCGACGAGGAGCGCACCCACATCAAGCAGCGGATGGCCGCGGCCTTCCGGCTGTTCGACCGCTTCGGCTTCAACGAGGGCGTCGCCGGCCACCTGACCTGCCGCGACCCCGAGGACCCGAACCTCTTCTGGGTCAATCCGTTCGGGATGTCGTTCGGGCTGATCCGGGTCTCGGACCTGATCCTCTGCGACCACGAGGGCAACGTCGTCGAGGGCGACTGGCCGGTGAACCGGGCCGCGTTCGTGATCCACAGCCAGGTCCACCAGGCCCGGCCCGACGTCGAGGCTGCGGCCCACACCCACTCGCCCTACGGGCGGACGTTCTCGGCGCTCGGCCGGCTGCTCGACCCGCTCACCCAGGACTCGTGCGCGTTCTACGGCGACCACACCCTGTTCGACGACTACACCGGCGTGGTCATCGACGTCGAGGAGGGCAAGCGCCTCGCCCACGCGTTGGGCGGCGCCAAGGCCTGCATCCTGCGCAACCACGGCCTGCTGACGGTCGGCGGCAGCGTCGACGAGGCCGCCTGGTGGTTCATCACCATGGAGCGCACCTGCCAGGTGCAGCTCATGGCCGAGGCCGCCGCCGGCACCCCCGTGCTCATCGACCCCGACCAGGCGGAGCGCACCGCCAAGCAGGTCGGGCTGCCGATGGCGGGGTGGTTCAGCTTCCAGCCGCTGTACGACAAGATCGTGGCCGACCAGCCGGATCTGCTCGACTGAGTACAGATGACGCGGACCACGTGTGCACCACTGAGCGGCCGAGTGCCAGTACACCGGGCGCTGGCGACATCTGTGCTCACTGACCCGTCACGGGGTACTGCACGCCTGTGGGAGTGACACCGATCGCTGCAGCTGTCGAGCGACGGCGCGAGGAGGTCCTCGAACGCCTGCTCTCGGCCCAGAACGCCCACGACGTGCCCGGGGCGCTCGCGTGCTTCGAGCACCCGCGCTACGAGCTCATCGGCAACGCCCGGGTCTACGACGGCGCCGAGGACGTCGAGCAGTACTACGACATGACCTGGCACTTCTTCCCGGACCTGCACTTCGAGGTCATCGCGGTGCACCACGCGGCGAACGCCGTCATCGCCGAGCTGTGGATGTCGGGCACCCACCTCGGCTCGGGCCCTGACTTCGAGGCCGGCGGCAAGCGCTTCCGCTGCCGCACCGCGGTGATATTCACCTTCGGCGAAGATCTGCTCACGTGCGCGCGGGTGTACTACGACACCGGGACCATCGCCCGACAACTCGCCTGAACCGAGCTCCAGCCCCCTGGGGAGGCCGTGATGAACGAGTACCTGATCGAAGGCCGGACCGTGGCCATGCCAGTGGTCGTCCGCGACGCCAGCGCCGGCACCGCCATGTTCGAGGTGGACGCCACCGCGGCCCAGGACCTGCTGCCGGGCGACGCCTTCACGGTCGTCGAGTCGGCGCCGGGGCGGGCGCAGCTCAACATCGCCACCATCGACTACCGGGACAACGACCTGGGTGACTACCACGAGGTCGGCATCACCCTGTTCGTCACGCCCCGCACGAGCGGCGAGGCGGGCACGTTCATCACCCACCTGCCGGTCGACCAGAAGTTCACCTGCGCCGCCGGCCGCGGCATCTGGGGCTTCCCCAAGTCGGTCGAGGACATCGCGGTCGTCTACGGGGACGACACCGTGGCCACCACGCTGCGGATGGACGGCGAGCTGGTGCTGCGCCTGATCCTGCCCCGGGGCGGCACCGACACCCTGCCGCAGACGCCGATGACCACCTACACCTACATCGACGGCGTACCGCACGCGACCGAGTTCGCCCAGGGCGGCGCCGGCTCCCAGGTGCTGGTCGGCAGCGACGGCGTCGAGCTGGAGCTGGGCACCCACAAGGTGGCCGACCAGCTGGCCGCGCTCGGGCTCGGCCCCTCCCCCGCCATCCTCAGCACCTGGACAGAGCACATGCGGGGCACCTTCTCGGCGCCCACCCCGGTGCTCTGACGGTCGGTCAGGCTTTCGCCGGCACCTCGGCGAGGGGCGCGTAGCCCTCGAGGTAGGCGTCGATGTCGTCCTTGGGGTCGGTGGCGGTCGACGTGCAGTCGGGCTTGCCGCCGACCGGGTCGCGGCCGGTGGCGTCGGCTGCGGTCGGGACCTCCTCGACGCCCCGCACCTCGCCGGTGCTGCAGCTCGGCACGTTGAGGTTGGCGATGGTGTCGGTGGGGACCTTGCCGGCGAGCAGGTCGGCCCGGTGCTCGCCGATCCACTGCAGGGCCAGCTTCAC